>Ga0126370_10000145_pt1 | contig 24260 bp, 30 predicted proteins | sample PanSoiMetaPlot_3_FD_92586 | JGI IMG/M metagenome (GOLD analysis project Ga0126370, IMG submission 92586) | Tropical forest soil microbial communities from Panama - MetaG Plot_3 | ecosystem: Environmental > Terrestrial > Soil > Tropical forest > Bulk soil | place: Panama | collected 2016-02-17 | reverse complement strand
TTTCGATTTCGATGATCGCCTCGCGTATTGTCGCGCGTAACGGAACCGTATACGCCGTGAAATGCCCCCGATCCCCGAAATCCGGCCCCACCACCCGCGTACCGCGCCGATACGCCGCCGCCGTCGAGCCGGATCGCGTCTGCTTTCGCCCGTCCCTGACGATGTATCCCGCACGCCTCAGCAACGTCCACTGCGCCCCATATCCGGATGTGATCGTGTCCTGAGCGGCGTAGTAGTCGTCAGCCGTCTGCGCTCCCTCGACCGTTTGCAGCCAGTGCAGAATGTCCCGCCTGCGCCAGTCGAGCGTGCCGTCATTTGTTGCTTGCCAGTAGGCCAGATCAGATTCCGCCGCATGGCTCTGGAAAGGCGGCAGTTCTACCTTCGGCATCACCTTCGCCTTCACGTAGAACTTGTTCTTTCCCCGACTCGCTTCCGTCAGTCGCTTCGCCCGCGCGTCCGCGTCATCTCTGGTGAACGGGCCGGGGTGATAGAGCCTGTCCTGTCCGAGTTTCAACTCAACCCACAGTTCGTATGACCGCTCCCTCGCTTCCACCGCAACCCCCTCTCGCGTGCGCGTACATATCGTCAAAATCCACAATATCACGAAAATAATGAGTTGTCAACATCGAACCACATATGTTGAATATTCGACTCCCTCTTGACAATCTCGTAATGGTGCGTCATAATCGTACACATAGAACGTGTCAACATGCACGTTCGCACGGTTCGTTTCTTTCAGGCATGTCGGGTTAGGCTAGTCATAACTGGGTCTGTCATAGCGTGGTAGTGCGGTGTAAGGGAATACGGTGATGACTGCGGGAGATCGCCGGATGGATGAGAGAGCGCGTGCGCTCAGTCTGTTCGCATTTGATTATCCGGATGGGGGTGTGACAGTGGCCTATCAGCACGAAACGAGGGCTGAAGGACTGCACACCGATATTCGCACGCTCAGGCACTTGCGAGTCTATGCCCGGAACGGCGAACATTATGTGGCTGGCGACGACGATTTACATGGCGGACGCCGCACCTTCCTTTTGCGAAAAATGAAGGTGATCTGCTCGTATCCGGACATGGCAAAGGTGAGTAATGGACACTGAACGCTACCAACGCTGGATGGTCTACGAACACGACCTCTCGACCGACACGAAAGTACGCACATGGGTGTTTGAATCCGCCGCTGAAGCGGATCAGAAAGTAGCTGACCTCTGGCGGGACGGACGCCGCACCCGCCTGTATCACGTCGCGGCAGTAAGGCCGCCAAAGGAGAACAATGGCAGAAATCGGTAAGGGTAGCGTGATCTACGCGCTGCGCCTTGATCTGGATAACCAGATCGAATCGATGAACATGGTCGCCGCCGATCTGGATGAACTAATCATCAGCGCGGCTGTCGCAATGAACGACTATCAGAAGGCGAAGGCGCGCATCGATCTGATCGAGCAGGGCGTGTTGCTCAACCCGGACGTAACCGCGATGTATACCAATGAGAAGCAGCGTGTCGCCGCCGTCAAAATCCATCTTGCCGCCGACGACAACTATCTTGGCGCGCTTGATGAAGTCTATAAGACGTATGAGCGGAAAGCCGAGTGCGAGGCGCGCGTCGAATCGATGCGGGCAACCTTGTCCGGGTGGAAGCGCAAGTGTGAGATGACAGTCGCGGTCGTGCGCGCAGCGGGCGCGGAATAGGGGGCGTGCGGTGTCAGGAACGGCGGATTGGGCGCGTAGGCGTAAGCAACAGGACATCCCGCAGGATGGCAGAATCGCCGCACTGATGGATGTCTATTCGGATTTCACCGCACAGGCACTGACCGATGCGTGGGCGTTCTATCTTGACGCCTACAAGAAAGGAAGCGGTATGAACCTGCTTGCCAGTGAGGAAATGATGCTCTGGCAATCCTTTCACGGCGTTGTCGCGCTTGCGTCCCGTACGATGTTGCCCATCGCGACTGCCGTCGCCGTCGCCGCGTGGCATTTCTCACCGAAGCATCAGTATGACCGTCCGAATCTCTGATGTTCGCCACAATACGCGCGTACATACGCGACTACCGCGATCATTATCGTTCGCTCCTTCCGCCCGTGGCCGTTCCGCTGTCGGAGCATGCACGCGAGATGGAACTGCGCCTCTCGTTCGAGGTGCGCTACTGGTTACTGATGAAGAAAACGGGTCAGAAGATCACGACAGCGGAAGCGCGGGCGTGGTTGCTTGATCAGTCGCATGGCGGCAGACGGATCGAAGAGATGCACGCCGCCCTGATGCCGGAAGGATACGAACCGCTGACACGAAACGAGGCGCGCTATGGACGATACCGTAACGATTGATCGACGCGAGTTCGACCGACTCGTTGCCATCGAAAACAAGGCGCGCTTATGCCGCGCGCGGCAGAAGGAGTATTACAGCAGTAAAGTCCGCAATCCCGACCAGAAACGCCTGTCATTACGCTACGCATTACGAGAGGAGCGCGAGTTGGACGCATTACTCGCCCATGAACCCGTACAACCGAGCCTGATGCCATGAGTCAGGCACCAATGATCCGATTAGCGGATCGCATTCGCGCACTGAACGGCCCGACGACCGTGATCGACCCGATCCGGCTTGAACGCGCCGACCCGATCATGACCCGTTTCTATATGCAGCGCACGATGGATGCACTCCATCGTGATATTCCGATCATCGTTGCCGATCCGGTCAGCGAGTATTACTACAATGGCACGGATCGCGAACGGTGGGATTTGAAAACCGATTTTCCCTGCGTGATTCCACCCTTTCCACAGTTCTGGATCGAATGGACTCGCCCGACGCAGATACGCTCCGTCGAGTACGGCATTCTGCCTGCAACATCGTCCGCGTTTGAAATCAGCGGGTTGCATTGCGTCGTTGCCGACCCCGCGACCACCCGTGTCGATCTCAGTTTTTCATGGGGCGAGGAGAACCGCGCTTCATTCGTGAAGTTCTGTGAGGGTGCTCGCTTCGTCTGGTTGCTGCACCCGACCGGATTCGTCAAAAATGCCTTCTGTGTTCCATGTGGAACATTCTGGCTGGCGACCGACGAAGCGGGCAACATCATCAACTACGTTGTCATTTCGTACGGTTCATCGCAGGACAGCGAACTGCTCTCTTTCGAAGCCCCACTCTTTATTCATCCGGCAATCCTCGCCCTCACCTTCATGAACCTGAAGAACGGCACCTTGTCCACCCCTGTCCGGCATTCTCCCGATAAGTTCGCGCGTAACTGGCAGAAGCGGAAAGGTATGCCACTGGTCAGTTATCGCACGGTGATCGTGGACCCGGATCGGACATCGAAACCTAGCGCGCATTCAACTGGAACAGGAGGTGAACGGGCATTTCATCTCGTACGCGGCACTATCGTCCATTACGCCGACGAGGACGGCAAACGCTTATTCGGCAAGTATCACGGCACCTTCCTGCGCAAACCGCACACGCGCGGCACCCCGGACGCGGGATTCTCGCAACACGACTATCGCGTGAAAGCGCCGAAAGGAGTGAATCAATGAATGAAGAATACCGGATGCGCTATGAACAGGCGCTCCGCTTGCGGCAACAGGAGATTGGTCGCCTTTCCCACGAACTCTATAAGGCGATCACGTCGATGATGGTGCTCGTGATGACTGTCGATGACGAAGAGGACGATGCTGCGCGGCGGGAGGTTCTCGCCACAGTACTTGGACTGGATGCGAAGGAGGAGTGATGGGGACGAGGGCAGACTTCTGGGTGCAGCGCCTACCGGGACAAATGGCGATTAGCGACTGGATCGGCAGTATCGCATGGGATGGCGATCTGTATGGCGTCGAACACCCCGATGCCGAAGGAACGCCCGGATTTCACGACATCACATCAGTCCATCTGTTTCGACAGGCCGTCCAGAAGTTCGCCATGCGCGATGACTTCACCCATCCAAAGGACGGGTGGCCGTGGCCGTGGCAGAATAGCTGGATGACCGATTACGCCTACGTTTTCAATGAACCGGAGAACCGCATCGATATCTATAACTACGGTTACTTTCGCGCCTATGGCATTGGCGAGAAAGTTGCGGTCTTTCCCGATATGAAGAGCGTGCAGCGGATCACGATGGGACCGCGATCCGGTCTGATCGTTCTCGGCAGGTTATCCAATGAGTAACCAGTCTGAACTGTTTCAGGAGTTATCGGACGAGCAACAGGAGGAGTTGCGTTATCGGCTGGAGCGGAGTGTCGAGGGAAATATGGCGGCGATCTGGGATGTCCAGAATAACCTGATCGCACTGCTGATGTTCGCAGACGAACTGACGCTCTGTCACCTGATGACACCGGAGAAGGCGCTGGAGGTAGGGACGCAACTGATGAAGCTGGCTACTGACGCGCGACATCAGTAGCCAGAGGGGAAGGGCGGGTGCCATGCAAACACCCAATCCATTATCCCATCGAAAGCAACCCCCTGCGGGGTCAGACGCAGGGGGAGGGGAAGGAGGTGTGGGTTGGAACAGCGCACCGGAGGAAGCACGTCCAGTATAACGGAGAAACCAATGAAAGTCAGCACAGAACCGAGTGTTCCGGTCGATTGGGATGCCCGTCCCGAATACCAGTATGAGGTGGGTGAGCGCGTCGTTCACTTCCGTCGTGGCTGGATCGGGACGGTGATGAGTTTCCACGACGACGGCGCGCATGTCTATGTCAGAGTCGATGGATCGGAGCAACGCGCGGAAGGGTTGCCGTTCGCACGCTGGGCGTGGTTCAGGGCGATCTAGTTGCCGGGTTCATCAACGTGATGGATGGGGCGGAACTCGCGCCGCTCCATTTTCGCGATGGACGCTTCATGCAGTGATATCCGCTCTTCCAGCCGTCGAATCGCCATCCGGTTGTGTTTGCCGTACTGAAAGACATAGTACAACGCCACGTCGCCTGGAACGGACGCGATCAGCGCGATCAGCGCGACGAGTGGCGTGTTCATCTCAGGTGATCTGCTGCGTCGAGAGTGCCATCACTACGTCAAACGGGAAGGGTGTTTCCGGCTGATAGATGAGCGTGCCGCGCTGGAACAACTGAATCGTCCGCTCTTTGCTCGACCCATCCTCATCGACCACTGTCGCGGTCTGCTCGGTGTCCATCGCATAGCCAAGCACGGTCATCGGGTCCTGTCCGATGGCGATTCCCTGATAGAAGCGCAGGAAGCCGCCGCCGATTCCCACCTCTTTGCCAAGCACCTCCGAATAGGGATTATCGGGCTGCACGTACCAACTCAGCGGCGGTTCGGTCGGCATCTCGACCTCTTCCACGCCGTCATAAAACGCCCACCCCATCATGCCGTGCGTCGAGGGCGGCAACCACATCATGCCGATGCCCGTCCCGTTCGTGACGGTCGATATCGCCCAGCCGCCACCCACGGACAACGCCGCATGACCATCTGGGTAATAAAAGTTTTCGTTCATGAAGAGCGCGGCCCCCGGTGGGGCGTCGCCCTGTTGCAGATCGTAGTTGTGTCCCGCAGTAACAGCATTAGGATAGAGCGGCACATCCAATCCGCAGTTGCGGTTCGAACTGTCCACGAAGCTCAGGCACCAGTAGGCCCACGGATGGTTTCCGTTGACCGAATCAAAATCGCCAGAGTAAGGATGCCCATATTGTGTGAATGCCATCCGGATGACATCGGCGGTACTGACCACGGTACACCTCCCTGCACCCTAGATGGTGCGACGAATGACCCAGATAACCACGATCACGGTACAGACGACCGCGCAATAATAGAGCAGGATTTGCTGCCAGACCTCCATCTCACTGCCTCCCTACCGCCACGTTGACGACGCCCTGCAACCGCTTCAGCAACACATCATGCTCATCCGACAGATTCGCACCCATATGCGCCGCCGCCGTGAGTATCGTCTTGAGCGCGCCGCCATCCGGAAAGCCCCAGACGCGATAGAAGACCTGCCCATCGTCACCCATGCGGATAGCAATGAGTGGGACGGGGGCGTCATCATCATCCGTTTGAGGAAAGGCGCAGAACTCGGCATTACTGAGTTCTCCTATCGGCGTTTCCAGAACTGGAGTTGCCTCAACCACCGTCGCCGTTCCCTCCACCACTTCCTCGCTCGTACCGTTCGGGTTTTCCACCATGTCCTCACCCATCTTCATCCTCCGTCACACCAATAATCTCAAGGGTCAGTCGCACGCGCGTGCGCGGGGGCAGATAGCGCGCCGCCTCCAGATCGAACGGAATCGAGAGCGTCCCGCCCCCCGAGGCCACCCCTTCCGCCAGCCCCGGAAAGGTCAGTTTGATCGTTGTCTGTCCCTGCCCTGCGCCATCTTCGAAGCCGCTGATGACGCCCTCTTCGCGAATCACGCCTGTATTGCGTAATGCACGCGCCATCTTCGTGAGCGGGGGCGTCCATTTCGCCATTTCCGGGGGCAGGTGTTGCAATCCCGTCGCGCGCATCGGCGGCAAAGGAGCGGGAAGGTGGCGCGAACCTGTCGCACGATCAATCAGCGAACGTCTAGTCATAGGGTTCAGGCCTCCCATTGTCGCGCACTAACTGATCGATGGCAATCTGCCCTTCCCGGTACAGGTCCGCTGCCTCATCAGCGTTGGAGAGGTTGAAATAATCGACATGATACGCCGTGAACAACTCGCCCGTTTCCGTATGCACCATCGGTACGCGCGTAATCATGATGCGCCCCAGACCATCCTCGTACGGCGCGAGCGGGTCAAATCCACGGCCTTTACGGAAATCAGGCGCGCGCCTGATCGGGATAGAAATACCCGCATCTTCGGCGCGCTGACGTAATGATCGCTTTCCATTCATCACGCCCTCCTAGACCGCATTCGATGCGTAAATCGTTTTGCTTGCCTCAATCGTACCATCAATGATAATCCGACCAACAGTATCCGATGTAAAGGTGAGTGTGACCGGAGAACGAGTCTGAAAATAGGAGCGCAGATCGATATCGACCTGATCGCTGTTGAATGGACCCGCGACCACCGATTGCGCGATCCAGATACGGACATTAGTTGGCTTCTGCGAGGAGGGTGCGCTGAACTTCCCATAAACGGGCGTCCATGCGGGGGTCGCAGTTGCCGAGGTCTGTCCCGTATAGGTGCGCGTAATCAGGTTGGAATAGCCCGGATACCACGTATCCGGCTGGAAACCGTTCACGCCATTGAATGTGCCCCCGCGTGAAACGCCAAGATTATCGGTGAGCGTGCCGCCGCGCGCCACGCCGAGGGTGTCATCCACCCTGATGCCATCACTGACACTGAAACTTGACCCATGCCCGTGCGCGCTATTGATGCTCGGCACGTCGCTCGGATTCGTGTAGAGTTGCCCGCCCCAACTGTTCATCTGCAAAAACAGACCACCAAACGCTCCCCCGGTTGAGTCTGAGAAAATGATGCCTTTCTGTCCCACGCTACTGAGAGGTCCACCCGCCGTAATCGTGATTGAATGGTGATGGCCGCCGAGCGTACTACTGACGTTGCCGACAGAACTCGCATCAGAGACGCTCCCACCACCCGTCGCGCTGCCGCCTTTCGTCACTCCGCTACTTCGACCCGCTGTAATCGCGTCCGTAAAGTTGGTGGGCGTGCGGTTCGCGGAAATATTCTCCACATGGCTATGCAACCCCTGATTGATCGGGTTGTATTGTTGCTCACTTGCAACCGGAGTGCTGGCATCGATGGACAGATTCGGAATCGTGTAACCGTGGGAATGCTCCGCAACGTTACCGCCCGTCACGGTCGAATAAATCGAGGTTAGCTGGATATTCCAGCGCGACACCTGCACCTTCTGATACCGCTGATTCATGCTGATCGTCACGCTCACCGGAGAAGCGGGTGTGATCGGCTCGTCGCGGTGAATATCCTTCTCCACCGGATAGATGCTCACCGCGTTTTTCATCTGCTGGATACTCTCCAGCATTCCCGTTTCCGTCGCGATATCACTCTGCGGCGCACGTCCGATATCCGACAACGACCACGTATCGGTGCGCGCTCCCGACGAATCATCAATCGCACACTCGACGCCCAGAACGACGAACGGGGCGCGGTCAAATGATGATGACGGGACCAACTGACCATCTTCCCCGAACGATTGCCATTCGACCGTTACGATATCACCACCGATGCCGACGTTGTTCCCGCGCCCGACCGTCGTCACCGATATCGCCGTGTTCACCTTCGCGCTCAACTGCAAGGTTGCCCATGCAATGATGTACAGGGCCTGTGCCGTATCGGTCAGGTCATCTGACGTGTTGTCAGTCGATCCTACATCGGAGCGATTGAGCGGGTAGAACGATGGGCGATAGCGATTGACGCTGTTCCAGTCAACGAGGAAATATTCGTATCCGTCCGATCCGCGCCCGTTATAGGTGATCCGGCGATGGATCGGATAGTTGTTGTCGTAACCCGGAAACCACGGTTGTCCGGCGGGCGGAGGAATCGGCCACGGCCCTGTGCGATACCAGTTCGTTCCCGACACCGCTGTTTCGCCGTTGATGACATAGAGCGGTTGCAGCGAATGCTGATATGGCCCACTTCCCGCTCCGGTGATTGGGATGCAGTTGTAGATGGCGGTTGGATCGAGCACCGTCCGCAATCCATTGACGGGAATCGGGCGGATATTCGCTCGATTCATCGCTGCGGGCCGACCAGATGCCTGTACCAGACGAATCCCGGTCGGTCGTTTGAAAGTGCCATATTCGATGATTCGCCCATCTCCCCTGCGCCAGCCGAATCCGCGATCACCCAGCAACTTCGAGAATGCCGCCTGAACCGTCACATTGTCCGCGAGGAAATCGATGCCCGCGTAATAGTCAGTGCCATTGACCATCGTGGAGGAATAAGGCGTTTGAAAAGGCACGCGCAAAATCCGGTTCAGGGTTCCTGCCGTCGGTTCGTTTGAATCAGAAAAGGCGGATAATCCCGGCACGGTATCGAGCGTCAGTTCATTGACCTGATCGAGACAGGTGAAAGATGCGTACCGCGCGTCATCGGCGGGCGTTTCGCTTCGTTCCCCGACCATGTATGTGCCTTGCAAACCGAGTTCCGTGTCGGTGACGCGAACCATCGTGCGCGGGCCGATGGGAGCGTTATTGCGCAGCGACATCGGTAGTTCAAAGGAGCACGTTCCTGCCTGGTTGATGATTGCGCCGCGCGGAACATAGCGGAGATTGCGGTAGCCTTTGAGTGGCCCCGTCACGCTCTGCCCGTTGATCGTTTTGACCGCGTTATTGTACGGGTCATAGATGTCGAGAACGACTGCCAATCCTCACCTCACTGCGGAAAGACCCGATATACCCACATATACTGCGTGTTGGTAGCAAGACTCGCTTGCCCGCTGATGATATCGAAACCGTTTACCCTGACGTTAGAGACAGGCGCGGCACAAACGGCGTTTGAGGCAAGGTCTTCAGTGTTGGTGTTCCCCGGAGCGAGAGCCACACCATACGGCGGGTTATCATATGCCCATGCGAAGGTCACCGTCGCAACCGTCGCATGGCTGCCCGCCGTCCCTGATGCGCCCGTTGTGACCGTGATCCGTCCGACTTCATCTGTTCCTGTGAGAAAGACCGTTGGTGATGCACCTGCACCCGATCCCGCCGCGATCCCAGGGGCGGGTGTCTGTACGTAGCGCATTCTGCCGTGTGCGTCCCATACGTATCGCTGGCGGTTCGACCCAAATGGGCCGATCTCCAAAGAGGTGGTGTAGTTGATATACATCGCGGCGCTGCCGAGAAGTTGCACCGTCCTCTGGCCCTGCATGACAAGGCCGCCCGACGAAGTAAGGAAAAGGTCCGGTGTCACGCCGGGTTGTGAGTACCCCGGCACAGTGTTGGCTATCACCCCCGCGCTAAGATTCGTATAAAAATAGAGAACGGCGGGTGTTGTTGCGCCGGGAGCCTGGTCGATGATCAGCGATGAATAAGGAAAGTTGAAGACGCCACTGGCGAAGGGCCGCACATGGACGCCGTACTGATCCGTCCCAATGTAGGCATCCATCCCGCCACCCGGAAGCGGCAACCAGGTACACCCATTTTTTGTTGGATAGTCGATTGCCTTCCCTATCGGGATGATATCCCGCCGACCAGTCATATCAGTGCCTTGCGCTACAGCTAACAACGTATACGTGTTGTTTACCGACTGAGCGGCGTAAAGGTCGAACCAGGTAACATCATTCGTAGCGGTGAGTGTGACCGACCCATTCGCAGCGGGCAAGCGTTGCCGACCATCATTGATGATGAGCGGAGAGGTGGGCGTAATCGTGCGACCGGATACGGTCGTTGTGAACTGCTGCGTATTTGCGAAGGGCAACCCCGCACTCATTCACACCTCCAGACCCATGCGCGCGACCATATCCACTAGGTCGTTATCCAACCGCCGTGCATCATCGGTTGTTGTGCGATGGTTCGGGACAACGAACACCATCACGTAGTTCGTGTTGATTTCGTTCGTCATCAGATCGCGCGCCACACCGGGGGCCGATTCCGACGTGCCGTTCACGTCCTGAGTCTCATTGATGACCGTACCATCGAAGGCGATGAACAGACCGACCACATCCGTCGCTGCGTGACCGTGTTCATCAAGCGCGTACCACGCCATCGACGTAGCACCGAGGGCGATGTAGTTCGGGATATCGCCCTCGTCCGGATCGGTGGTAATGTCCTGAATCTTGGTCGTCCCGTAACGCGGCCCTTGCACAGCGATCTGGTAGTTGCAGTTGGGACAGGGACCGCTCACCTGAGCCGGATCGAGATGGTAGTTGCTCAGATCGAGTAATGCAGTCGTCGGATCGCCCTCCTGTAACTGCCGCCACCAGTGCCAGATGGTATCAGAACTGCCGAACGGACCCGCCGCTGTCTGGAAGTCCTCCGGCGTGAGATAGAAGATCGTCCCACACTTCGGACAGGTGACGGGCACGGTGAGATACCACGCGGCGTCACTGCCGAGCGCGATGCCGGAACTCACAAGGCGCGTCATCGCAGTTGCGGGTAGGGGCCAGCATTGCGCCAGCGGATGATCTGATAGCCGACGTCGCCCGCCATCGCCGTGTCCATCATCGACTTGACCGTCGCCGTCCACGCCTTGAACTGGTTCGCTTTATCGAGTTGCTCTGCGGTCGGCGTGTCGCTCGGCGGATTCTGAACTGATGCCCAGTACCGTGCGATATCATCCGCCGTGTAGAGGCTGTACGTCGAAACGATGTAGTCGGCGGCGGCATTCAGTTCATCACATCGTCGTGCCAGTTCGGTCGCATAGTTCGTGGCACTGGTCTCATCATAGCCGGGGCCAAAGGGAAGGTTTGCCGGAGGTGTGCTCATGTGCCCTGTCCTTTCGTTTGATGAAGGATGATCACTTCGTGAACCGCCATTTGCAGAGGATGTAGGTGATGCGAACGACATTGCCTTCAATCGTCTGCCCCATGATGTGAACAGTATGCGCGCCACCACTGACGGCAATACGACCCGCGAAGGGCAGTGTGCAGAAAGCCCCGAATCGTTCACATGATCCGGTGGGATAAAGGTTCCCCATCACTGGTTGCGCATCAATGCGCACATCAAGGGCGATGGTCCCCGGCGCGGGACTGGGTTGATCGAATCGCACCCAGCCCTCAACCTCGAAATAGCAGGCGGGGCCAGTCATTGAGTTGACAACGAAGGAACCAGATGGCAGATCAACGAGCGATCCCTGAGGCCCGAAGTTCACCACGGGTGCGACGGTATACATGCCTGCGGTTTCCACGCCAATCGGTGCAAACGCAGAGCCATTGAAGTAATAGAACTGATGCACATCAGGACGATAGATCGCCATGTCATACATCGCCGCTGGCAGCGTCGGGAAGTTATTCACACCACCGATACTGACACTGCCGTTGTTCTGTAGCACCAACTGCGTCATGCCGCTCACCGTCGCAACACTGGCGTTTGCCGAGAGCAGCAATCGTCCATTTTCCGCAGTAATGAATGAGTCTCCTACCCCCGACGATCCGTTGAACTGGCCCGCTGCCGTGGCAAGCGAGAAGCGCAGTCCGGTTGTCCGGCTTCCGTAGAGGGCATTATTGCCCAGACCCATTGACGGGGCGTTACTGCTCCCATAGATGTTTGCACCCGCAGCGGTTGCGCTATCCGCCTGGATCGTGCCGCCGCCATAAATGGCGACATTGTTCGTCCCAACCGTCGGTTGGGGGGAGTAGACACCATAGGCAATGGGAATCGGATTGGACCCGGCACCCTTCGCCATCCCGGTGACAACGGCTGCGGCCCATGCCATCGTTGCCTGTGACGTGTCAATGGTCGGGCTGGCGAACACTCCATACGCCACACCGCTCGCCTGCGTGTTCGCCAGTGTTGACTGGAACGCCGCGCCGACGGGCGTGGTCGCAGTGACCACGCTCGCGGCAGTCACTTGCAATGACGTATTCGCCCCCGCCGCGCCGCCGATGCCAAGTTTCCCGAGAATCGTGACATTCCCATCAAGCGCAGTCGCACCCGTCGCATGTACCGTCCCGGCGACATCGAGCATGTTCCCGGCGGCAGGTACAGTCGTATTACCGATGCGGACAGGACCGCCAAGAATCGCCGCGATACGGTTTGTGCCAACTGTCGGCAACTCAGCCTGCAGCGCAACCACATCCGTGATTGTTCCTGCCGTGATCGCGGGCAGAATGGCGTGAGTACCAATCAGACGGGCGAGAGATGTAGTGCCAGCCGATAATGTGCCGCCACCCACGCCCAGCATCTCGACGGTTGACCCACCACTCACCCCTGTTAGGACTGGGGCAAATCCGAGGCCCTGTGTCGAACTGGAAGTTGCGGGTTGCGTAGTCAGTGGTGCGGTGCCATTGCTGGCTCCCGTTGAGTACACGAAACCCTGCGTAAACTGCGTCGTTCCTGTCCCACCATCACTGACAATAACCGGAACGTTCTGGACACCACCGGATCGCAACCATGCACGCGCATCTTCGATCCATGCCTCAATCGATTGTGGCGCTGAATAGAAGGCATTCGAGTTTACCTTCACATGGAGATAGGCAAGCGGAATATAGTTTCCGCTGATAGCCGGATACGGAATGGTCGGGTCATTCGCTGGACCGCCAACGAAACCGTATTGTCCATTCGCCGGATTGAGGTAAATGCCGTCGATTCGCTCGTACTGGGTCGGTTGCGTCCACGGCGGGGTGAAGGTTTGCTGTGCATTCTGGACAATATTGCCTGAAGTGTTCCGGTAATGCACCGGATAGATGATGACGCTCTTCGATGGCGTTGTCCCGGTCTGGCTGACGAACCCCTCGTCCATTCCGATTGCCTGAATGCGGACTTCTGGATCGCGACCGTGGATGTGACCGGGAATCGACCCTGATTGGCCCGCACCGCCCCCGGTGAAATCACCTACAAGTTCGCGTGCTTGCAGAATATCTCCCGGCTGGATCGCGGTTTGCCCATAGGAAAGACTGATGATTGCCAGCGGCGTTGTGTTCGGATCGGCATTGGGAATGCCCGCCGTGGCGAGACTGCTCGTGGACGGCCCCGGATTGATATATGCCACCCCCGAACCATTGATTGCCAGCAATGCATGACGGAACTGACCCGATGATGCCGGACGATAATCCGTTGGTGTGATCAGTGAGAACGAGGCGGTGCCGGGATAGTTGAAATACTGACCCGTCGTGTTGTATTTCGTGAGCGCGTTGATCTTGACCGTCATGTCGGGCGATGTTTGCGCCTGTACCGCGCCTTCCCCCAACAACGACTGATCGACCGAATACGGCAGCAACTTCGCGTGCGCGTCAATCGAACCCGCCAGCATCGCGTTCGTCACGCCGCTCGTCACGACGCCACTCGCAACCGTCGCCGTCGCTGCATTGCCGGAAATACCGATGGGCCACGTCCCGGTCGCACCCGTTCCGTTGTTTGACGGCACATCAACATCGCGCGCTATCGCTACATCGATCTGCGATGCCATCACCGTTCCGGTGATTCCCGTCGCCGCCACATTTGTCGCGGTCGCTGCATTTCCAGAAATGTTTCCGGTCAACGATCCAGTGAACGCCCCGGAGAAGGTCGTCCCGACCACAGGTCCGGTAAAGGTCATGCCGCCCGATGCGTTGTATTGCGCGATCACGCTCGGCGTGCCGTCCGATTTCCGTGCTTCAACCGCCGTCGTCGCCGCCGCGACATTCGTTGCCGCCTTACCGCCGACGAGGGCGACGGTCGTGACGGTCGATCCGACAGGAATCGTCACATCTCCGGTGTAGGCGGGCTGATTCGCGGCAGGGACGACACCGCTGATCTTGGATGCGTCAAGATATCCCGTCGCAAGAGTAATCGCGATTGCACCTGACCCCGCATTGATGACGCCCTGAATCGTCGCGTTTCCCGCCTGAAAGGTTGCGCCCGCACCGTCAACATTCCATTTTGTCTGTGTCCCGGCCTGATTCTCGACCACGACGACCGGGACCGTTTGTCCCGTCACCGGACGGGCCTTGATTTCGGTGACATTTTGCGTGCCGAAACCGAACGCGGTGATGAATCCGAACGCCGCTTCCGCAGATGCACCGCGCTGAACGAGATAGTTGGCGGTAGATGCGGTGGAGCGGTTGGCAACAATCGTGCCAACACCTTTCAGATTGATACCCGCTCCCACAATCTGACTCAGTTTCTGGAACGCGTCGATGTTGCTCACCGTCGGGTCGATCATCTGACCAATCGACGTAAGGAACTGAAGATTGCGCGTGTGCTGATCAGTCGGACTGACGTTGAGTGGCACGGTCGTTGCGTGGTCGTCCGTTGTCGCCGTATCCATCTCGCCCGCGAGATGGCGCGCTTCCAATCCCTGATAGTGATTCGATACATGGGTGGAGATGTAGTTGTAGGCAGCGTTGAACGTCGCCGCAGCAGCAGGTTGCTTTGGCACAGTCGGGATGGTTGGTACGTTGATGGAACCTGCCATGCGAACCCCCTACTTTCTCGGTGACCATGATATCGAACACGATGCCGGATTGACCGCCGATTGATACGTCAGCACAAAATGCGTCGTTCCGACATCGATGAAGCCCCAGCCGCGTGTCGCCGTCGGCGGGGTGAAGGCGTGATAGGCATCCACTGACGGGTTGGAACTCACCACCTCGGGTTGTGATGCGTCAATCGTCACCGTTTCACCGGAGGCGATGCTAAGGCCATAACTCCACGAAATGTTCGGGCCGTTGGTATAGCGATAGGTTCCGGTGATCGGACCCGTAATCGGTCCCTGCAATGAAACAATCGGTGCTTCATCCGATGCCGTACCGTCATTCGTGATCGTGTGGTCGTTCGTCGTTCCGCTCAGCGAATAGGCGTCCGGGTCGATATCAAGCGTCCAGCCGTCATCGAGAAAATGCCCGTCATCGAGCAGATAGATTCCCGGTTTGAACTGCGCGCGTTGCCGCGGATCGACCGCAACGAAGGTGATCGGAAACTCCATATAGCCGACCCACGTCAGGGAATGCACCTTGTCGTAGGACAGCACCCGCACGTCCCAGAACCATGTCCGACCGTCATCCTCGACAAATGTCAGGGTGAGCGGATTGCCCGGATTGAGCACCATTTCCATATCGCGTGTCGCGGTCTTGAATGTCTCGTTTGCCCCATACACCTTGACGAGCGTCACCGATATCTGCCGCGCCTTGAGGAAGTTGCGCCCCGGAACCGTGTCGATGCCGCCATCCGAACCCACCGCATCAACAACGCCGGATCGCCATGCGTATCCCGCTTCGATCTGCTTCGCGGTGCAGTTGACGAACCGCTGCGTTACCGCGTCGGTGATGACCCGCAGGTTTTCGATCCACGGAAATCCTGTCACGCTCATCAACCAACCCCCGTCAGAATGCCTTTCGCCGCCGCCGAACGATTCAACTCCTTGCGCACCGTAATCTTTGACGCGTCCACGCGTGCGCGACCCGATGCATCGACCGATATCGCCCCGTCTTCAAAATGCACCGATACTCCACCGCTCTCTTCGCGAACGATCTGCCGCAACTTGCTATCAGGCGAGATAATCTCCGGTTCCGGTCCTTCGCCCACAACCGCCATCATCGGCTGCGAGATATAGCCGCCGCGCGCGAGTCCGGGCAGATCGAGCGGGTTGAACGGTTTCCCGTTGACATGCGCACCCCAGTGGACGTGCGGACCCGTCGATGCGCCCGTATTATCCGAATGTGCGACGATCTGCCCCTGACGCACCGATTCACCGACGCTGACAAGCGCTTCCTGATTGTGCGCCATCCACGTCTGAATCCCGTTGAGGTGATCGATCAGCACCCGGATGCCCCACCCGTTGTCCCATCCGGCGACGATCACGTTCCCTGACTGATCTGCGATGACGGGCGTACCAGTCGGAACGCCGAAATCTACGCCGTCGTGGAATCCTCCGGGTTCGAGCGCGAACCCTGTCTGACCGAACTCCTGCGTGATCGGTCCATTGACGGGCTTGATGAACGCACCCGCCGGGATATTGCCGAGATCGGGGCCAGCCAGCGCAGCCAATGCCTGCGCGATCAGGCCCATGTCCTGCAACTCCTTATAGAAGGTGCGACCATGCACCCCCGCGAATCCGCCACCCGCATAGTTCGTCAATGCGCGCTCAACATCACCGTTCGCCGCTTCGAATGCGCGACCGAGGATCATCGAACCGACATCGATCTGGAAATCGGCGTCTTCAAGTGATGTCCCGACCATGCGCGGATCGTAGGCTTGCGGCCATGTGCCGCCATCGACCTGCATCAGGCCGCGACCCAGACCGCCACCGACCTCGACCCGCCCGATGATCCCGCCCGATTCGTGCAGGATGATCGCGCCGATGATTTCCGGCGGCACGTTGTATTTCTGCGCGTACTTCCGGATCAGCCCGATCAGCGGAGCGAGTGCACCACCTCCCGCAGCTGAGGCGAGTTGCTCGACGACTTCCTGTGGTCTGAGGAAGGCAAGAAGCGCATTCTTCGTCATATCGAAGAGCGCACCGCCCAGACCCGGAATGATGCCGATGTCCGGTGTGCCGACCTTATCCATGATCGCCGTAACCGCTTTATCCGCCGAACCCCGGATGAACTTGCCGATGGTGCCGAGAACGCCGCCGAGGAAATCGAAGTTCAAACCCTCCGCATGACCCGGAAGCATTCCCCATTGCTTCGCCTTGTCGTTCGGGATGATCGTCGCACCCTTTGGGACATACATCGGTTCCGGACCCTTTTCACCGACGATGGCCCAGTGTCCGGGTTTCGGGCTGTTGACAACACCCTCCGCGTAGCCCGCGCCCTGACCGCCACCCCCACCTGATGATCCGCCGACCGTCACAGTCGTGGGCTGGAAGGGTTCGATATCCTTGACGCCGGGAAAGTGCGATGCCAGCCAGTGGACCGCATCACCAATCGCCTTGAAGAAGTTATTGATAACATCGAGCGGACCCTTGAACTTGTCCGCGATTTCAGTGCCGAGATTGGAGAAGGCGTTCGCAATCCCATGTGCGAAGGTTTCGAACTTCTGCAACCACGGATCGAAGTTATCCGATATCCACTTCTCGATGCCATTGTAAATATCTGTGAAGAAGGTGCTGATCGCTGTCCAGTTGAAACTGTCGGGACCAGCCCATGCACTCTTCAGATCGGTGCCAAGTTTCGTCCAATCGGTCAACCACGACGGCAGATGTTCCGTCGCCCACGCGTTCACGCCGTCGGAGATTCCGGTAAACCACGTCCCGATACTGCCCCAGTTGAACGAATCCGGTCCCGACCACGACGATTTCAGGTTTTTGCCGAGTTCATCCCAACTGGTAAGCCACTTTGGACCGTGATCCTGCAACCAGTTGGTGATTCCCTCATTGATCTTCCCGAAGAAATCCCCCACCGTACCCCAGTTGAACCCGTCCGGGCCATCCCAGATCATGCGCAGGTCATGACCGAGAGCGGTCCAGCTATGCATCCACTTCGGCGTATTGTCGGAGAACCACTTGTCGATTCCCTTGACGATATTGTCGAGGAAGCGATCAATACTGCCCCAGTTGAACGAATCCGGACCATCCCACGCCTTGCGTAGCCCTTTACCGATTTCGCCCCAATCGGTCAGCCACTTCGCGCCATTTTTCTGCAACCAGGTATCAATCAGTTCATTCAATGCGCCAAACTGCTTCATGATGCCCGCGCGCGTCCCATCCGGGTTTTCGCCCCAGAGGAGAGTCACCCAGTCGCCTGATTGATCGTGCTCTTTCACCCATTTCTTCAGTTGACCTTCAAGACCGTTCAACCCTTCAATGAGAAGTTGGCCCGCTGTACTCCAGCGTTCTCCGGTCGAAACGGGTGTTCCGTCCTTGTGTTTGCCGTAGAAGATCACGCTCCATTCGTCGCTCTCGATCAGTTCTTTCAACTTCTGCGTCGCGCTATCCATGAACTTACCAAACGGCGTCTGTTCCACCGGAACGTCGAAGTTTTTGAATAGCGTCGCAGGACCGGGAAGACCCCCGCCGCCCGCGCCACCTCCCGCGTTCGCCAGGTCCTGTTGCAACTTCTGGATGTGGTCGAGTTCCTTCTGCCGTTCGATGTCCAGTTTTCGATTCTGGCTATCGAGTTCCTTGCCCTTTCGTTGCAGCGTTTCCAGATCGGCCTGAAGCGGTTTGAGCGCATCTTCGCGCGCCCGCTTCTCATCTTCCAGCTTCTGCTTGAGCGGAATCTCCTGAATCTGCCGCGCGAGGTCGCGTTGCTGTTGCTGGAGATCGAGGGCCTCTTTCTGTCGCTGTAATGCGGCGATCTGATCTTCGGCGGGTTGCTTCGCGTCCTGAATCTGGCGTTGCGTCGCCTGAATCTGCTTCTCAAGATTCTGCTGCTGCGCCTGGAATGCGTCCTGCGCCGCCTTCTTTTCCTTCTCCAGTTGCCTGACCTGTTCGTCCGCCGCCTTCTTCTCGGCGGCATTCTGCTCATCGACCAGACGCTTGCGCTCCTGCAACGCCTTCAACTCATCATCGAGGGCCTTTTTCTGCGCTTTTTGCGCCTGTTCCTGCTGCCGCTTCACCTCTTCCAGTTGCTTGATCTGGTCTTCATACATGCTCTTCTGGGCGTCGTTCGCATCCTGCAACGCCTGTTTCTGTTGCTGGAAGACCTTCAACTGCCCTTCCAGTGCCGACTTCGTGTCGTCGTTGTATTGTTTTTGCGCGTTGCGTTCCGCTTCCAGCGCGGCGAGTTGCGCCTTCAACCCCGTCTGCTGCTGGCGGGTCGCGTCGACCATCTGTTGCTTCTGTCGCGACAGACCCGCAAACGCCGCCTGTGCGGAATCGCCCGCTCCCGACTGAATCAGGGCGGCTTGCGCGGCGAGTTGGGAGTTGATCCCGGTGTAATCCTGTTCGGGCGCGTTCAACTTCGCCTGAATGTCCGATATCTTCCGGTCGAGTTCGTCCGTATTCAGCGAACTGATCTGATCGTTGATCGCGGCGATCTGCTTATCGATTGCCTTAATCGAATCATCCGATATTGCGTCGATATTCCGCCGGATCGCGGCAATCTGATTGTCGATTTCGTCGGTCGTCGCCTGACCCAGTTGACTGATGTTGTCCTGCACTCTGCGAATGGCGTCATCGAGGTCTTTCGTATCCCGGTTCGATATCTCGTCGATCTGGTCGCGAAGGTTCTGAAGCGGCACGTCCCACTTCGATGAATCGAAGGTGCCCAAATCCTCTTTCGCCCTCTGCAATGACCGGAGCGTATTTTCGAGTGCCGTTGTATCGGGCATGGCGATCTTGATTTCGATGATCTGCTGGTCGATCTGCGCCTGTTGCACCTTGTTCGCGATGTCTGCCGGGGTCAATCGCTCGATATCGGCAATCTGTCGCTCAAGACTGGAAATGATGTCGTCATAACCCTGCGCGGTATCCTGAATCTTCTGGTTCTGCGCTTCCTGCGCATCCTTATTGGCATCGATCAGTTCTTTCTGGTGCGCGAGACTCGCTTCGATTTCTGTCTGATGATTCGACGCCTGAACGAGTTGTGCAGTCGTATCCGCGATAGAACTCGATACCTGCTGCTGCGTTTCGACCGTCTGTTGCTGCGCGTCGTTCCACGCCTTCATCTGCTCCTGCGTCACTTCAGGCAACTTCCATCCCGTCAGCGCCTGAACCACTTTGCCCAACGCGGCAAGCAGGATCGTCAGGAACTGGATCACCGAGCCGATTGCCTGCGTCGCCTGCTTCGCCCAGATCGCGAACTGCGGCGTCTGAAGGAAGTTCGCGAACCTGATTGCCAACTCGGATATCGCCTTGAAGAGCGGTCCACCGATCTGTGCGGTGACAATCGTCAGTGCGTCCTTGATATTGCTCATCGCGCCGTTGAAGGTCTGTGATTGCTTCGCCATCAGATCGCCAAACTTGTTCTCACTGACCTTCTGGAATGCCTGAATGAAAATCTGCGCCGAAAGACTACCATCTGAACCGAGTTTCTGCGCCGCCGCCGTTGTCGTGCCGAGTTGTTTGCCGACCTCCTCAAAGATCGGTTGCAACTGCACTCCCGCTTCGGACAACTGCCGCAGTTCTTCGCCCGATACATGTCCCTTTGCTTGCATCTGACCGAGCGCAAGCGTGATGCGATTCACCCCATCGGCCCCAAGACCGACGGCGGATGCCTGATTTCCGACTGCTTCCAGAAGGGGGAGAACCTGTTGGGCGGAGAAGCCGAATGCCAGCATTCTCTTGCTTGCTTCGACCAGATCGGGGAACTCAAACGGGGTCTTGACGGCGAACTGCTGCAACTGTTGCAGGAACTGATCGGCCTTTTCCGAACTTCCGAGGAAGGTCGTAAAGGCCACGCGACTCTGTTCAAGCGAGGCGTTGAAGCCGATGATGGCACCCGTCGCGGCGTTGACCGTCGTCGTCAGCGTTTTGAAGATTTCTGTCCCGACGGCTGCGCCCGCGCCGAAGGCCACCCCATAGTTCAGGGACGACCCGACCGCGCGGGACGCCAGACCGCCGAGAAACCCTCCACCACCGCTCTCTTTGGACGCCTTCGTCTGTTGTTGCTGATCTTTTGCTGCCTGAGCAGCCGCCTTACTGAGGTCGTTGTACGCTTTCTGCGCGGCGGCGAGTTCCGCCCGGACATCGGCCAGTGCCTGCCGATTCTGGCGTGTCGCTTCCGTACTCTGGGCGAGAGCAAGACGTTCCGTAGCAATCGCCTGCGTGTTCGCCTGTAACTGCGTGCGTAACTGTTGCGTGAACTGCGCCGTATCTTTGAGGGCCATGCCCTTCGCGCGCAATCCGGCAACCGTTTGCGAGATTTCCTGCCGCAGTTTCACGTTTTCCGCAGTCAGACCCGCGATCTGCGTGCGGGAAGACCCCGACTGATCGGCGGTATCCTTCATTGCCTGTTTGAGGGCGTTCATCTGCGCGGTCAGTTGACCGATCTGGGTATTGGCGTTCTGCATCTGAACCTGGACCGGAATCGTGACAGGTTTGATCTGAGACACGAGCCGCTGCACCTGCGTCAGGCTACTCGCGAGTTTCGTCAGGTCTGCCACGAATGGCACCATCACCGGAGGCAGATTCAAAGTCCGTCCTCTATATTTCTTTTCCGCTCACGTTCCCAGTCTTCAACAGTGGGAGCGTCACGCGGAACGGGCGAAATCGTCGCGCCCGACTTCGCTGCGAACCCCTGCATGACCGCACGCAACTGTTCACGCAATCTGATCTGCTCCGCCTCTTCATCCAACTCGGTCTTCGGCATGATGAGGCGTTCAAGGAGCCAGTCGGTCATCTCCGGTGCATCGTTGTTCTTCGCGCTACCTAGTAACGCTACCAGGATACTGTACAAACGCGCAAAATGCCAGTCCATCCGCTCGGACATGACGGGTTCCACGGAGAGGAAATCGGACAACTCCCGGTGTTCCGCAGCGGTGATGTTCTCCAGCAGTAACCGGATCGACGGATAACCGCAATCCAGCGCCAGCCGTAACATCCGCCGTCGCGCCGGATTCATTCTAAAGCGGTGCGCCGCTCACGATCCTCGTCTTCGGTCGCGCCGAAGCCGTTCATCTCGCCCGCGATGTTCGCCAGTCGCGTAATCACCGCCGCGCTCTTCATCTGCAACCGCTTCACCTGATGGATCGTGAAGAGATGCCCGCCATCGGGCGTGCGCGCGGAAAGGACGAGCAACTTCGCGTTACTGCTGTCGGAATCGACCAGTTGCCGCCCACGCTTATCGGTATACTGGACGGAGGCGAAATACTTGTCGCGTTCCGCTCCCGTCAGGGTTTGCAGGATGATGTTCGTGCGCCATTCAGGAACCCAGACTTCTTTCTGCTGGATATCGTCAATGGCGAAAATCTCTTCCGCACTGAGGTAGCGGCCCTCAACCTTCGTCTGGTCCGGATCGGGTCGTACGCCATTGTCGCTCGGTTGGACCGATTCTTCCGCCGCGACTTCCGCAAACGTCATCGGCGCGCGCCGCCGCGCCCCCTTGTCTTCCATCTGTACCTCCCTCGCAGCAGAACGCCGCGCCATATACTGACGCGGCGATCTTACCATGCAGGGTCAATACTTACGGAATCGTCGGTGCCGCTGACCGCGACGGGCTGTTGCAAACGACCGTCAGCAGGAGTTTCACCGGATCGCGGGGCGTGATCGCATTGTGCGTGCAACGCGCCAGTTGACCCGTGAACTCTGTCACAAAGCCCGACGTGTCACCCGTTGCGAGGTTCGGCACGGTAATGCGCCAGCCGAGCATCGTGCGATTGTCGAACTCGGTGAACAGCGCTTCCTGTTCTGCCGCCCCTGTCCAGTTCGCTTCGATCACCAGATCACCGTTGTTGGTGAAACCAACGATGAACTCCTGTTGCAGGTTGGGCGAATCGAAGTTCGTCACGTCACTTCGCTCGTTCGTGGCCTCCGGATAACCACTCGACGTGACCTCGGATATCTTCGTATAGACCGGAGTTGCGGCACCGGGATCGACCGAATATTCGACCAGTACCGCACCCGGAAAGCGAGCAGCAGTCATGCAACCACTCCTTTACTACACGCCGACACCCTGCGCGACACTCTGACGCAGGACATCGACGTTGAGGGTGATCAGCGTATTGAAGTTCTCGTCCTCGCCCGCGTCGAGAATCGGGCCGCGTGGTGTCAGGCCGACGTACGGATCGACGCCGATCATCGACCCCGCACCGTAGCACCAGACGAACACCTGTTGCGCCCAATCCTCCGCTTCGGGCCATGTCGCCGCGCGGAACATGAACTGTACCGTCGCGGGTTCGATCACGTTGTTGTCGAAGTCCATCGTCGGTTGACTGCCGCCGTAGCGACGGACAATCAGGGCTTTGACCGGATCGGACGGCTGGTGTGCAATGAACACCGCGCCGTTCTCGGCAAGACCCGCAGCGATCAGGGCATCGACAATCTCATCAAGCATGTCACTTCACCTTTGCTGCAACGTAGGCTGCGACCCGCGCGTCCATCCCCGCCTGTGCCGCAAGTGCGGGAACCTCAAGGTATTTCGCCTGTTGCGGCGGCGGATGTTTCGCGGCGGTATTCTCATGCTGATACTGTGCATACGCGGCAGTTTCGGGTGTACCACCAAACCCGACGATCACGTAGAAGCGTTCTTCCGCCCAGAAGGAATCCACCGCTCCGGATGCCGCCAGTGCGCCCGATCTTCTAGGCACGATCCGCAATGCCTCCGCGAGAACCGCGCGTCCCTCGATCAGCATCGCTTCCTCAATGGCGGTACGATACGCGTCCAGTATGTCGGGTGGAATCGACCAGGCGCTCATCACACTCCTCAGACGAAAGCTTTTGTTGGCACCATCGGATCGACCGATGGGTCAAAGGCAACACCCGTAATGGGCATCTCCAACCCATCGATGACAAGGTGATCTTCCGTGTAGATCGTCGGTGGGGGCCAACTGAAGGTGACCGTACCGTCCACAACCTTCTGCACCCCGGTCGGGGTCGTCAGGATGTTGCTCTTCCACATGACGAGCGCGGGATAATCGACCTGTGCCGCGTATTGCAGATTGCCGTAGCGGTCGCGGATCGGTTTCCCGTTCGTGTCGCGCACTACCGACTTCAGGCCGACCATGCAGCCGTAGTCGGTGAACGAGTTGGCGAAGTCGCGGAAAAACTGCCGCAGATCGGGTCCGAAGGTCGGAGGAACCGAAGGTGTGAATGTCACCAGGGATACCTCCCCCACGGCGTGCGCCACAGTTCGCGCGGAATCGGACGGCCCCAGTAGTCGCGCAGCACGTACGGATCATCGGTGTAGGTCACCTCGATCTGCAT
>Ga0126370_10000144_pt1 | contig 24286 bp, 18 predicted proteins | sample PanSoiMetaPlot_3_FD_92586 | JGI IMG/M metagenome (GOLD analysis project Ga0126370, IMG submission 92586) | Tropical forest soil microbial communities from Panama - MetaG Plot_3 | ecosystem: Environmental > Terrestrial > Soil > Tropical forest > Bulk soil | place: Panama | collected 2016-02-17 | reverse complement strand
CGACGTAGATGACGTTGTGTGTGCCCTGGCCTGGAATGCTCACATTCGGCACATAAAGCGGCTGCGAATAGACCTGCCCATCCACCGAGTAGGAGAAGAGCTTTCCAAACGTATTGAAGTTCACGTTCTGGGGAGTGAGGATCGTCTCGTTGAGATTCTGACCAGTTCGAGCGTTATCGTTGTGCTGAGTTAGCACACCGCTGAAAGATTGAGGTGCTGCAGATGCAAAAGAAGCAAAGATGATCGCCACGAGCGCGCCTGCGCCGGCGAGCCCCTTCTTCGTGTGCTGAGGCATGGGCAATCCTTTTTTGTTGAAATCGTAACTGGGCCCACAGCAAGAATCGTCGTTGGTTGCAAGTGACTACAGTGAGATGGAGTGTTGTGGTCGGCTCTGTATACTACCGCTTGATGCAGAAAGCTAGAATGCTTTGAGGAAATCCCGAATGCGTTATTTACCGATATTTTGCGTGTTAATTACCACTCTTGGTTTTGCACAACAAGAACAAAAGCCCTCGGATGTGCCACCCGAATATCAACCGCCCATTCTCCGCGACAAAGACGACCAGGTGGCTTTACCCAAATCGGCGGCTAACGTAAGCCCGGAAATGGCGGTTATTACAATCAAAGGTCTGTGCGAGAAGCAAGCGCCCTCATCTACATCCCCTTGCGAAACAGTCGTGACTCGCGCACAGTTCGAAAAGCTGACAAACGCTCTGTTGCCCAACATGAAGCCTTCATTCCAGCTTCAGGTGGCTCGCGGTTATCCGGATCTGCTTGAAATGGCGCAGGCGGCAGAGGCCCGCGGAGTAGACAAAACCTCTCGTTTCCAGGAGCGGCTCGAGTTTGCCCGGCTTCAGATTCTCTCGCAAGAACTGGTGCGGCGGATCGACGAAGAATCGTCGCACGTTCCTGACCAAGACATCGCTGACTACTATCGCGACCACGCTGCTGATTACAACACGGCCACGATGGAGCGCCTGTTCATTCCCAAGCAGCAAGGACAATCCGGCGACAAGATGTTGCGAGTCGCCGAGGAATTACGAGCAAAAGCGGCGGCCGGCGGAGATTTCATGGCGCTTCAGAAGCAAGCGTATGACGACGCCGGTATGGCCGATGTTCCACCCAACCCAAGCTTGGGGAAGGTTAAATTGGCAGATCTTCCCGAGACCCACGCGTCAGCTTTTGCCATGAAACCGGGCGAAGTCTCACAAGTCTTGACGGATTCCACCGGACACTATGTTTACAAACTGGACAACAAACAGGTTCAGACGCTCGAGCAGGCAAAGAATGAAATCCACAAGATTCTTCAGAACCAACATAAAGAGCGGGTGATGCAAGAACTGCGTCGCCCTTTCACCACTGAGTTGAATCCGTCGTACTTCGGAACCACTGAGCGATCGGCTGGTTCGAAGGAACCGAAATCCAAATAACAATCTCTAGGTGAAAAAGCGCAAGGGAAGGAACTCGACTCCCTTCCCTTGCGATGTGAAAACACGGCTAAAGGCTACGGGTTGACAACTTGGAAGAAGCTCACCGAACGGCTGGTGATGAAATTCAGGTCGCCGTCGTATACGGCCGTGATCTTCGTCTTACCGACGTTTAGAGCCGAGGTCGTATAAGTGGCAACGCCACCTTTCATCGCAGCTTGTCCCACTGGTTCGAACACCACGATTTCTCCATCCGGCGGAGGGCCATTTTTGGATGTAACCGTCGCGGTAAAGGTAACCGGCTGGCCCTGGACCGACGGATTCAGTGACGAAACACAAGTGATCGTGGTTGCTGAGGCATGCGGGTTTACTTCGAAGACCGCTCCTTCTCCGCTTGAACCGCCTCCGAAAGTTGTACCGTAGAGGTAGTTCCCGCTATCAAGGAGCAAGGTGGAATACGACACTGCACCATTCTCACCGATGAAGGGCTGCAACGATCTCTCCTGATACGAAGTACCGTTGAAAGCCAGCATGTAGACGATTCCAGCGCCGTTTTTGCCGCCAGCCGTGGTCGCTCCATAGACATTCGACGCAGAATCGACGACAACCCCGCCGTAGGGCTTGGTTCCGTTATTGCCAAATGAGTACAGAATCTTCTCGGTGTACTTCCCGGTGCTGCCTTTTACCAGTTTGTAAACAACTCCCAGATTGTTCTTGCCACCGGCTACCGTGGTTCCGTAGATATTACCCGCGCTATCGAGAAACGGCGTTCCATTTGGAGTCGTACCCTGAAGCTGGGCAGCAAAAGTAAACAGCGTGGACATGAACCAGCCGCCGCTACCATTTGGCTGAAGTTTAAAAACTGTGGTGTTCGTTGTGCCGTAAAGAGCGGATGTGTCCGCCGCCAGTCCTGCGAAACTCGTAGGAATGCTGAGAATCACCTGTTCAGTCCATGTGCCGTTACCCGTGGGACTCAATTCAAAGACGGCGCCGTTGCCTCCTCCACCGCCATTGTAGGTGGTGCCGTAGAGATTTCCCTTCGGATCGATCACCACACCATTGATCGGGTTGGCGCCGTCCGGCTGCCCGGCAAAGTTGTAAATAACGTTGTAGTTCCACGTGGAACCCGAGGGGGTGAGTTCAAAAACTATACCGTTTCCGAGCGAGCCTCCAGAGAATGCCGTCCCATATAGATTACCCTTGCTATCAAAAGCCACCTTCGTGAAGGCCGGATTCTGTCCGTCCGTGCAACTTGGAGACGCTGGGCAGAAGTTGTAGAGGACGCTCTCGTTCCATCCGCCGGTACCGTTCGGTGTAAGCTCGAAGACAGTTCCGAAACCGTACAGACCACCGTTGTAAGTCGTTCCGAAGATGTTGGGACCATGGAAAGTTAGAGTCGAATAGGGATTAGCGCCATCAGGAGTGCCGGTAAAATTGTAGAGCACGCTTTCGGTCTGAGCATGGGCCGGCTGAAATGCAACAATTAGCAGTGCCGATAGCACAGCTAGGGTCAGGGCGCCGCGACAAACGGCGACGTACGAGACTTTTTGACCGCGATTCGTCACTGCTAAATGCATAGTCTTTCTCCTTTGAACTATTCCTTTCGAACCTGAGCCTGGGGGGAGGGCCGAATAATTTAAGGGAGTGCGGCTGAGAAGACCGCTCTTTGTATTCTGGAACCTCTGCTCAGACTATATTTCCGGTGGGGAGACGCCGGTAAGGTAGAGTCGGTTAAACTTCCTTGGCGTGAATAGTAACTTTGACTAATCAGACTGTCAAGGAAGATTCGAGCGGCGCTGTAATCAGTAGGGCTGTCCGAAACACAGCATCAACTTATGAGGGGGAGTAAATGGGTTTCTTTCTGAAATCGTTCTTTGCTTTCAGTTTTTCTCTGGTGCTCGGGTCATGTATGACAGCCCAAACCAATCAAAACGACAATCCGACTTCAGCAAAACCAGCGGATACGGGGCAAAAACCGAGTCCACACATTACGGCAGCCAGCTTCGGGTTCCAGTGCGGGACGGGTAAGCTCACTAACTGCCCGAACGCGACTTGGCCGACTACAGTCGCTCAGCCGGGGATGCTTCGACTGTGGGACTCACAGGTGCAGTGGCATCTGCTGAACAATTCTCGGGGAGGTTATAACTGGCGCCTGCTCGACGCCTATCTGGATACGATCGCGACACATCAACCACGCGACGCGATGTATACCTTCGGTTATACACCCTGTTGGGATACTAAGGGAGAGTGCGAACGTGCCTGGGGCTCGACTTATCCGCCCGATGACCTCACCGTAAGCGGGAGTCAGTCGTTCAATGCTTTTGTAACTGCACTGGTGACTCACTGCTCACCCGCGGGGCATTGCGTCAAAGATTACGTCAAGTACTGGGAACTGTGGAACGAGGCTAATACAGACAACTACTGGCACGGCACTATTTCGCAACTCTATGACTTAATGGCCCCGGCGGTCCCGATCATTCGCGCCAAGGTACCAGGCGCCTTGGTTCTCACGCCACCTGCCAATCGCGGAGATAGCGACTGGATGAGGAACTGGTTGAACGAAGAAAACAAAAGGGGAAGGTTGTCCGATATCTATTCCTTCCACCTTTATCTTCAGGGCCAGACGCCCGAATCACGCTTTCCGACAATTCGGGATATGGTGGATCTGAAGAATAGCACCCCCGGCTGGGCGAATACTCCCTGGATGAACAGCGAGACAAATTTTGATGCGGCCCGCTTCGCTTGTAGTGAGCGATACGGTTCTGATGGCTGCATCGGCCAAATGGTGCGCTGGCACCTTCTACATTTCGCGCTGGGCGCTCAGCAAGTAAGCTGGTATTTCTTCAATACCACCATCGGCCACAGTCCGGAGCTCAGCAGCGCCTACAAAACCATGATGGACTGGCTGGTCGGAGGATACTTCCCTTCTGGCTGCGCGCTGAACGGCAATGTGATTACTTGCCCGTTCGTTCAGGCGAACGGTCATCACGCACTTTTTGCTTGGACCATGAATGGCGAGACTTCCTACTCACCAAATGGCCAGTATGCGACATTCAAAGCTCTGGGCGGGAATGCAACTCCGATTGCTAGCGGACAGAAAATCACGCTCACCGGAAAGCCGATTATGCTCGAGGCGTCGAACTGACCAATTCTGGGGTTCGAACTTGGCCGAACTTCTCGTGCCAACGCCGGAACAGATAGCCGTTGGTGACAGGGGTCAGGTTGTACTGCGCAATGGTTTTGAACAGGGCCTCGAGTTTATCCCACTCCCCGTTCTGATCGATCTCCCAGCTGTGGAAGTAGAGGTGCGCCATTCCGCCGTTGCGGGAAACGTCCTCCAGCGCGCAGATGAATTGCGCTACCCAAGGCACGGTGGACTTGAAAATTGTCATGTACTTGTAAGCCCCACTGAAGTTCTGTTCCAGTAGACAGTGCCGGAGCTGAATGTACGAAGGATAAGTATTGGCGTAGGTGCTGATATCCCACAAAAAGGGATTCTTTGGGAAATCGTTGACGAAGTACCGGCAGGTGCGTCCAGCAAGGAAACCGGCTTCCCGGACTTGGGCCTCGAGCCGCCGGTTGAACTTCCCGCCTGGATAACAGAAGGCGATAACCTCGTGCCCGAGGGTGTCTTCTGAAAATTTCTTGCCGTCGATAATCTCTTGCCATGCGCGCTGCGGCGAAAGCTTGGTGAGGCGGATATGGTTCAGAGAATGACTACCGACCTCGAACTGGCGATCGATCTCCCTGATCTTGGCCGTTTCCATGATGATGCGCTCGTCGTTTACGCCGGGAATATAGAAAGTAGCCGTCAGACCGTACTTGTGCAGGAGGTCAACGGTGCGCAAGTCCGTCGGATGGCCATCATCGACGCTTATCGTGACGTACTTCTCACAAGCCTTGGCAGGGTTGCTCGAAAGCTCGTGCGGATTCCTGTTCATTTAGTTATCCCCAAGGATATGCATTTCTTCTGTTGTGGACTCTCGCCGTGGGGGACTTTCAGCGATATCCAGACGAAGTTTTGCATTTCACTGCAACTACGACCCGAGACTTGAAGCCTCTGTTTTTCCCACAGCCCCAACTTCGCGCTTATAGTACTTCATCGCGAAATAGGGCATTTTGAACATCTTTCCTGTTCGGTTAAGTCTTCCTGATTCCGTAAGAAGTCGGTAGAGCCATTCTATTCCGATAGCTTGCGTCCATTTCGGAGCCCGCTTCTTGCGACCGGAGACAAAGTCGAGAGTACCGCCCAAACCGTAAGCACAGCGCACTCCCAGGCGGAAGAGTAAATTAGCATTCTGCGAGATCCACATCTCTTGCTTGACGGGACCAAAACAGACCACGAGATGAGTCGGACGAAACTCTGAAATTCTGCTGAGGATGTCCTCATTCCATTTCTGGACCGCGATGTCAGAGGCGAATGATGGTGAGAATCCTTCGACAGCAAGTTCAGGGTAGCGGGCCTTTAACACGTCCAGCGCACCCTTATTCGCCTCGGGATCTGCGCCGAGTAGGAAAATACGCTCATTACGCTTTGAGGCATGTTCGGCCAGGTTGTAAATGAAATCCGAGCCCGATAATTTGCGCAGCCCACGTCCTGGATAGAGCAGTGAGCACATGTGGTGAATCACTCTTCCATCAATCGTGTTCACCGTGTGCTTCAGAATAGACTCGAATGCCGGATTCTCATGCGCATAGGAGAAGATTTCTGCATTGACCGTGACGACATGTTTGAGTCTGTCATTGTCACTCGACAATAGATCGTCCGTATCCATCGACTGCAGCAAGATCTTCCCGAAACGAACCGCGCATGGCTCGCCGAACTGCGCGCCTTTCGCGTGGGACTTGATGGGGAACTTCGACTCCTTGGTGGTGATGTGACGCTGAATCCACTCTGGGTCCTTGTATTTCAGTTTTCGGTACGTCTGCCATGCGGAAAGTGGGAGGACGGAAAAACAGATACGTGGAGCGATGTCCCAAGTGCGGAGCGCCAGCATCAGGAGTTGGTCCTTGAAGCGTTCCGATAGGGTCGGCTTAGCGACATCAATCTGCGCAAAGCGAGCAGACAACATCCAACTATCACCAAACTGCGATTTCCAGAGGGTCTTGTATCTGGAGATTTTTGCTCCGAGTTCGGGTGGTACCGATTCCTTCTTCTCCTTTTTAGCGACAATCTTGTCGCCCATCGCGAGTTTGTGATGGCCGCCTTCGAAAACCGCCGTGCGGTCGGCTTTGCTCAAGACTGTCATGGCAGGATCGAAGGGCAACTGCAGGAACTGGCAGATGCCGCGCATCGTTGGATCGGTCTTTTCGATGAGATCGCGGAAGTGAAGCTGGTGAACCCGTGCGCCCATCGAAATTATTTTTTCAACCTGCTTTTTCAGAATGCGTGATGCCAGGAGCGCCTTGTGCGTCATACCCGGCCGCGTGAACCACAACGCGGTCGCCCGCGCCTTGATCACACTGAGGCAAACTTCTTCGGGGTCGCGCCAGATGATGACAAAACGTGCATCCGGAAATTCGCGAGCCAGAAAATCCAGGCGGTCATAGTAAGACGGCGATTTGCACCCCCAGTGCTTTTTGCCCTTCTGGCCTGCGTATTCGCGGCCAGCCTTCTCCATGGCCTCGGCGAGAGAATCCACACGCCCTTGAAGACGCTCTGGATCCAGATCATGACGGCTCAAGCCAGCATTCCAATATTCCCATTTCTCTCGCCAAGCGTGACGCCCGCCGGAGAAATGGAACATTGGCCACAATACCGGCAAATCCGATTCGTAGAACAAGCGCAAATCCGGATGCTGATTCAAAAGCGAATACAACAACGTCGTGCCGGAGCGCCAGACGCCGACTACGAACACTGGCGGCACGTGACCGCCCTGTTGATCGACAGCTGACCGCTTGTTCTCCTGAGAGGTTACCTGCGGTGTTTCCTGTACGCTTACCATGTTCTGCTCGTCATCCATTCAAGTAGTCTCCGACCATAATGCTCGGAGCTGCGCGCCATACCTAATTGCTATCAGAAGCACGGCTGTTGAGACGCAGCCGGAAGTTCATCTCGCGCTAGTTCATTTGCGATCGTTCAATTACTTGCTCGAAGATCGCGTTGAGCGCTGCATAACGAAGCCGAGTGTCGTACTTGCTTTCTACATCTGCCCTTGCCTGCCGGCCCATGCTGTCGATCTCTGCCGGCCGTTCATAAAGCCATTGGACTTTTTCGGCCAGATCGTCGCTGTTCTGCGGTTCGAACAAGAGGCCTGTTTTCTGAGGTTCGACGATGTAAGGCAAAGCCCCGATGGCTGAAGCGACGCACGGTTTGCCACTGGCGTAGGCCTCCAAAACCACGAGACCAAAGGTCTCGTAACAATGAGTCGCGCAAATGGTGAAGAGGCTATTGCGAAGGTATTCGCGCTTCTCTTCCCCGCCTTTAAACCCGACAATCTCGATATTGGACAACCGATGCTGACGAATGTAGTCGCGCATCTCCTGCTCTGCATCGCCGGCCCCGACGAACTTCACCGGAATGTGCGGGAGCTTTGCGAAGGCCTTGACCACCGTCATCACGCCCTTGTCTTGATACAAGCCGCCCAAGTACAGCACGTATTTCCCCTTGCCATACTCTGGCGTAAATAGCGATGTATCGATATGGTTGGGGCAAACGAAGATTTTTTCTTCTGGAACCTGGCACTGGATCAATAGATTCTTGGCGAAATCGGTGAGGCAAATGTAACCCGTGATTTTGTCCGTGAATCCCAGCTTTCGGTTTATAGAGAGCGAAGCCGCGTATACCGCGCTATATCCAAGATTCCCCTGGATGCAACGATTCTCTAAAGCCGGCCAATAGTTTCCCTGCTGAAGGCATCGTTGGCAAGGCTGGTTATTGACGTAGAACCGTGAATTCGGGCACCACAGCCGAAAATCGTGAATCATGTGCACCGAAGGGACGCGCATCCGGTGGAGCGCATGAAACAACGACGGAGAAATCAAGGGAAAAACGTTGTGAACATAAGCAATGTCTGGCCGAAATTGCTGGACCAGGTTCGTGACCTCGCGCTCAGTGCGGCGAGAATAGATCGTGTCCAGCCCCCAAAGCGCCTTCTGCAAGCCTGATACAGACGCAGCCTCGTTGCTGTGTCGCCTATAGCTGGAAACTTCTCCTTTTTCCGCCAGCATCTTCTCGTCGGAAGCAGCCACGACGTCAGATCCGGCGTATTGACGAAACTGGTTATGTACAGAAAGGATTCGCATAGTTGTGGCTTATGTGGTCTCGCGCAACCGTCGGACTACAGTCGTGCGAGTCCTCCAGTCGCCTCTGATTGCGAATCTGCTATCTCGGTCAACTTCTGGCTCACCACGACCAAGCCGAGCAGGACCATAAATGGCGCGGTGCACTTTCCTCCGAAACTCGAGTTAAAAAATCCATTGATGACAAGGAACGTGTAGAGAGCGAAACAACCGGCAGCAACTCGATATAACGGGTCATCCTTCGGAACTCTACGGAGTATTCGATAGAGATTCTTGGGGATGATGATGAGGATCATCAACATGAAGAAGAGCCCGATGGCGCCGGTATTGTAGGCGGCTTCGAGAAACCCATTATGCAGGTGCGGAGCTGCCCATCCCACAGCGTTGACCTGGAACATCAAGAACTCTGTCGCCATGTAGCCGTGCCCGATGATCGGCTTGTGCTCGATTTCGGGTATCACGGCTTTCCAGAGAATTGTGCGACCCGAAAATGATTCAGCGCCCTCGCGGTCCTGGTAAAGATGGAAATAATCTCCGAGTGGAGTGGTTAGCACCAATACGGTAACGAGGACTCCGGTGCCGGCCATGTAGGTGAAGGCGGTGCCAAGCCGGCCCCGAATGATGTAGAAGACCGCGCCAGCAACAACGCAGGCGAGAATTCCTGTCTTGCTACCAGCCATAATCATCACGAGCAAACCAACGATTCCAAGTAAAACCCCGGATTTGTATAACCCTTGGCCTTTGCGATTCGAGAACAAAGTCAATGTCAGAAGCAGAACAATGGCGGCGTTTGGCGACAACGCGTTCGGCGAAACGATTGTGCTCATGCGGCCTTCTTCGTCGAACATCTCGCCGCGCATCGCTGCTACAATCACCGGCTGCAGCACGATGATCGCGTATGCCCAGATGGTGTACTGCAGAAACGATATCGTGTCTTTGAAGTCACGAATGCGGAACGAACACGCCAACAGCAAAAGGGTTACGAGTGCGAGTTTAAAGCCCCACACACCGCCGAGACTGATCCGCGGTGTATAAGCGCAAGAGAGCACAGAGATCAGAGCAAAGAACGTGACCCACTTATAGTCTCCCTCGAACAAAAGCTTTACGAAGCCCGGGACTCGCGTCGCGCAGACAAAGGCGGCAAGAAAACACATGATCCACGCCAATGCCTCACCGTAGGCTGCCGTTGGGAACTGTCCAGCATAGGCAGCCGCGCTGGAGTTCAAATCGCCTTCGCGGAAGAAGATGCACTCCGCGATCAGCATCACAAACCAGATCATGAAGGCCGGTTTGGCATTGCCGATGGGTAGATAGTAGGAGCCCAGAACGACCAGTCCCACCGCCATGATGCGGAGGCATTCCCACATCCACTCATCCGGCACGAAGTGAAGGAAAAGCGTGGAGCAGGCCGTGATTGCTCCGGCAATGAGCAATGTCCGGGTGAGTTCAGCCCTCGGCGAGGGCGGGGCGGAAACGGAAACCGGCTGCGCCGTTACGCCGGTCCCATTCCACCAAGTTGTTCCCTTATCTGCCATAAGTGTTTAAACCGTCAGAAAATACTCGCCTACTGATCTTCCGTCTGCAAGGTTACCAGCGCCGGCTCAGGCGTGAACAGTTGTGTTGCTCACATCGGTTATGGAGGGCTCTTGCTCTTCTATCGCCAGTTCGGAAGATAGAGGATATCCCAAGCGAAGCAACACGCTACCGGCATGCTCGTCGATCAATCGCACTTGCTCGGGAGTGAGTTTTGAAACCCATCCGCGGACTCTGCCGTCGCGGACGAATCGGCCCTTAATCGAGGCCCTGACGGGCTCTTTGTCTTCCTTGGCGCGCATGTTCTGAATCGAGTTGTTGGCTACAGCTTCTCTGATTTTTTCCTCGGATACTTTCGCTCCGAGGAAATCGGCCATCTGACCGAACAGCGGCACGGGATCCTTCCTCAGATCTTCGTATCGAACGACAAGCATATTTCCGTTCTTGGCGATCGGCGAGTCCAGCCACGACGTGACATTCTTGTGCCACGGGCCGTAGGCGCTCACACAGGTGAACAGGAAGGTCTTCACGAAATCATCAAGGTCCTTCGTGTAGTACTCGAGCGCACTCAGGAAGGCAAACTCAGACAACAGCACATCGCGCGCATCGCGCACCATGTAGATGGTGCGATTGTATTCCTTGCGGTAGTACTCGTGCGTGGCGACAAGGCGGCCGCCGTTGGGCAGGAGACGCAGCGCATTGAAGTGCAGGCCGACTCCCGGCATCTGCTGGTTCGTCGCCTTGAATCCAGAAGGCATGCCAGAGAGCATTTCGAACAAAACGAACCGCGCCCAAGTCGTTCCAGACTTGGGATAAGCAGCAAAGAACATGTCCGTGGGATTCAGCCCACGGTGACGCCACCAGACGAGAGGCGCGCGCAACGAAGTTTGGGCAAACTTACGACGAATCTTGCGATACACGGACGTGGGCTTCTTTTGTTTGGCCCCGTTATGTTTGCTGTCGTTACCATTGCCATTCCCTTGTTCGGTCATTACTTCTCCTCTTGATCCCAACTCGCTACTAGGTACTGCTTTTTCTCTACTGCAGATAATGATTGAGCTCGGAATAGAATCACTAGACTTCTTCGGAAACTTCCACCGGCATGGGCGGCCGGACTTTGTTTTTCGTTCCAGACCACCTGGTTGGAATCGTTAGCGTAGAACCTTGAGCGAGTTTGCGCTGCAGTACCCACCACAGTGCAATGAACGAGAACACGTCAGCAGCGTTGCTTCCCCAGATCGCGCCTTTCAGGCCAAAGGCCCAAGTCGCAGGCACTCCAATCACGAGAGATCCAAGGGTCGCGACGCCCAGGGCCACGAATACCGACGCAGGCGACTCCATGGCGCGCAACGCGAGCGACGGTCCAAAAGTAGCGCTCCAGAAAACCTGGCCCAGAGCTAACGCGGGCAACAGGTAGGCGACGTCCAGATAACGGCCGGAATACATGATGTGAAAGATTGGCTTGTGCAGCGGGATGATCACGGCCCAATACATGACCGCGCCGACAATCGATGCCAGCGTCAGTCTTGTGCCGAGAATTCGGGCACCAGCTCTTCCATTCTGTTCCGCAATCCGCGCTGCGTATGGGAGAACCAGCATGACCAGCGCGCCCTTCATCTGCTCGAATGGAAGAGTCAAGTTCATCAGGGCTTTGAGTTGCCCGGACTCCGCCATTCCCGTGAAGCTGCTCAGCAGTGGGAAGTAAATGTACGAAGGGAGCCAACCCGCGATACATCCAGCGAACGCCCAGCGGCCATAACGCCAGTGGCGGCCCCACGCTTCTCCGAGACGTGGTGCAGGGCCGCCGCCGCTCAGCTTCGACCGAACGCCAAACATTAGGATGGTGCCGGTGATCAAGGCTCCGGAACCCAGCAGCAGGAAAGCCACGAATGGCGAAAGGAGTGCGCGTTGATAGACAAGATAGAGCCCAGCTAAGACGACAGCCGAGTAGATAAACGCACCGGCCGCGGCGGGCGCCGGAGAAAGCTCGACATAAAAACAGCGGCGGGCAAGAGCGAACAGCATCAAGCACGGCGAGGCAAAGGCAATGCCCGCGAGCGCACCAGTAACCGCGCTTCCGGAACTCACTTGATGTGAGATTGCCCAAGAACCGAGCAGCGCCGCGAAGATTGAAACAGAGAGAACGATGTGAATAGAAACTAACGTCCGAACATAGCCTCGCAGGTTGGTCCGGAAAACTGATCCACCGAAAACCGCCATCGGCTCCAGCACCAACGACTGGTAGACGAGCGAAAGCATCATATAGATGCCGAACGCAATCGCGTACGCGCCGTACTGGTCTGGCATGAGCCAGCGCGCCAGCAGGATGCTGACCATAAAATTCGAGCCTGAGATCAGGCCTTGATCCAGGATTGCCAAGCCCCCCCTGCTGACCCAGCGAATAACGCGGGGCATAAGAGATCCTGAATCTATGGATTCCTGCTTTGTAATAACTTCACTCATCCTTCACCTATGTACGTTTCCTGATCGGCCAACAAAAGTTAAGCATTCGACGCAAGAAGTTCTTGCTCGTCGACGGACTCTGTCGCGCCGTGAATGCAGTTTTTCAAACGTTCGGCCAGTGTGCTTACGTTCGGCTCGCGCAGAATCTCCATATGCGTGCCGCGAATCTGAATGGTTTCCAGCTCAGTGACAAACTGCGTCCAGGCCGCGTACGGATCGTCGGCAACTCGCCAACTGTCGCCCGCGCGCAACAAAATCAACTTACCGCTATATGGACGCAGAACATATTGCTCAGCCGCCTGAGCGTTGGTGCGCATTACTTTCTTGAGGTAATCCGGCAACCGAATCCCGATCCAGGTGCGGCGAATCTTCTTGCGCAACTCGGAAGGCAACCGCTTGATATGCGCCCATGTCGGATGAAGGAGTAGATCCTTCAGGGACTCATTCACTGACTTGGGATTCGTCGCGTAGGTATCAAAGAGAACGACTAGCCCAACCTCTTCGCCAGAAGCAACAAGCTGATGCGCCATCTCATAGGCGACAAGGCCGCCCATGGAAAATCCGCCGACATGATAAGGTCCGTTCGGCTGAATGGCTCGAATCTCTTCCAGGTAGTGCGCTGCCATCTCCTGAACAGTGGTATAGAGCCTGCTCTTTCCGTCGAGTCCTTGCGATTGAAAGCCGTAGAACGGGAAGTCGGGCTTCATGCGCTTGGCCAATTCGTGAAAGCCAACCACATTCCCGCCAACACCATGAACGCAGAAAAACGGAGGCTTCGAACCTTCCGGCTGGATCGCTACGAGCGAAGACCAGTGCTGAGAGAAATCTCCGCGCAACACCGATGCCAGTTTTTCGATCGTGGGAGCTTGAAGCAGAGCGGCGAGAGGCAGGGATTTGCCGTGGACTTGCTTGATGCGGTGCATCAATCGCGCCGCCAACAACGAGTGCCCGCCAAGATCGAAGAAATTCTCGCGAATTCCGATCGGCTTGCGCCCCAACAGCTCTTCCCAGATTCCGACTAACTCCTGCTGAAGAGGATCGGTCGGCAATGTCGTGACAACTGGCGTAGATTCTACTTTCAATGCGGCCAAGGCGCGGCGATCGATTTTGCCGTTTGGGGTGAGCGGCATGGAGTTCAGGAATACGAACTCCGAAGGCACCATATATCCGGGCAACTGCGCTTGTACATGGCGCCGCAGGTCACTTTCCAGAACCGATTCCCTGTTGCGCACCACATAACCGATAAGCCGCTTGTTTCCCGTGGAATCTTGGCGAACAACGATGGCGTTTTCATCGACACCAGGGTGCTTCGAGAGAACCGTCTCAATCTCTCCGGGTTCAATGCGGAAGCCACGTATCTTGACCTGATTGTCACGCCGGCCAACGAACTCGATCTCACCATTGGGCAGATACTTGGCAAGGTCGCCCGTCCTGTACATGCGAGCCGATGGATCCTCGCTGAAGAGGTCCGGGATAAATTTTTGCTGCGTCAACTCGGGAAGGTTCAGATACCCTGCCGCCACGCCGACGCCGCCGATGTGCAACTCGCCAGGGACTCCTACGGGCACCGGATTCAGATCCGAATCCAGCAGATATACGCGGGCATTAGCGACTGGACGTCCGATCGGGAGCAATGCCGGTGCATCTTCACCGGCCGCGAGCTTCGGCTCGTAGGTGGTCGCGACAACGCTGGCCTCTGCCGGGCCATAGGTATTAATCCAGCGGACCTTATTCCCGATGAACTTGTGCCACGTCGAATATGCTTCTGGAGAAGCCTTTTCGCCGCCAACAATCACAAGACGCAGGCTTGGAGGAGCCGTCTGGGTGAGTTCCTGGAGTGCATACACCCACTCATGCCAATAGGCAGTGGGAAGGTCCATGACCGTGACATGTTGCTGGGCCACCCAGTGAAGGAACTCGCTCGGCTCCAGCGAGACGTTGTCGTTCCGGAAGACCAGCGTCGCTCCGGCAGCCCACGTGGAATAGATCTCCTCGAGTGCTGCGTCGAAGCTAATCGAGCAGAACTGCAGCATCCGGTCGCCCGGCCGGATCGCAAATTGCTCCACGGCTCCGAGCGTGTAGTTCACCAGGCCGGCATGCGGTAGCAGGACGCCACGTGGTCTGCCGGTGGAACCCGAAGTGTAAATCACGTAGGCAATGTCGCTGGGAACCGAACCACTGTTGGGGTTGTTGCATGCGGTCGCCGAAATTTGCTCACGTTCCGCCGAAAGGAACACAACCTGAGTTCGCTGCGGAATCGCCGCCCTCAAGAGGCCAGGCTCAGTGAGCACAATGGAGGCAGCGACGTCCTCCAGCATGTACGCGAGCCTATCGTCCGGGTATTTGGGATCCAGAGGCACGCAGGTACCGCCGGCTTTAAGAACACCGATCAGCGCGACCGCGAAGTCCAACGATCTTTCAAGGCAAATCCCGACACGTGAATTGCGGCCAACGCGGTGGTTTTGCAAGTAATGCGCTAACTGATTGGCACGGGCGTTCAGCTCGCTGTAGCTGAGCTGGCTGTGACCGTAAACAACAGCAATCTCATTGGGGGAATTCGCAGCAATCGTCTCGACGTGCTGGTGGAGGCATCGGGTTGGAAAATTCCGCGCCGTCCGATTCCGCTCAACCAGCAACTCATGCAGTTCAGCACTGGTAAGCATGGGCAGGTCAGCCGAGTTGCGATCGCTGTTTTCGATCACTCCAGCTAACAACTGCTGGAGGTGACCGAGCATGCGAAGAGCAGTTCCCTGCTCAAACAGGCCCTCGTTGTAATGAAGACCGAGACTGAGGTTTGCACCCATGACGACGTCGAGGCTCAGGTCGAGGCCAGGGGCATGGGATACGGAAGAAGTAGCGAATTCGTTTTTCTCCGAGAATCCGACTTGGTATATCGGGTGGCGGCTGGGATCGTTATCGAGTCCGAATTTTGCCGGAAGGTCAACAAGAACAGATCCAACGCTGGAGGCAGTACTGATCGCTGCATCCAGCCGCTGTACCAGAGCGTAGAAGGTGGGCCGATCCGAAAAGTCCACCACTACCGGCAGCACCTGTGAGCCTGTGATCACTCCGGTCGCGAATTTTTCTTGGGCCGTGTAGCGATGGAGCATCACCGAAAATACCGCCAATGCTAGCGTCGAGAGGTCGACGTCGGCTTCCACGGACAAGCGGTGCAATCCAGAAATCACATCGGCCGGAAGAGTAACCGATTCCAGCCTCGTATTCCTCCCCAGAACTGCAGGGCGTGGCCGGTCAGTCGGAAGGTCCAAGCTTGGCACGTCGGCCAGCATGGTCTCCCAATAACCAGGGCCGTTAAGGTCGGTCACTGTTCCAGACTCGACACTCGGAACGGTCACGCAGCTATCCTCGCGCAAGATATTTTCGTTCAGGTTCATGAATGGCTGGTTTGAGGATTACGCTGCGCCGGATCCCTTTAGCACTGCCGGAATGGTCTTCATCAGAATCTGCATGTCGAGCCAGAGAGACCATTTGCGGACATACTGCTGATCCAGTTCCATCCATTGTTCGAATGGAATCGCGCTTCTGCCGTTGACCTGCCAGAGGCAGGTGATGCCAGGGCGCACGCTGAATCGGCAACGTTGCCAATCCGGTCCACCCTCGGTGAAGAGTTCATAATCGCGCATCTGCAGTGGCCGCGGTCCAACCAGGCTCATATCACCGTTCAGCACATTGAGCAACTGAGGCAACTCGTCGATGCTGGTCTTACGAAGGAACCTTCCTACGGCAGTTATGCGGGGATCACTTTTGATCTTGAATACAGGGCCGCTCACTTCGTTGAGGTGTTCGATCTGAGCCAACTTCTTTTCAGCATCGATCACCATGGTGCGGAACTTGTAAATATTGAAGATACGTTTGTTAAGCCCAACCCGTTTTTGCACGAAGAGAACCGGACCGCGCGACGTCAACTTGATCACGACAGCGGTCAAGATCATGGCAGGGGCAAGAATCACCAACATGGTTGCGGAGATGATGATGTCGAGGAGCCGCTTGATTAGTACGGGCCATCCGTGAAGCGGGCCGGCATAGTGAGTGATGACGGGAGCCTCATCAAAATGCTCGGGCCGCCGCGTCTTGAGGTCGAACACGCCGGAGAGAAGACGAACAATGATGCCCTGCTCTTCACACATTTCTACAATCTTGCTGGAGTGCTCATGGAACGAACGGACTGGCAATGCGATAACTACTTCGTCGATTACATTGTGGCGAAGATAGGTGGGCAACGCGGCGAAATCGCAGACGCGTTTGAAACCAGCCGTGTGCAAGTCATCAACGCCGGCCCAGTCGTCATCGGCGAAACCAACAATATGGCATCCCCACTCGGGACGATGCGGAATGGTTTTCGCGAACTCAATCGCTCGCGAGTTGCTGCCCACAATGAGCATATTGCGGTAGTTCTGTCCCTTGGCCCGGATGTGGCGAAGCCAGGTGCGAACCGTGATGCGCGTGCCGGCGATCAGAAACGTGCTGCTGACCCAGAAGATTTCGATAAACCTCAGGTCCACCATTCTGAAGCGCAGAATTAGCGAGAATGAAATGAGAATGATGGTACAGATCGAAGTCGCCTTCAGAACATCAGTGGCTTCCGCTCTGCGGCTCGCGTGGCGCTTGGATCCGTACAGGTTCAGTACGGCAAAAACCAGTCTCCACAGCCATACCAGAATCACGAACGCGACGAAGTTTTGCACTTTGATCTTGAGGGCCAGAAAGGCAGTGAATGACTGCAAGCCTTCCGTAAACAAAACGGGAAGGGTGGCCGCTGAGAAGGATAGGACCAGTAATACGACGTCGACCAATTGGAAGGAATAGACGAAGACTTCACGCCGAAACTTGCTCATCTGAGAACCCCTTCAGCCGGAAGTAGGGAGGTGGGAAGGAAAGATTATTTCTGACGAAACTCGAACAACTCGTTAACGGTCTAGTCGATGGGGCTGGCGACTTTTCGCCGGCCCTTCAGAAATACTGGGATTGCAGGGGCAGTACGAATACTAAAGCTTCTTGTAGAGCGATTCTGGAATTGGGAACGTGCGTTGGTTGAGAACTGCACCCAGGACGCGGACGTTCGCGGTCTGCAACTCGTTCAGAACGTTGCGAGCCGTTTCACGACGGGAGGCATTCGCTTTCAGTGTCAGCACCACTCCGTCACTGAGGCCGCCAAGGACGATCGCATCGTTGCACGAACTCAGAGGCGGAGCGTCGATCAAAACATAGTCGAAGGTTGCACGCAGTTCTGCCATGCGGGCGCGCATCCTCTCGGATCCGAGCATCGTGAGCCCTGTCTCCGGAGAACCACCGCAGCTGACCAGCCACAGATTGCGAGAGTAGCGATGAACGTAATCTCGAATCGAGCCAGGTCCGATCAGAGCATCCGACAGACCGTGATGATTTTCGATACCGAACTGACCGTGCAGGCCGGGCGAACGAAGGTTGCAGTCGACAATGCAAACAGTTCCGCGGCCCTGCGAGGCCAATTCTTCGGCGACGCGGGCGCACATCCAGCTGCAGCCGCAACCGGCCTCGGTTCCGGCAAATACTACGCGACGGAGCCCCTGTTGCGCCAGGAACAATCTCTGGACAAGCTTCACAATTTCCTGCTTGACCGCGTCGTTCGTTTCCAGAGGAGAAGTTTCAGGAAAGTTGTCACTCACCGGCTGTGCGGCGGAGAATTCAGTCCCCATGCCTTGAGGAGCCGGGAAGCCCTCTTCCATGGCGCGAGGCGATACTTGGGATGATTCAACCTGAGACTGCACCAGCTCGTGCAATCGTCCCGCCTCAGATAGTAGTTCGAAGTTTCTGCTCAAAGCGTCCTCCAGGCACTGCTTTCTTGACCTTCCCTGCTATTGATTCCGCAGGGTTAATTCGCTAAATGCTGATCCTTCTTGAATCGCCGGATGAACTCTTGGATATAGGCCAGTGCATCCTCGGAATTCAAAAGCTGATCATGTCGTGGTTTCGCTGGAGGATTCGTTCTGGCGAGCAACGACTGTACCTCCGAAGCGGCGCTGGGTAAGGAATCGAACCCGGTGCTGCCTGGATCCGAAACCATGGTCCCTATATCGAGATCGGCGGCGACCTGGCGCAGGATATCGACGTCGATCGTGCTTTGCCGCAACGCACACCCAAGAGAAAGGGCGTTGAAGCAAATGTTGTTGATGTTGCGCGGAATGCCTTCACTCATCTCCGCGATCATTTTGACGGCGGCTGCGGTGAAGAGCGCGTTGTCTTGGCGTCCGGCAGCACGAAGGCGGTGCTCGATGTACTTGCCGACTTCGTCCGCTCCGAAGGGTTTCAGGGTGCTCAAGAGCGAGACCCGTTGGCGCAGCTGTCGCAACGACGGACGAGAGAGCTTGTCAGCGAGCTGCGGCTGACCTGAGAGGATGATCTGCAGCAGCTTGGCCTGCGGGGTCTCGAAGTCTGAGAGCAAACGAATGGTTTCGAGAACTGACGGCTCAAGGTTCTGTGCCTCATCCACAACTACAATGAACCGCCGGCCGGCGTGAGCTTCCTGCAGGAGACAGCGATTAAACAGTTCGTGCATGGATACCAGATCCATATCCGCACTGACTTCGCATCCTAACTCGAGCAACAGGAACCTCATGAACTCCCGCGACGTGCATTGCGTCTGAAACACGAATGCGGTGCGGGCTCTGGAGCGAAATTGCTGCAACAACTGGAATAACAGGTTGGTCTTGCCCATGCCGGGCTTAGCGACCAGAGCGATGAATCCACGCTCTGCATCGATGCCGTAGTACATGGACGCCAAGGCTTCGCGATGCGTGGGACTTAAGTAGAGGAAACGAGGATCCGGCGTAACGCCGAATGGCTGTTCCCGAAGACCATAAAATTGAAGATACATGTCTTAATCTTTCCTGGGCCCTGTTTACTCTCGGACGTCGCTACTCACGAACACCGGAGCGGCATGCACTCCGTTGCCGTCGCCATTTCCGTTACCGTTCCGTCTTCCGTGACCGTTGCCGTTGCTCGCATACGCGTACGCATGATGCGGAACTGCCGCGAGCACCGGAATGTTCAATTCGGAGAACACCTCCGACGGAGTTCGGAAAGATGAATTCGTATATTCAAGGATAAACGCCAGCCCAACCGGTACGCCAATGGCCATGAGCACGCCAGCGAGGAGCACAAGCCAGCGAGTGTTGGTGGGCAGCGTCGGAATGATCGGCGGCTGAGCAATCGCGACGTTCAGGATTCGCTTCTGGTCCAACGCGTCGGTCATGCGGGCTTCTTCTCGCTTGTGTTGATAGAGGAGATAGTTCTCTTCCTCGGTCTTCACTTTGCGGACGAGATCCCCCTGTTGAATACCTTTTTGCTCCAGATTGCGAGCATCGGTTTCGTACTTGGCAACGATTACGCGAATTGAAGCAGCCTTCGCCTTTAATGCGCTGTCATCAGCCTTTGCCTTCGCCAGCTCTTCTGTGATCCACGCATAGGTCGGGTTGCGGTCCGTGGTTTCGGCACGGAGCGGCTTGCTTTCTTCTGTAGCGATCGAAGCCTTCGTATCCGCGATCTGTTTGTCGACTTCCTGCACTAGCGGATAGGTGGGTTGATACTTGGTCAGCAACTCTGTCCGCTTAAGCTCAAGAGACATCAGGGTGTTCTTCATACCCTGGAGCACCTGCGCGTCATCGCTAGCGCTCGACTGAGTCGTCAAACGTTGAGGAGTGGTCCCGGCCTGCTTCTCAAGAGCGTCGATGCGTTCTTCGGTCGATGCGATGTCAGAGTAGGTTTGCTGCAAGCTCGCTGCGAAATCGCTGAGCTTCTGCAGTGTGATATCGCGCGCCAGTTGCGGGGAAACGCCGCCTTGCTGCTCCGAAAACGCCTTTAACTGGGCTTCGGCATCGCCTAGGCTCTTTTGATAGGCCTGAGCCTCTTGATCGAAGAACTGGAATTCGCCCTGCGGGTGATGCACTGCGAGGTTCTTCTGCTGATACGCTTCATCGAGGGCCTGTAATACCTTGGCTGCCTTCTTAGGATCAGAAGACGAGTACGTGACCGTAATCAGATTGCTTTTCTTGACGAGCTGGATTTGCAGGTCCCTGGCCAGATGAAGCGCTGATTTCGCGATTCTCTCTTCGTCGGTCTGCTTAATGCCAACGAGGCTGAGGAGGCCATCGAGGCTGAGCGATGACTTATGATGGTTCAGGCCGGCGGTCACCACAACCTGCCGGAGAACATCGTCACTCTTAAGGAGTTCGACTTCCGAGTTCAGTTCCTCTTCCGTTAGTTCTGCACGAACCATCTCGGATTCATGGCCGGGGCTTACGACAGGATCCATACGTTCGCGCTCAATCAGGAACGACGTTGAGGCCTGATAGTCTGCCGGCATGAGAATGGTGGCCAGAATCGCGCCGGCCAACAGGCTCCAGAAAGTGATCACAATCGCACGCTTTTGACGGAAGCCAATGGCGATCAGATCTCGCGTGGAGAACGAATATGCGCCCTGCGTGTCTCTTGCTAGATTTTGTGTGGTCATGATGGTTTTCCTCGCTCTCCTTGCTTCGTTTACGGTACCGACAACGGCACGAACGCGCCCATACTGGATCCCGGTATGAATGTTCTGAACTTCGAGAACGAGTTCTTCGGGACGAAAAGCATGTCGCCGGCGTGCAACTCGGGGTCTTCCTTCAGGTTTCCCTTCTTCTCCATCTTCTTCAGGTTGAAAGTCTCGGCCGAGTACCATCCCTTCGACGCTCTTCTGAAGAGGAGCACCTGCGAGTGTTTGGCTGTATCGAGGAAACCGCCCGCCATCGCGATCGCTTCAGTCAGAGTCACATCGCCACGAAGGTCGTATTTCCCAGGATGACCAACCTGTCCGTCAGCGATGAAGTACGGCTTTTCAAAGTCCTTGAGCACCACACTGACGAGCGGATTGCTGAGAATTTTGCTATAGGCTTTGCGAATCGTCTCGCTGACCTCGGGCACAGTCTCCCCTTTGACCATGACGTCGCCGACGCTCTTCAGACTGATGAATCCGTCAGGCTGCACTGAGACGGTCTGGTTGAATTCCGGGTTGAGGTCAAAAGAAACCTCGAAAACGTCGCCAGCTTCCAACTTGTAGCGTGGGTAGCGATCGTGAAAATCCTTGTCCGGGGCAGCAGTACCGCCAGGGGTCGAAGCGTTGGCTTCCTCGGTTGTCTTAGCTGCTTCCGACAGGATACGGTCCTGTGCCACGGCAAAGCCTGCTCCGAGAGCCAATCCCATGAGCAGCACAGCCAGCGTTCGCATTGTTTTCATAGTCTCCATAACGATTGCCACCTTATCTGCTATTTCGAATGTGTAACGGCGTCGCCCTCAACGGCTACCAAGGGCGGAGTGATGCTGTGACGGCGAATCTTGTAAAGCAGCCCGCGGTAGCTGATCTTCAACAACGCAGCCGCGCGTTTACGGTTCCACCCGGTGTATTGAAGAGCGCACAGAATGACCTGGCTCTCCGCTTCATCGAGGATTCCGCGCAATGTTGACTTTTCACTGGTGGGCACATAGGTGAGGCCAATTTCAGAGATTCCTGAGGCCGCTTGCGGGTCCTGTTCGACTTCGCCTGCGATGTGCAGCGTATTCGCGCCGAGAATGTTTGACATTGTGAAAAACCTGAGATACGAGTTGCAAAAACGATTTACTGGGAGTTCGCCGAATTCTCGTTTGGACCAGAGCGCTTCGGCGCTGCGACCGATACATTTTCTATCTGATAGTCATCGAGACTGATGCAGAGTGAGCGCTGAATCGGCTCAACAGAGATAACAAGCTGTCGTGTGCCCTTTACGGCGACGAGGATGCCTTCCACGCCGCTCAGAGCCCCGTTGCGCACTCGAATGCGCTGCCCGACATTGAGAAATGGATGATCCTTAACGGGTACATTGCGGATCAAAATCGTGCGAATGGATTCGATTTGCTCATCGGGGATTGAAGACCCTTCCGCCTTTTGTCCCACAAAATCGACAACGCCAGTAGTTCGTAGGACACGCACCCGGTCGCCAGAGAAATAGTCGACTCGCACGAAAGCGTACCCGGGAAACAAGGGCATCTCGACTCTGGTGCGCCGATCGCTCCATTGGCGGATGGAAGTAACGAGCGGAAGGAAAACAGAAATTCCCTGCGCGTCGAGCTCGCGGGCGGCCACTTTTTCGTGGCGTGAACGTGTGCGGATGGCGTACCACTTGGCATCCGACACTGTTACAGAAGTCACTGGCACGCTCACGGGATCCACCATCTGGCTAATGATACTCACAGCTCCGCCCTCTCAGTCACATTCCGTGACTGCAATCACACTAAGAACACCGGTTCCAGCGGGGGCATTTGAGCTCTCGTGGAACTGTTGGCGAAACCTGCTGTTATCTCAAAATTGGGGGGATTTGGCTGAGCAATTTGAGCGCCCCAAAAGCGGGCTGAAACTTGCAATGAAACTACAGGACGTCGCAAAAGCGTGCAAGTGGTAGAAAGTCTGGCAATCAATAGAGACGAAAGACCCCAATCAGGGCCGGGTGAGTGCTCTAGACACTAGATTTGTTACCACACGATCGTGCTATTTACGTAGAGCCTTAATTCCCCTAGTCTAGTCGGACTGGGGTCGGGGTATCCCGGTTGCGGATTCCGTAAATCCTGCTTCGCTCGAATCGAGTCTATGAACCAGCCATCAGCTATTCCCAATGAAGCTCTTCGTGTCTTAGCCGCAGACAGCACAGCGATGTCTACCCAACTGCTGGTCGATGCCCTGGGGCGGAGCGGAAAATTCGAAATGATCGAATGTCCATCCGACACCCGCGCGCTACTGCCGCTCATAAAAAAGGAAAAGCCATCGGTTGCAGTGATCAGTGCGCAGCTCGAGGATCCAAAGGCCCCGATCTCGGAGGTCATTCGTAATATTCGAGCCGAAGCACCGGACACGCGAGTAATCTTGTTACTCGATTTCTCCGAGCCCACCGCAATTATCGGTGCGTTTCGTGCGGGAGCTCAGGGCGTGTTCTGTCGGACTGAGCCATTTCATCTATTGGCAAAGTGTATTCAGTGTGTGGCGAGAGGTGAGGTATGGGCGAGCCGCAGCGAGCTGCAAGCCGTACTCGAGGCCTTAGCGCAGCCCGCTCTGCCCAGCTCGTTAACATTGGGGACAGGCCTGCTCTCAGCGCGAGAAACTGACGTGGTGCGGTGCGTCGCTGAGGGATTAACAAACCGTGAGATCGCGCAGCGACTCAAACTCACGGAGCATACGGTCAAAAATTACCTTTCCAGGATTTTCGATAAACTCGGGGTTTCAAGCCGGGTTGAAGTCCTGCTCTACGCCGTCCGCAACGCAAACCAACAACGTTCAACCTCAGCCCCAGCGCGGCGTCGCTCTCAGCCGGTGTCGATTTCGACTCGCCCTGCAACTCAGGCTCGTACGAAGGTTCAGCCAATCGCGCCCTAGGCGAGTAACTTATCTTCGGAAATATAGAGGTCCGGCTGTTGCGGTTCTTAGTTGACTCGTAGAGAGAATTGCAGCGTAACTCTCACTCGGGAAGTGCGGCCAGGATCAGGCCGGTACTGCCACTGCTTAACAGCCTGAAGAGCCGCCGAGGTTAGGAGCGGATCGCCAGAAATGGCCACCGCATTCG
>Ga0126370_10000143_pt1 | contig 24307 bp, 21 predicted proteins | sample PanSoiMetaPlot_3_FD_92586 | JGI IMG/M metagenome (GOLD analysis project Ga0126370, IMG submission 92586) | Tropical forest soil microbial communities from Panama - MetaG Plot_3 | ecosystem: Environmental > Terrestrial > Soil > Tropical forest > Bulk soil | place: Panama | collected 2016-02-17 | reverse complement strand
CCATAGAATAAATAAATTGGAGGAAGGCAACAGAAAAATTTTGATACATCTAGAATTAACAGCTAAGAAGAGTGGAGAACTATTGGAACGTATAATTAGCCTTGATCAGAATCTAATAGAGCTGGATAAGAAAATACGCGAGCTCGTAAAAGAATGACTGCATAAAAGGACATTCAACCATCGGTACCAGTTAGTACTAAACCATATATTAGATGGCAAAAAAAAGAATGTCTAATCATGAATTCATAGTGCTAAGTTATGGATGGAATATTAGTGAATACCTTTTCTTTAGAGTGACAAATCCGGAAGTTTCCTGACGAAAATCCGATCATATTGGATATCCATGATTATTGTTGTTTCAAATTATGAAAAGATTGAACTAGATGCTTGCAGAGCCACGACTGCAAATCCAGGTAACTTCAATTGTAGGTCGCATTTGCATTGTCAGTTATAAGGCATGCAAATAAACTACGATCTTAAAGTTATAAGAACATTAGCTCTAGGTTTTTTTCATTTTGTCTGTTCGTAGCTGTAATTCCAAGTGTTACTAATGTTATAATCGACAAAGGACATAATTATTTCAAATTTTCTCAAAATGTGTTAGTTCAGAACGGAGGAAAATTCTGAAAGTATTCCTGGTAATTTTATTGGCAGGGATAGGATTAACCTCGTTATGAACACGCTGAATGATATTGCAGTGTAGCAAACAAGTCAGTCAGATGTATCAGAAATTGGCGTATTATGAATCAACGTTTAAAGTATATTTCAACAAGGACAACTTGATCTAAGCTCCTTCTGAGGACATGCAGACTGTTTGATCGAACCTGATACTAAGTCGACCTTGCAAGCAAATTCTATTGATTTCAAATTTAGAACAGCTTCCCAAAAAGATTCCTGGAGACATCAGTGATACAATCTGATATAAACGAATCAGAGTGATGCAATTCCTATCAAGGACAATTATTACGTTAACTTAAATGAATTGTTAATCTGTTTTAGTACTGGCAAGTATTGGGAATATTTGGAAGAGTCAGACTGAAATGACAAGAAATAAATTTTAGAGTCATTGGTGCAGTAAATATCGAAAACATTGATTTTTCCAGCTGTGGCATCGTTATAGTTATACAAAACCTTATAGCAAGCAGAATTTCCCATTTCTAATTCAGTGGTATTTGATTGATCGGACTGAGCCAAGAGATGGAATCCTTGCAATGATTTTCTGTTGACATCAATCTGGTTTTTGGCATATTGAATCATCTTAGCCTTGTCAACGATTGGTGCCGGCGATAAATTGGCAACCTCGACTGTCAAATACTCTCTGAATGTATCAGAAGGGCTTTCTAGTGGCGATAGGAAAGTTACAACGATCTGACGGCCGCTTTCAGTTATTCCTGGAGTGAATTCAATCTTATCCCAGTTTGTAGGATAAGATATTCTAAATTTGTATTGATCGTTAGTGTAGGTTTTCATACTTTTTGTAGATCCGTCAAAGTTACCTGAAATACTCTGGGCATTAGCATTCTGGTCAAAAACTAAAATCGTGTTGTGAATAACTAGCCCGATAGCGATTCCGACAATAGCCATGGTAATCCGAAAATTTACTTCCTGCATGACAAATCTCCCCAGGCATATACTGACTCCGGGTCAGATATAGTTAGACAAAAATTCGCTGCTGCAGTTTTGTAAATCGGATGAACTTCGCAAGCAGAGATTGATTCTGGTTTTACTTTGGTAAATTTAACGTAGTGGCTTGAGCAAATCATTATGGATCTTGGTAATCCATCTTCTATTACCGAAATAAATTGCTTTCAAAATAGTATAACCGAGAACTAATGAATCATTATCCATTGGCGTTCGTATAAACATCTAGATCAATTGCTTGTACAATTTCAATAAAAAAGGATTCGTAGAAATTAAAACAGGTAGTCGTGATTACTTCGATTATTACGTTGAATTGTCTTAAGTTCCAAGACACTGTAAGATATACATTTCATCTTGAATTAGGCCCAGAACATACATTTCATTGAACTTCGACATATACTTATTATGGGCCTGAAGAAGTACTAAAAATCTGCTGAATCCGAACTCCGTAATCTAGAATATGATTCTTTAAGTTACGAAATATCATTGATTGTAAATAGTAACCTTAATTAGAATATTCATACGGAAAATTCTGTACCAGGAATTATCTTTAGAATTTTATAGAAATCGTACACTTAATTACATACTCAGGTATTGTTAAAGAGATTAGCTACAAAGCAAAGATATACTTTTGATTGTTTCTATCATAATGTGAGCCATACCTTTGAGGTTGATTTTTCGTAACTCTGTACACCATTTGGAGTCATTACTATCGAGAGCTGACTATGTTAACGGAAATTGTCCCACATCATCACTGAGACTATTTGGACAGCCAGTGATCGTTAGAAATGTGGACGTAACAAGAAAGGTAATGAGTATAGATTCTATTCTGATGCCGTCCAATCTTACCAATGCAATCAATCTAATCGCTGAAAATTTTCCTTCCATTGAAGTGATAGAATATGATGACACATCACTAATTGCTAATGACCAGGCCACTGGTCGCGGATCATCCTTGAATTATATGAATAAAAATCCAGTTATAGCAGGACTTCAACAAAATTTTGAGGTACCAATAAACTCATTCATTTACTATTCAATGGAACGAGGTTTATCGGTGGATAGCGTGGTTTATCCATGGGACTTCTTGGATATTGTTCAAAAGACCTTAAGATTGGAAATCACTCGTACCTTAATCTCACCTAATGCGTCAATAGCCCGTACTAGCGTGATAGAAGGTCCTTGTATAATTGAAGAGGACGTTGTGATTGATGACTTTTGCAAGATTAAAGGCCCCACATATATTAGCAAAGGAAGTCACGTAGGCATGAGCTCGCTGGTCAGAAACTGTATGTTTGGACGGAATACTAGAATCGGATTTAACTGTGAAATTGCGAAGTCCTATTTTGCTGGTAATGCCAGAATATCACATCAAAATGTTATTTTGGATAGCATAATAGGCGAGAACGTTTGGTTCGGCGGGTATTCTGGAACTGCAAATGTTCTTCTTAGCAGAAAGAATATCAAGTACGAGATATTAAACGAGTTAGGAGAAAAGTCGTTGTTGGATACCGGACTGGATCATTTTGGTGCAGTGGTTGGTGAAAATTGTGCAATCGGGGCTTCAGTCATAATCTTACCTGGAAGACAAGTTCCTCAGGACACTGTGATTCAGGCTGGAACGATATATGGAGTGAATCATAGGGAATGATGGCAGCGAATATGTCTCTTGGGTTAGCTTATAGAGTGTTAGTCATCATAAAACCATCGATATAAATTGAGACCTGTCGACACAAAATCATCAACATTTCTCTGGTGTAGAAAGGATTAGTGGTAGTATTACAGAGGATTGAATAGCGTATTTTAGGTCCTAAAGAAATTTCTACCAACTGACTTAAGAATAGATCCTTATTAAGATGCAGATTGTGTAGTGTATATTAGGAATTGGTGCCAGATTCCTTGACTATTACTTTAACAGTATCAACGCTAAGATCGAGCTGTTCAGCAATCAATTCCTCTGACATGCCAGAATCATAAAGATTTTTCACAGTTTCTTTTTTCTCTCGATTGATGATATTGGATGGTTGGAATAGGGATAGCTCTGATTCGACTGATTTCAAGTAGTCTAATACCCGTTTAGCGAGATCCTCAATATCAGTTCGATCGCTATTTGTAGAAAATACCACGATGTGATCCTTCACAGGCACGCTAAATATCTTCACTTTATTGTGGACATACACAATATACTCCAAACTTCCGAGATCAGATGTAAACATTTTTCTCAGATCTACTATATAGGCAGTCTGAGAAAAACTAATTTCAGAATCTCTATTCCTGAGATATTCAGTCACTCCACCTCGAGTACCTCCGGCATAGAGATGACCCGATTTTTCCAAGATGCCGGCAAACCTGATGTTCGAATCCAATGAGAGTAAGTTGCTAGAAAGTTGCTCTGCATTCATTAAATAACCAGATACCTACGCAAAATATATACGCTTTTTGGCCTTTTAAGAAGGTATAGCATTTCTCTGAAAAGATCTGATCAAATTTTTTTAAGAATCGAATTTTAAATTTACACATTTGATATCGACTTGGTCCTACAGGTATTGAATACTCTTCTTCTTACACCATCCATAATCTGAAAAGCCATATTGCATCAGAATAGTATTTCTGGTCTGAAAAATAAGACATAATCATTAGTAGTCATCCCTAACATCTGGAGTCAAAAACCCGTAAGAAAATATTTGTTCATCATTAACTATTTAATATGATTATATCAAATAGGGTAATGATAGATATTGTCCGCGGGCAAACGTAGGAAAAATAAAGCAAGACGAATTAAAACTACCTCTTCACGAAGCAGTGAAGATTTGGCTACCGGTGCTAAGAAGGCAGCTGACATAATAAAAGATGTTGCAAAAAATATTCGACGTGCTTCATCAGTGGCTAGGGAAAGTGCTGAATCCTTCCACGAGAGCGGAGCAGTTATGGATCTTGTTGGTGCAGTACACGATGCTTCTATAGCTGCAAGAGATACCACAAATACAATTAGTGAAACTGCTAGAGATGTAAGTGAAAGTCATGTGTTGGAAGATACAGCTGGTGCCATAGAAGAGACAGCAGAAGTAGCTGGAGAAACAGCAAGGTTGACTAGAGATACTGCTAGGCAAATTCCAAAAAGGGCTCCTAAGACGACTAAGAAAGTAAAAGAAGGAATGACAACCGCAAAGAGTTTGTCGCAAAGAGCATCTAAACAAACCAAAAAAGCTGCAAAGAAGGGAACCTTAAATGCAAAAAAGCAAGCTTCAAAGGCTGCTAAGATCGGTAAGGCAAAAATTAAGCAAATCAAGCAGGAGACTCGTAAGGCAACAAGAAAGCTAACAAAAAGAAAGAAGTCAAATCGAACCGTGAAATAATACCATATTCCCACGTAAATTTTCTTTGGATAATTATATAGATGTTAAGGAGTATTTGTCTGGCCTAGTTAGCGTCTGCCTTGTAAGCCCCCACATTGATTATGGCTGCTGTTTGTATTAATCAACACGTTATAAAAAACAGTCCATCATCAAATAAATGGAATAATACATCGGTCAAGATCAAATTATGAATATTTGGTGAGTTTAAATTTCATAATACAATGTTATGAGATGAGCGGATAGTTCACTCATTCATATCTACAAGAAATGAAACCTCGACGCGTCGTACAAAAATACTTCAAAATATAGCACTAGTAAATTGCATCTAGTAAATCATCTACTTCTTTCACGTGCATACCGAAGTAGTCAAACACCGACCCAACTTCTTTATAATTAGATAATGTAGTAGAATTGATCCTAGCCTTTGCAAGAGTATCAGATATTTCCGTCAGCAATTGCTGCGCAATACGAGTCCAATCGCGCAGCGCCACAATCATACGTGAGCGAATTGTTACGATAAATTTTGCGAATGCAGCAACAATAGTTATTCTATATTTTTGCAGAATTTTCTTGTAAGGATTAGAATCAGGGATTGAACGAATCTCTGAACAGATGATATATTGATAATCATCCAAATTTTTTAGTATTCCACATGCGCTTCGAAAAATTGGTGGGATTGTTTCACGGCTAGCGTCGATCCGAAGGCCCTCAAAGATTCCTTCGATGCTCTTAATAGATAACCAGCTTGTAGTTATCCCATCTTCAGTTAAGAATTTGCAACATTTTACATCATTAATGATATACCTCTCAATGATGCGCCTAGTAAGATCCATCGTGTAATTATGTACATAATGGCATATCTAAAAAATCTAGCTGAGCTATCAAATACAGGTAAACCCGCCAATGTACAAAAAGTAGATCAGCTAAAAGTCCATTACAAGTTTTATATTGATATTGCACATAATTGACCCTCAATCTCAGATAAAGGGTCTTCTTTCGAGACCACAATAATAATACATTGAATTGTTAATGCTGCTTAAAATGTCTCTGATGATGTCTACATAGTTGATGGTTCCTACCGTTGTAAGTAAGTTGTTATCTCAATTCAATATTACTTAGGATGAATTGTAGTTTTACTTAGAGACTCTAGAACTTTGCGGACGTAAGTATCTAATCAGTGATTGTAATAAACTAATAACATTACAACGAGCCTAGGATGACGATCTATTTGCAATTTTATTGCTTTGTTTGGCATCTAAATTAGAATTTCATAGCCACAACATGTTCCTCTAGTCGACCCCAACTATCGTCAGAACATGCTGCAAATTTGAGAGTCGACTTTATTGATATTCAGCTTCATTGCGATAGCCAACAATCAAGCAGATTGCTAGAGCGCTGAGGTATATGTTGTTACTGGTGTTATTATAGACAGTCAAAAATATCACCATTTCACTTTATATCTTAAGTATTAGTCGAACGATAAATAATATTAAGCAAGTCTAAAGTAAATCATAAAATCATGTTGGAAAGTACGGAACTCATTATTTGATATAATCTTGCATTTAATCAATTCTATCATCAGGATGAACCATTTTTTCGCCCATGCATTAAAATTACCGTAGAACACAAAAATTCAAATTCGGTTCATCATTAAATTCTTTGATTCTAAATCAATTATATATATCTTTTATTGAAAACGATTCAACAACGCCAACTCGAGTACATCCTTCCGAACAAGTGATTGATAATCTGAACAGTAGGGATTTTGTGTGTACAAGGATGTACAGTAAAGCGGTCTTAAAAAAGAAATCATTCTTGTTTCTTAATAAAAATGATAAAGCTTATATATTGCGCGTGGTAATTTCGTATCTGAATGGCAGCAAAGAAAAAGACAGCAAAGAAAAGTACAAAAGCAAAGAAGTAAAATATTAAAAAATACTTCAAAGCATATTTTTTATCTTTTGCATCAATCAGTTACCTATTCACACTACGAAATGTTTCATAAAAATATTTCTAAGCAATTTACTATTATTGTAAAAGATTGATTAACTTTACCGAAAGTGGTTCCTATTACATGACATCAAACCCAGCAGAACTTCAACTTATTAATTGTCCCATCATCGATTTCAACATAATTTAATCATGCGCTAATACTGCGGCTTGATGGAATCTAATATATACAGATATTTAGAACATTTAATCCACTCATCACCCATCATTAGATAGACATAGTCTGATTGCATCCAAGACACTGTAAAAGAATGGGCTCGGAACGGCGTAGTATCTTAAATTTTTTAAAACCACACTTTCTACAAATGGGACAGCTTTTCCGAGTATTTTCCATTGGTTGATATTTTCTTACTATACATGAATTAGATTAGCTTATAATTATTCTCATGAATACGATATTAGAATTGGCCGTAATTTATTTTCGTGCAAAATAGACGTCCAGATAACCGCATGAAGAACAAATGTACACGGTATAGAAATCATAGTTCCTAATTATGTTGGGCAAATACTTCTCGATAGAAAAGGATGGTTTAAGAGGTATTGGAAGAGGAACTTTTTTTGGAATCGGTTGACTTTCGCCTAACATCTGTCCATCGCATCTAGCACATTGTCGTCGATTTTCGATGTTCATTTAACAAAATAGTGACGCGAAGTCATTATTATTCTTGATGGATGTCAAAAAATTTACGCCACGATTAGATATTCAAACATATAGATATGTATTTGATAATCGAAATTCAAAAGTAGATGCCTTTAGTATGTCGCCTTCCAATTAACTAGGATAGCCGGTAATTTGACTAAACTACGCATTTGCTCAAGAGCTAAAGTAAATCACATGCAAAGTTCAACGTCAAGTCTGTCAAAGTCACAACAACCTCAGCGTTGCTTGCTCAGTTCGATCAATGTCACTATTAAATAGATGATTGAAAAGAATAATAATGGGTAGGTGTCCTTCACACAGGAAATTTAAGTGTAGACGTTTCCAATTCAAGGACTGGGATATATAGGGACATAGTGTCAGTACCTATGCTTTCAACAAATTTGAATTCGCCAGTTAGCCGCTTTAGTTCAATGTATTTTTGTTCTGGCTTCGCATCTTGTATTATTAGATAATGAATAACAGCACCGTTTGCTAGGCCGGTTTGAATGAAGAGTATACTATTATTATCTTGTCTAATACTGTAAAGCATAGGAGTCAGACCCAAAGCAGATTGGGCAGAGAAAAGGATCACCTTGAGCATATCTTCCAGATTCTTATATTGTAGGTAGACAAGTTGACTTGTTTCATTTAATTTAGTCATTGGATATCATTGTACAAAACATCTGTAATATTATTCCTTTGTTCATCAAGAAATTTTAGACTACGTAGCAAAATGATTAAAGCAGGACAATTTAAAATATCTCGTCAGTATAATACAGAATTGGCAGCTATTTATACATCTATACGGTAGAATAATCGGTGGTAGGCTTGTTGATTGGACTAGCTCGCGTTGATTACATTCCAATATAATATAAAATTTCAACTCAGAACTGAAAACATTATTCATGTAAAATAATTATGTACTCTAAGATTACAACTTTGGTCTTTCTTTTGTCATTCTACGCTGAATATGGAAGTAGTTGAGCGACTTAAACCTGAAGCGTATGAATGTCCAGTGTTTGTTCAGGTATTTTTATAACGCATTGATGATATAGAAAATGGAATATTTGGTTGGTTCATAATTCCTATATTCGTTGTGGCGTGGCCTCAAAAATCACAACGATCACAACCCAACAAGTAATTTCTAATTGGTACTTAATCATTAGAAATAATCTACTATCACATTTTTTGAATGTACCCGAATTCATTCTTATAGTAAACATTCCCATAAGAAACAGTACATATCAGGATCTCGATTCTGATACAGATCATCTATCATGAACAGAAACTATGGTTATTGTTGCTCAATTTACTGTTGGCAGATCATTAAGGTTTAGATCGAATGCAAAAAAATGTGCCTCTCAATCTACGATAAAAACATACAATTGAATATTGAGAAATAAAAGCCAAATTCGATTGATTAGAGGACTCTTACGACATCGTAATACCCCAAAAACCCTAGATTTATCAAGCCTAAAGAAATTTGTAAAGAACAATAGATTACTGAAAACTACTAAACTCATTTCACAAATGAAACGTGTGTCGTAATTAAACCAATTCTCACAATGCTTTACACGATTCTGATTTTTGTCTAGATATGACCAAGATATCTGATTTTCCAATCTTTACTAAGATATTGTCATTAGAAAAAGCTAGAGTAACCAGGTATTGTCAAATACCGGATCTAGGCAAGTTGGTACAGTTAAAATAGTAATGATTAATTAAATTCCAACAATTGCAAATAGGTGTAATATCAGATACTCATGATAATTTTGACAATATCAAGAAATTTGTGAATATCTGTAAAACAAGGAAAATAACTTGTGTAATTCACGCTGGCGATATCGTTAGCCCGGAATCAGTCGAATTGTTTCACGGAGTTAATTTGATTGCAGTTCTTGGTAATAATGATGTCGAAAAAGAAAAACTAGCATTGAGCTTCCAAAAAATCGGTGGGCAGCTTATGGGCGACTTTTGCGAAATTGAGAAAGATCATTTATTTATTGCTGTTTATCATGGAACCAATGCTAAACGAAAAGCTTCAATACTTCAATCCGGTAAGTACGATCTTTTAATATGTGGTCATACCCATAAACTTGATGAACTCCAGGTTGGAAATACTAAACTAATTAATCCAGGAACTGCAAATGGATGGTTCTTTGGATATAAGGCTACTGCAGCCATATTCGATACTGAAACTAAAAAGCCGCAATTCATAAATCTCTAAGTAAATAGTTCATAGTTTGGATACCCCGATTCTATATGCCTTTTGGCCTGGTTTTCAGATAGGAAATCATTTTAGCAATTGTAGATTGACTTGCATTTTGGAGAGTCATATATACTCCAAGTGACTGGTAAAGCCCGTATCATTAGAATTTAGTTGCATCATGTAAGCGAGCGGTACTTACTGAATCTTTGCACCACGCTTAAGCACTTAGTCCTCAATTAGGTGGCACGTTATAATAAATTCAATGTACAATTAATCGAAATTTCAGTACCTAGAAGCTGACCAGGCATAGTTAGAACAAATTTTATCGAAGTCAGTGGATAGCTATCGATATAGCCACATCGCTACCTTCATCATACAACGTAGTTGCTCAAAGTAGATTCATAATAAAAATAATTCAGTTTTTTTGCGAATAGTTTACCAGATAGAACAATGATTCATTTTGGGTAGTATCTAATTTGTAGGTTGACAAAATGTTGATACGGGGTACGTTGTAATAGAGTCTCTAAAAATTTACGAGTCACATCATTATCTTCTATCTAATATATCGATGACTATTGGATAAAACGACATAGTTCATCTGTAGATGATTAGACTTTCTTCCTAAATCTAGCATTGCCACAAAATTAGTACATCATATCTTGCCTTTAGATAGAAGGAATCATGCAAAATTTGCGTACTTTTTAGATAATATCTTAAAATGAGAACCATCCGATGTAAAAATCAGCTATTGCAGTCTGGACACTCCTCAATAAAATTCTTCTCAGTACCATTATCCTCATCTGGAGCCAAAATAAACCCTGTGGCCTTACATGTTGAACAAAAAATGAATTCCCCACATAGCTCAACTTCAAACCTCATTATCTCTCTTGGGCTTGTGCTTCGTTGAGAAACAATTCTCAACTTATCGACTGCTTGATCATTTGCAGATTTAGCTTCCATACTCGATATCCCTATAAATCTAGATTAATTGTAAAATAGCTTAAGAGCTATATAAAGTCCTCTCGGCTATGTGGATTAAAGTCTCTCTGTTCATTGATTCCAACAACCACCAAAATTGTACCTAGATAGACGACGCCTTGTCTAGGTGTTTATTGCATAGTGCAAAGATATTAATTTCATTAGTGATAATGGATACAGAATCAGACGGTGAGATAGATACCTTGAATACGGTAGAACTGTGTTCTGTTCATCTATCTGTGAAAAAGATTTGGCCTATAATATTGGAAAAAACTATTATGTCAAATATATAATTAAACTTTTTGGCCAAATATTTTACGGTTAAGATTATTCATCATATCCTTGGCCAATGACTCCTAGTAAATCCAAAACAAGAAGACAGCGTACAAATAGAAAGAGTATCATCTTGAGATAAGAATGGCTTCGAATTTGAAAGCCTCCCAAATCATTACCTATCTTAGGGTAGGACATGTCCTGAGAAGACTCCAAACAAGTTGTTCTAATGGATCGTGATGTAGCGGATGGCATGATCAAAATCAGCTGAATTGTGAACCTATCTTGTTTGGAACGTTAATCCTACGTCGTAATTCTTAACAGTTGTGCCTTTAAGATCCAAGGCTACCTCTCCATTATCGACCAAAATTTCATGTAGGGTGATTTTTATTGTCGATCCATTATAATGGAAACCATCTGCAAGTATTCTGAGTTCTTCCCTTTTACTATCGATTTTTGCATCAAATGAGATAGAATCTGACCTCTTTTGTATAGTAAAATGCAAAGGTTCATAGTCGATAGTCCAATTCAAATCTGCCCCTTCATGATGCCAGCTATTTTCGGAAAGCACAGCTTTTAAATTGTTTAGAGAATCGAAGAAATTAACGTCAAATAAAATATATTTGTTCTCTGAATTCTTTTTTATCGTGATAATATCAAAATCATCTACTACCAAAATTCTGGCAGTGTTTATGAACCGACAATTTCCAACAGTGATGGGGGCATCTAAGGAAGCTAATGTAAAAGCATTCGCTTCGTGAACTCTATTGTGAGGGCTGATCTTAGCATCTCTTAATTGGGTTTCACCCAATTCATTATTATCGAATTTGGTTCTATGAATCGGACAAAGTGCTACCATATTTTCAGGAAGGTATACGCCTGTTCCTTGTTTTATGATATTAACATACTCCAAAACCGGACAGCCGCAGATAATGCATCCATATAATGCTTCTTTTTTTAAATGATTTTCAATCTGTAGCGGAGGTTTAACAGCTGTCATAACATATTTTTGCGTCTTTACTTGTCAATGTAATAATATAAACTAATAATTCATTTATTTTATTAGCTTAAATTGGTTTGTATAATGTTAGACTAATTGAATCAATTATTTTACTTGACTTGTATCTAAATTCACACGTCAGATACGATGTAAAAAGGGCTATAATCAAGATCATCGAGATCGGACTCAGTCGAAATAGGTTCAAATAATTAGACCTGTACAATTTAAATAAATAATGGTAATTCTATATTTTACTGGCGAGTCTGTTTCGAAATGATAAACAATACTTGAAACATGGAATTCAATTGGGAGCTAATATAAAAATAAAATAAAATCTATCTTGTCATATCTGAGGATATTTTTATTTGGGCTCGACAGTTATGCCTTTTTAGAGACGAATTCAACCATGATACAAATTTATCTTCGAACTTTTTCCCTTTGGATTCATCTACACCGTGAGGATCACACTCGTAAATCTTTTCTACAAATTGTCCAGAGAGAAACAGTTTGGAAAATGACCATCCAGCACTTGTAGTAGGTGGGTCAAGAGCAAATACCTCCTTATCTTCGAACTTGCAGATCCTTTGAAAATTAGTCAAAAGCGAGTTAGCTATGGAAAAGTCCGATTCGAAATTTGTGGACTGAGTCTGAAAGTCTAGAATAAATGTCGTGAGTGGCTCCACGAAAGGATCTGAATACTCAATCACTAAATGTCTTATAAATTGTGACATAGTAAGACCCTTGAATGAACAAATTACTATGACCTGGAAACTTAATGAGTGGTTAAAGGATCAGAATATAAGACAAACTGAAAACAACTGAAGCAAGAGTCCAAATGTAATAATTAAAGAACAAAAATCAACAAGGTTAAGTAACGGTACACAATATAATGGAAGTACTTCAATTTGTTATTGTTCTATGTTTAATCGAGTTGGGAGTACAATTCGAAATAAAACGTCTCAAAATAACAATTGCAAATCCAGCATCTTCAGGAGGACATCCTGGAATTACGATAAACAGTAGAACTATACAAAATAGATAAATCGACTTTAAAAGCGCTAAAACTAACTCTTTGGGTGTGAATGAATTCAAATCACTAGTCCATAGCTCAAACACGCTATTATCTATAAGTAAAAATTGTTAATTATTGCTAATTATGCAAGCTTATTAAATAAACTATTGTGGCTATAATTCTAAATTGACTGATATATAATTAACTATACAATACGACCCTAAGCGAACTTCATGCATTCAAATATCTGTTGTTGAGATATTATATGTCATTTTCTGGTCGTTATCTAGAAAATGACTTCATTTTCATTCCATGTTTTGGCCTCAATGTAATTCCAGCGTCAAGTTCTATTCGCTGGTTGTCGACCATGCGCATTTTCCATTGCCTCGAAATCGAGGCAATAGCAATGATGCCTTCCATCCACGCGAATGTTTCCCCTATGCATCCTCTTATACCTCCACCGAATGGAAAGTAAGCGAAGCGAGGAAGTGAATTCTTGAATTTTTGTGTCCACCTATCTGGCTGAAATACTTCAGGTTAGCTATAGTAACGGGAATCATGATGCATAATATATTTACTTATGAGTAAGGAAGATCCGGCAGGAATAGCGTATTTGGAAACCACATATTCGCTATTTACTGTACGTCCTATCAACCATAACGGTGGGTATAGTCGCATGGATTCTATAAATACTTTTTCAGTATAATGCAGCCATTGGATATCAGCTACACTTGTGATTTTATCAATTGGATCTAATACGTCATCCAACTCTTCATGTATTTTGGCATCAATTTTTGTATTTTGCGAAAGAAGGTAAAATGTCCAAGTTAACGCATTTGCTGTTGTCTCATGACCTGCTAAGAAAATGGTCATAACTTCATCACTCACTTGTTGATCTGACATCATTTCAAGTCTACTATTGCAATGGTTGTCATAGTATTCATGATTACTTGCTTCAAGCAGTTTGGTCAATAAATCATCAACCTTGTTATCGTTACTATTTTTTAGCATGTCCTCTCTTCTCTTTTTGATTAGTCCATAAACAATTGAATTTAGTTCATTCTTTGCCTTCACTGCTCCCCTTACCCTTGGTAGAATCGGTACTTTATTTAGGACTTGACCAAGTGGACTTTGGAGCCGCTTTGAATATGTTCGGCATACATTCAATGCCTTACCTATACTCTGGACTTCTGATTGCACATCCTAATTTAATACTGATTTAGAGATTACGAGTAATGTCAATTGCATCATTTCCTTTTGAATGTCTACCACTGACCCTGCTGACCAGCTACTAGACATTCTTGAACTGAAATTTGCCATGATCTCACCATATTTTCTTATTTGTTTTGGGAGCAAAATTGGTTGGATCATCTTTCGTTGACGTCGATGAAATTCACCCTCACTTGTGACCAATCCTTCGCCAAGTAGGCCTTTAGCAATTTGAGCTCTTCTTCCTTTCGTAAAATTGCTATGATCACGTATTAGAATTTGTTCAATTAAATTGGGATCGTTGATTAGGTACACACGTTGACGACCTAACTTAAAGTAGGAAATATCACCGTCCTCTTTAGCAAGATTAGATAATTCACCTATTGGGTTACGAATAAATTGGTGAAGAGTCTTTAAGGGTCTTGCGTGAGCAGGTCCTGGTGGATTTTCATTTTCTAAATTTGCCGCCATTTAGATAAACTATAAACCATGCTAATTCTACATTGAATTATAAACATTATGTAGATTAGATTAGTCGAATTTTACATAAATATTTGTATGCGGTTATAAACTCGATGGGTTCTCTTACCAAGTTTAATTGAGTTATACGATAGATTATTAATCCTGGTATCTAATCAGATATGAAATATAATGAGAACTTGTTGTGAAAATATTCTATGATTGATGAAAGCAAGTTAAGGTTAAAGCAGTTGATACAAGAAAGATGTATCAAGGTTCTTGACCATGACGTGACTTTATCAAGTGGTGAAACGACTAATTATTACTATGATATAAAGGGATTATTTGACGGTGAAGGACTAAATTTATTGGGCGAGAGTATGCTTACAGAGATATCAAAATTTAATTTAAAGTCGATTGGGGGATTGGAAGTTGGCGCTATTCCTTTAATTTCTGTTATCGTGGCATTGGACTATTTTAGAAAAGTTAACCGCATCGGCCTCAGTGGGTTCTACGTAAGAAAATCCATAAAAGAGCATGGATTACAAAAGAAAATCGAAGGAAACTTGCAAGATCCTGTTGTTATAGTCGAAGACGTAATGACTACCGGTAATAGTATCAAACTAGCAATTGATGCCGTAAAGGAACAAGGTGCGTCAGTTGTGGGCGTCGCTTGTGTAATAGATAGAGAAGATCGATGTAACGTCATAAAAGATCATATTAGATGTATACCACTCTTTAGGCATTCCGAGTTCGAAAAATTTATTGACGGACAACTAAGTTCTCGTGGAAAATAGCTTGATAAATCAGTATAAATTTGCAGGTAAGGCCCAATTCAATAATATCCGTCGGTTATGAAACCATATATGTAATCTTATTTATTCAACTGGCTTCTGAATATAGTTCCAACCAATGGATTTACAATATAGGGAAAAGTACATTTCATCCAGATGGCTGCCCTAATGTAAAAGGGCACCACGATCTCTAGCCTGGGAGAACAAGATGCCGAAATAATTGCCCTAGAAACACTTTTCGGATCGAGCATGAATCCAGTGTAATTTGGCGTCTGGTCCAGAAATGACTTGTGATCAAAAAAATTAGTCTTGACACCTATAGGACTTACTACCGTTACATTAACGCCAGTGTTTTTCAATTCATGGGACAGAGATTCTGAAAAGCCTAATATGGCATACTTTGAGGCACAGTATCCGGCCATACCCGCAACTCCAAAGCTGGCAGCTACCGAAGCAAGATTAACTATATGACCTGCATGTCTAGACACCATGGAATTCAAAAAAGCCTTGATACAATAAACCATTCCCAAATAATTAGTGCGCATGATAGCCTCGATCTCCTCTACCTCTTGACTTTTCACAGCGCCAAAAGTTCCAAAGCCTGCATTGTTAACAAGGATATCAATCTTACCTAATTTCCGTAACAAGTCGCTCCCCATCATGAATACATCATCTTTCTTGGAAACGTCGCATGCATATGGGATTACTTCAAAATTTTCCATTTTCCCTACTTCTCCGGATACAGTTTTTTCCATGTGCTTTTGAAGTTCAATCAACTTATGTTCAGTACGAGATACTATAACTATCTTTGAGGCACCATTCAAAGCAAAATCTATTGCAGCTTGGCGACCTATGCCAGATGATGCGCCAGTGATTAGTACAAATTTATCTTTGAATTTCAAGTATTTCCTAGAGAAGACATTACCAGTTCTTGAATTCAATATCGATATTTTATACTTGCATGACATACAAAAGTTTCGTACTCTGCACTAGCTTTACTGACAGAAATACAATAGCCTCAGATTTTTTAACTTTATAGCAAGACAATATACTAACTGTATACAAGTGATATAGTCGAGTTATGATAGAAATCTACTTGGTTTATCAACTAAAAGTGTATGATTGAATGATTGATTGAATGATTGATTGATGTAATACTTATTATAGTTCTAATCTTAATCCGATCCTAATAACACAATTGTAGAGGTTAGAACAGATATAACAATATTTTTTATCAGTCCAATTGGATTAGGGCATGCGACCAGAGATATGGCAATATTAGAGCGGTTACACCACCGGCATGTAAACAAGCCTTATATCGTTAGTGGAATGGCTGCATGTAATATGGCCGAAGCGTATGGCTATCAGGTATACGATGCCTACCATCCTAGCCAATTTTCGGTAGACAACGAAATGAGACTTAGATATTCTTCTTTATGGTTGCTAAAGTATCTCCGTTATTACAAAAAATGTAAAGCGATAGCAAGAAAATTTATACAATCAGATGAGAAAGGATTGGTGGTAAGCGATGAAGATTTTGCATCTGTTTCAGTTGGACATGAAATGAAAAGAAAATGCATACTCATTACAGATATTGTTAAAACGTCATTTATCAAAACTCGTCTCCTATCGATATTTGAGTCAAAGATGAACAAGTCTATGCAAGATATGATAAGAGGCTGTAATCGAGTTATAATCCCGGATGATGGAGAAGATCAAGGTAATATTTCATACGTCGGTCCTATAGTAAGAAACGTTACAATACATAATAGATCGGAGCTGAGGAAAAGGTTGGGAATGAACAAGAGGACAATAGTTGTGAGTATAGGTGGCACTGATTCTGGCAGGTTTTTGATAAACAAAGTAATTACGGTACATCAAAGGCTTAGAAAGAGACTTGATACGGATTTATATATCATTTCAGGCCCATCCCTGACACTTAAAAACTCAGATAATGATTTTAAGAATATTGGTTCGGTTGAAAATTTTCATGAGTATATCTACGCTTCAGACCTAGTTATTTCTTTAGCCGGACGGTCAACTATCGATGAGTCAACAGTTTATGGTACTCCAGGTATTTTCATTCCCATTAAAAATCATTTTGAACAGGAAGAAAATGCAAGATTGATGGGTTATAAATATGAGGACATTTTCAGACTAGAATCCCTGATTAAAGATAAAATCAATGCTTCAGGTAGCAGATCTGATGTTAATGTGGACCAGAGTGGAGCTCAGAAGGCAGCCGACATAATCGCAGAGTATAGCAACTGATGCCTACACGCGAAGTTTAACAGTCAATTTAACTTTATTGTAGAAATTCGAACAAGTCATTATAGAGCTTGAATATGTGGACACAACTAACCACAGTTACTTTGACTTGTTGCCAATTATTACTTTATGACATACAAAATTCAACTGCATCAGGATAAGACATAGATATTTAGTAAATAACATTGTAGTTCGTCTCTTGTTACCTTACGTCCTTAGCAATTGTAACCAATAATAACATTTTCTAATTTTTAATTGTTAAATCCCCAATTTGACAGCATTTTCAAAATTAAAATGGTAAATAATTATTAACTGCGGGAGTTTGATAGATTTACAGATGCGATGAATTAGATAAACAATAAAATAATTTTTGACAAAAAGAAGTGTAGTGAAGTAACTACTTGCTTATTTTAGATACATCCTCTGCACGGGCATCTGCAGTATAGGTAACGATGAATTTGTGTCCATCTAAGGTATGGAAAGCAACTGCATTACCTGCAAAATTGAGCGAGCCTGATGGGACTGGAGTATTGCTAGGTTCCTTGACAAGTGTAATAGCTACTTGTCCTTTGCCAAATGGAGCAGTTAATGGTTTTCCTACGGAGCTTTCATTCCCACTTACGCTCTTATTATCATACGTGTGAAGTATTACCATTTCAACTGGATAGCTTGCAACATATGATATAGTGCCGGTCCAGATCTTTCCGTCATCGCGAGGCGGAATGGCCATTACCAATTGATGACCTTGGTGTCCAGGCAGTGGATCTGGTCCAGAAGCTGCAGTTCTTTGAACAACATAGTGATCTGGTGGGTTACCTCCTTTCTGAGCGTTTACCATTGTTCCTCCGATAGAGGGTGCAGCAGCTAAAACAAAAAACATAGCTACAATAGAAGCTGCCATTAACACAGAATTCTTTTTAAATCCCCATATTGTTGGGAAAACGTGCACATTCATTGTCCAATGTATTATCGTCAATATTCATAAGAATTACGGTTACAATGTAGCACAAGAATTACATCGTTAGACATGGTACACATTGTAGCACGCAGTAATATAATTGTTTGATCACTAGCTCCTCGAATACCATACAACTAGGATCTTATAACGATCCTGTCGAAGAGAATTTATGTTCAGTCTATTCAACTCATAATTCCAAGAGTAACCAAAAAGTATTAGTAAAGATAATTGTAGATACTATGAATATAGCTAAAAATAAATATTCGATATTAATCGTAGATGATGAGCCTGATACTACATTAACTTTAAAAGAGGGCCTAGAGGCCAGTGGTTTTGCTGCAGTCGAAACCTACAATGATCCTCTGTTAGCACTGGCAGCTTTCGAACCTGGCAAGTATGATCTTCTGTTAATAGACGTCAAGATGGATAAGATGGGAGGATTTGAACTTTACAAGGAAATACAAAAAAAAGATAAAAATGCAAACGCCTGCTTTATCACCGCATATGAAATTTACTATGATTCATTGAAACGCGATTTCCCTGGTTTGAATGTGGGATGTTTTATCACAAAACCAATTGAAATTGGGAGTTTAGTCAGAAGAATAAGGAAGGAATTGGAGCCTTGACAATAAAGACACATTTTTGTACTACTACTAGAAATATACACTGGTTTTTACAACTATTACTATTCGGTCTATGAACTTACTAAATGTACTAACAATAGGACTTTAGGCCGGCATTCCACTCGTATGGTGAACAAACCCAATAGACCTAAAAATTGCATGTGCAATGATTAACTGATTTCGAAAGAAAATACAATAGTATTCGGGGTCAATTCTCTAAATGACACGGTCCTCTTCGCTATAGGCTCAATTATACCCTCTAACATGGCTTTCAAGATTATTGAAAAATTGGTATTAATCTCATGATTGATTGTAAAGTAGTGTCTATTATTATCCATTCTATGGGAAAATGACTGAAAGCGTTTAAACCATAATTCAAGGAATTTTAGGAGGCTTTCCATGTTTACCTCTGGGAAAAAATAAGATACGTATTCTTTTGCAACTGTCAGTCCGAGATCTTTACCAAGCTCTTCCGCACGCCTTTCTGTCACCCCATCAAAAGTCTTTCTAAGAAAACCCTTGCTCATGAGCATGAATCCAAGCTCCTCAAAATAAATTTCACTAGTCATATAATTTTCCAAGATTTTATTGACCAGGCTACTAATGGTAACTCCTCTTTTCCTAGCTTCAATTTCTAAGGATTTCAATACATCCTGTCTTAATCTGAAACTAGAATGAACGAGTCTCTCAGATCTCTTTGCATCCCTAGGCAAGTATGATATGAGAGACTCACCTATCATAGTTATTCTTTTTTTATCCCAATAACTATTATGTAAGGAACCGGAAATATTATGATGATTCAATTTATCAACCACTTTTAACATATTTTCATTAGCAATTGAAGTTGTGCTGAAGGTAATCCCTGAGGCTATAACGAAAACGATAGCAAGTCTAGTACTAATCTTCTCATACGTCGGAAAAACTGGATGGATTATACTCTTTTCCGGCACTTCGTCAAATAAAGTATAAGAGAATTAATAAACACTTCCCGATAACCTTTTAAGGCAAATATCAAGATCCAGTCAATTTTTATGTTGATCAAATAAGGATTGTCAATGTGCAGACTAATTAGCGTGATACAGTATCTTATGGCCGATGTTTTGATAAATTATAAAACTTGTATCCAGTTTTCGGATTCCTTGTCGAGATATATGAAGGCTCTGCCTAAGCAAATTTTGAGTAATCGGATTTGATAGATGAATTCCTAATAGGGTCAAATCATAAGTATGTATCAAATACAGAGCGAAGTACGTTTAGCATCTCCTTTCATAAATCTGCAAAGTGCTAAAATTATACTCGATCAAAATTCCCGAGAATTAGAGTTTTTCTGGGAGAGGGATACTAAACCAAAAGGTGGATCCATTGGTAGTGAGATTTTCTTCAAACCAAACTTTACCACCGTGTGCTTCAATTATGGATTTGGATAGGAATAGCCCTAGACCAGTCCCACTTGATGATTTGCTTGCAAACTTGGTAAACAACCTAGGTCTTATCTCTGGTGGAACCCCAAGACCGGTGTCCTTTACGCTAATTAACAAATGGTTCTTTTCAATTTCTTTTGATATTGAAACTGAAATCTGTCCTCCCTTGGTAAATTTGGCTGCATTATCTAAGAGGTTAAGCAGGACTTCGATAATCCTTTCCTCATCAGCAATTACGAAAAGTACGTCCTCAGTCGAGACTAGTGAAAAGTCTGACGTGAACTTGGTATAAACCGCTTCTCCTCCGTTGTATGTACCTGGCAATAGAGAAGCATTGTTTTGAAAGTCATTGACTAAGGTTAAAACTAATTTTTTTAAATCAAATCTCTTCTTGTTCAAATATAAGGTGTGGCTTTCAATTCGAGTCACCTCCAAGAGATTCTTTGTCAATCTATGAAGTCTAACTGCATTTCTATAAGCGGAATCAATTAGTCCGCCTCTTTTTTTATCAGTATTCTCGTATTCTGAGTCAGCTTTTGCTAGTTCAAGATAACCTAATATTGATTGTATGGGAGTTTTGAATTCGTGAGCAGCTATATTTACGAATTCATCTTTCATTTTATCAAGTCTCATCAGCTCTTCGTTTTGAAGGCATGCATTCCATAACAAATCAAAGAACATCTTGAACGAGCTGACGCTTGCTTTACTATTAGAATAGAGCGCATATCCTATCGCTTTAGAGAAATCGTCTGCTGCCGGGTCTTTAACCTCTACTCGTAGCATTTTCATATCGTCTACGATAAATATGCCTGAAGACGTACTTTTGCCAGGTATAATTTGTATCCCAGGTGCTTGATTCATAATGTTTTTGACGATATCTGAATTATTATCAGACAAAGGACAGATAATCCTTATTTTTGCTTTCCTCTGTCGTGAGGCCTCAATCAATAGGTTGACCAGTCCAATCTTTTGTAATCTCACCAACGCTCTATCGTTTGGAACAAGATACAAGATTTCCCTACGTGGAGATTTAGCCAAATTCAGCAAGATTTCTTCGGTGCTTGAAGGATTTGAGAGGACTTCGAAGAACTCACCATCTGAATTAGTTCTTTTCGTAGATATAGCATGGCTTTTTTCTGATGACGAATTAGAGGTAATATCGCGAGATTTGACATCCACAGGCAATGTATCTCCAATTACGACGTAGAATAGCCGTAACTAAAAGTGTTCTGATTTCGGATTTCGAATCTAGATATATGTTAGTTGTTTGATTTGTAAAGTCATTCTATTTCTTTCTGATAATTAAAGAAATTATGTAATAATTTAGCGTAAAGATGTAAAAGACGATGGCATCATTTTCTGAGTTGAGTTGTCAATTAGATCAATTCGCTCACGATATCATTCCACAATTTCTTCAACTAGAATTCAGATACCTCGAACACGTAATTGAGATTATTTTTTCATATAACTGGCTGGCACTATAGTCGTGGTCTGAGCAGTTTGTTTGGCAATAGTTTAAATTTATTACTAAATCTAACAAACTAATCGGTTTTGAAGTTTGAAGGTTTCTCATTTGCTACATCATCCAAATAATAAGACGACACAAAATCAAAAGAGATTGGTGTCTAACTAAGGCCGGCCTCTTTGATCATAGTAACGGTATTAGAATCTAAATTTGCAACATAGATGCTATTATTTATTGGATTGTAGCTTACTCCCATCGGCGTTTTTCCAACTTGAATTGTATTTGTAACGGTATTTGAGGTGCTGTTTATCACAGAGATGGTTCCAGACACGGAATTGGCGACGTATACTTTTGCATTTTCCTGATTATACGCTATACCAATGGGTGCTGCGCCTACAGGAATTGTTCCAGTTATAGTGTTGGTTGTAGTATTGAGAACAGATACAGTGTTTGAACCAGTATTGCTTATGTAGACTAGCCCATTAGCCGAATTGTATACCAATGCTGAAGGCATTATACCACCTGATGATAAAGTCTTTATCAGAGCAAAGTTTGTAGCATTCATTATTGATATGGAATTTGTTCCCTTATTAGTAATGTAGATTGCATCATTATCCGAATTAAATGTCACTGCTGAGGGATTAAAGAAACCCTTTAGATAGCCTTTAACTTGATTGTTTGTACCATTAATTACTGAAATAGTGTTTGCTCCCGTGTTAACTGCGTAGATCGTATTGTTTATTGTATTTATTCCAATCCCACTGGGACTGTTACCCGGAGATTTCCCAACTGGAATGGTGTTTACAACTTGGTTGCTAGTTCCATTAATTACCGATAGAGTGTCCGATAGGAGATTGGCAGCATATACTAGTCCATTGGCAGAATTGTACTCTATTGCTTGAGGGTTGTTTCCTACAGTAAGAGATCTCATTATTGTGTCAGTCGAGCTATTTATTACTGATACGGAGCCGGTCGTGTTAAATCTACCGAAGTTGGTCACATAGACATTTCCGTTGCTTGTATCTGTCGTAAGGCCGTATGGAGCGAAGAAACCGGAAATGTTTGTCAGTATTGGTTGAGTGATTACTACAGGCAATGACTGTGATGTGCCTTCATTTGTAATAATGCAAACCTTTGTTTGTCCTGATTTTATATTGCCGTTGCAATCATTCGAATAATCTACCGTATATCCGGACTGGGATCTTTCTGTAACCCTATAGCTGCCTGGATAAATTGAGACGGATACGCCACTATCGGATCTACCTGCAAACGATCTTGGAGAAGGATTGTTTCCTTGTACAGTAATAGTGAAATCTGACGGTTTTCTGTTTAAAGAGCCTTGCTTGTTGTTGTTATCCACATTTTTGATAACTATTAATTTGGAGGTTGGGCCTGGTTCTTGATATAAATTTGTGATTGTACATTTTCTAACAGAGTTTGGATTGGCATTTCCTGAACAATCTCTTGAATAGTCAGTAGAGTATCTGGAAGTTGGGCCAGTTTCTGTAACACTATATTTACCCGGTCTTAATTCTACATTTGTTCCCGAAGATCTTCCATAGAATGAACTGGGTGAGGGATTATTTCCGTGTACTGTGATGGTAAAATCTGATGGTCTTTTGGTACCGCCACCATCATTGATTACCTTCTTGGTCACAACTAATTTTGATAATATACCAGGGATAACTGGATTGTACTTGTTTACTATAATACAATTATTCGTTTCAGCTGCCCTAATGTTCCCGCTGCAATCTGCAGAATAGCTTGGTGTGTAGCTTCCTGGTACATAATCAGATGATATTGGGCCAGTTTCGGAGATTTGATATCTTCCAGGTTGTATTTTTACTGTAGAACCAGCTGAACTTCCCGGAAATGATTTTGGAGATGGGTTATTGCCATCAACATTGATTGTAAAATCTGATGGTCTTTTGGTACCGCCACCAGTGTTATCTACCTGCTTTGTAACTATTATTTTTCCAGTGGTTACAGGT
>Ga0126370_10000142_pt1 | contig 24311 bp, 20 predicted proteins | sample PanSoiMetaPlot_3_FD_92586 | JGI IMG/M metagenome (GOLD analysis project Ga0126370, IMG submission 92586) | Tropical forest soil microbial communities from Panama - MetaG Plot_3 | ecosystem: Environmental > Terrestrial > Soil > Tropical forest > Bulk soil | place: Panama | collected 2016-02-17 | reverse complement strand
GGGGACCGCGCCAACCGGATTTGCCTGGATGTTTTTGAGGCGGTTGCCAAAGCCAATGGACGCCGCGACCGCCGCGACCGCATCGAGCACGCGCAAGTAGTTGCTCCCATGGATTTTCAGCGCTTGGCCGAACTAAAAGTGATTGCCTCGATGCAGCCCTCCCACCAAACCACGGACATGCGTTGGGCCGAAGACCGCGTCGGTAGCGAGCGCATCAAGGGCGCCTACGCGTGGAACACGATGCAGAAGGACGGCGTGCGCCTGGCGTTTGGCACCGACTACAACGTCGAGCCGATCAGCCCGTTCCGTGGGTTGTACGCCTGCGTGACGCGCGAGCGCCCGGAAGGCGGCCCCAGAAACGGCTGGGAGCCGCAAGAGAAAATCTCGCTGGCCGACTGCATCCGGGCATATACCAGCGGCTCCGCCTACGCCCAATTCGAGGAAGGGAAGAAGGGCGAACTAAAACTCGGCGAATACGCCGACTTCGTGGTCCTCTCCGACGACCTCACCAAGATTCCGCCCGCGCAATACTCCAAAGTCCGCGTGCTCCGTACCGTGGTTGGCGGACGCACGGTGTATCAGGGTAACTGAGTTCCCGCACTGCCTCTGCGACTCTCCTTCCGGTCCTCGGAACTGCGGTCGAAACCTGCTGGCTGCTGGCGCGAGATTCCCGGTTGCCGCGGTTTCGTGTGGCTTCTTACTCTCCCCCCCACTTTTTTTGTAACTGTGCATTCCAAAGGACTTACAAGAGGCCAGTTTCGTAAGTGCTTATTTCTAAAGGAGTTAGCGCGTGAAATCGGGGAACTGCGCATTCTAAAGGAGTTAGGCGTAATGCGGGCGGCGGCGTCCAATCTCCTTTGTTTATAAAGACAGCCAGGTCACCTCCAGGGTAAGCCCTATGAAACATAAAGTAATGGTTCTATCAAGGAAAACGTACAAGAAGGCTGGCTGGGAGTGTAACGGACCGAGATTTTTACTCATGAGGTTCTACGTCTAGGAGAAGACGGAGCAGCTTGATAGGGTACTGGAACCTATAGAGCCTGCTCTGTTATAAAACATTTAGCTGCGGTTTAGAAGAAGAAACATCATATTGACAAACGCTGGCAGCCGAACTATATAGGCGCGCAGAATTTACGGTCGGCTGCCAAGTCGCGTGGTTAGGCTCCATCTGTGCAAAAGCTATGAAATTGCATACGAAAGATATGTAGTTGCGTAGGAGGTCTCGCTCGCTGGAGTTTAGCTAAACTGTATATGTCGTTGAGATTTATGTGCTTGCATTGGGCCTGTTGTGGTGGCAGAGAACTTGCTTCTGCGGAGGTTCACGGTTGGTGTTCTTCCAGGGGGGATGCGCCTTGCCTGTTTCGAAATTTCCGCGAGTTTCGTCTCGAAGTGTCACGTCCTTGGGGTTTGCTCAAATAGGAGGGAATCGGATGTTTACTAAGCGAGTGGTGGTCTGCATCTGTAGCTTTGTGTGTTTATTTGCCCTAACTGCGTCGGGTCTTTTCTCGCAAGTTTCGACCACCGGGAGGGTGTCCGGCACAATAACGGACAGCAGTGGCGCAGCTGTGCCTAGCGCTGCAGTATCCTTGGTCGACACGGCAACCGGTAGCTCCCGGCCGACCACGACAAACGAAAACGGGTTTTACATCTTCACCATCGTAAACCCGGGAACGTACAACATCGAGGTTACAAAGCAGGGCTTCAAAAAGACCGTGGTCACGAAGCAGGCAGTGGAGATCGGCACGCAATTATCGGTAAATGCCGTGCTGGAGATCGGTACCGTTTCGCAGATTGTAGAGGTTAACGTAACGGTGGGCTCTGAGCTGCAAACGATGGACGCCACGGTCGGCGCAACTCTTAGCGGTGCGACCCTCAATAACTTGCCTAACACCACCCGCGACGCCACGACCCTGGCCGTTCTTCAGCCCGGCCAAAACATCAACGGCAACGTCGGAGGCGCCGCTTCGGACCAAAACTCCTTCCAGTTGGACGGCGGCTATGCTACCGATGACATGAGCGGTGACAATAATACCTATATCGCAGGGTTCGGTGGCGAGACCGCCGGGGGCTCAGGCTCCATGCATAGCGCAGGCTTTAACCAGACCCCCTCGGCCGTCGTTCCCATCCCGGTCGCAAGCGTCGAGGAGTTCAAAGTTGCCACGGCAAACCAGACGGCTGACTTCACCGGGGGCGCTGGCAGTCAGGTCTCCATCGCGACCAAGCGCGGAACCAATGCCTTGCATGGTGGTGTTTACGAATACTATCAGGATACTACCTTTGGCGGCGCCAACACGTGGGACAACAATGCTGCGGGCCAACCGTTGATCAGCTCTCATTTCAGCCGCTTTGGGGCGGATGCTGGCGGGAAAATCCCGCACTCCAAGTCCTTGGGTGGAGACTGGTATATGTTCGGCCTCTACGAAGGCTTTCGATTCCCGCAGTCCGTGACGTTTGCTAGAACTATGCCAACCGCTTCTATGCGGGCTGGCCTGATCAAACTCAATGGTTCTTACAAAGATTCCGCTGGCAACGTAAACTCCTTTAGGGAAGTGATCAATCTCAACCCCGTGGCCACGGTCGACCCAGCAACTGGGACCAGCTATGCTGCAAATACCGCGACGTGTGCTAAGGGCGCAGCTGGGTGCACCCCCATCCCCGGAACTACAACACCAGTTCCGGTAGGGGGTCTTGAGCCCTGCGGGACTAAAAGCACCTCAGGGGGAGTCACAACGTTTACCGCAGGTCCCTGCGACCCTCGAAACCTAGGCATTAACTCCGTAGTTTCAACGCTTTGGAGTACTTACTTGCCCCTCCCTAACGACTGCAATAGAGGCGATGGGCTGAACTATTGTGGTTATGACGCTCCCATCTCTACTCCTCAATCGAGCAACTTCGGGGTTGCCCGCATCGACCACGACTTCCCCAAAGGCTGGCACTTTAACGGAACCTACCACTACTACAAGTTGACCAACACTGTAAGCAATCAATGGGATATCGGCGGATTCTTCCCGGGCGACACCAAGGGCCAGTACGCAGCGATCCGTCAGAAACCGCAAAACACCTGGCTTTATACCGCTGGCCTGACCAAGGACATTAAGCCTGGCGTTACCAACGACTTTCACTTCAGCTATACACGGAACTGGTGGGCTTACGGAAGCCCCAGCGGCGTGCCCAACGTTGCGGGATACCCGGCGGCCCTCGAAATCGGCGGGGAAAACTCCAACAACGTGTTTATTCCCTACAACACCAACAACCAGAGCGTGCGTACGCGCTATTGGAATGGCCACGATCTCCTGTACCGCGACGACGTCTCTTGGCTGAAGGGCACGCATGTATTCCAGTTCGGCGGGAGCTATCTCCGCAACATCGACACCCACAAGCGCAATGACAACGGCGGAACCATCAACACCTTCGAGCAGTATTTGGTCGGTGAGGGAAACGCGGTCAGTCTTGCCTCTGTCGGTATCGATATGGCGGGCTTTGTTCCCAATGGCGTCACTGGAAACAAATACGGAAACCTTTACTCCGAAATTCTTGGCATGGTGGATTCGAGTCAGGGCCTTTTCAGCCGCGGATTGGGCTCTCCCGCTACTGGTTTACCCCTCAACCCAATCAAGTCGTGTGCCATTTCCGGCATCGCTGCCACGTCCGGCTGTTTGTCGTCGCCACCGATAACTGGCCACAGCATCCTGCCCACCTACAGCGTCTACTGGACCGACAGTTGGCGCATGAAGCCAAAGTTCACCCTGAACTACGGCATTGGCTACACGATTGAAATGCCCCCCTACGAAACCACGGGTGGCGTCCAATCGGTTATGGTGGACTCCTCGGGCAAGATTTTCCGCGCCGAGGATTTCTTCCAAGAGGAAAAGAAGCTAGCGCTTGCCGGTATCACCGATGCTCCCGTGGTTGGCTTTGCCTCCGTGCGCAACGTCGTAGGCCATTCGAAGTATCCCTATGATCCGTTTTACGGCGGAATCAGCCCGCGCGTCGGGGTCGCCTGGAACTTCATGAAGGATACCGTGGTTCGCGGGGGATACGCCCGCATCTTTGGGCGCATTAACGGGGTCAACCCCCTTCTTGTTCCGCTGCTCACTCCAGGCTTGTTGCAACCGGATGTGTGCGGCGGTCCCAACCTGTCGGGCGGGTGCGGCGGTAGTCCCAACAACGTCTTCCGCGTCGGGACGGATGGAACAAACGCGCCGCTGCCTCCGCCGAGTGCGAACCTGCCCCAGCCGTGGTATCCCGGTGTCAACGACGTGGCTACTGGGGCAGGCGAAACCGTCGACCCGAATTTCAAACCGAACCGCTCGGATGAGTTTACTCTCACCATCCAGCACCAGTTCGGTCCGAAAATCCTGGCTGAGGCCGGGTATATCGGCCGCAAAATCTCCAATGAAATTGAATATTACAGCCTGACGGCGGTTCCGTATATGCTGACCCTGAATGGTCAGACCTTCGCCAATGCCTGGAAAAACATCATGGTGCAGACGAACTATGGCACCACGAACCTGGGTGGCGCCTGTGGAGGCGCGGTATCGACAAACTGCGTCACCACTCAGCCTTGGTTTGAGTCTGCGCTAGGTGGTATCAATTCCGCCTACTGTAAGGGGTTCGGAAGTTGCACCAACGCGTTCGTCCAGGCCCAAAACGGCAACATGTCGGTCGATGACCCGTTCGATGCCTGGGCAGCCACCTCTAACGCGGGCCAGTTTGTGTTCGGCCGGACCTTTACCAACGACCCGGTGAACAGCCCCTTCGGAGCCAACGGCCAAGCGCCGTCCGTCATCACCACGGTGAGCAACGGGTATGGCAACTACAACGCCGGCTTCCTGCAGTTGACGTTCTCGGAGTGGCACGGCCTAAGCATGAAGACCAACTTCACGTTCTCCAAGGCCCTGGGAACCGGAAACGTGGTCCAGGCCACCAGCTCCTTTGCCACCATCGATCCGTGGAACTTGCATAGCCAGTATGGTCCGCAGACCTACGATGAAAAATTCAACTTCAACCTCATCTTTAACTATGCGCCTCCGTTCTACTCAAGCCAGAAGGGGATCATCGGCCACCTACTCGGCGGGTGGAACATTTCGCCGCTATTCGTCTACGGTAGCGGCTTTCCGGTCCAGCTCCAAACCGCGAACGGCAACTGCGGAAGCTTGGGCGAATGCAACACCGCCTTCATCGGAGCCAACGAGAATCTGGTGGGGAAGTTCAGTTACACCGCTAGTCGCCATCAGGGCGTGTTCGGCAGCGCCTGCGGCACCACCGGAGCCGGCCAGAACATGTTGTCCAACCCCGATGCGTCTTGCCCAGCCAGCGGCGGGACATTCAGCGATCCCCTGCGCGGTCCGATCCTCGGTTTGGATGCACAAGCTGGAGCCTTTCCGGTTCGCGGCTTCCCGTTCTGGAACCTGGATCTTGGCCTTAGCAAGAAGATCCGGCTTACGGAGCGGTTCAGCGGTTCGTTGCACGTTGATTCCACCAACGTGCTCAACCACATGCAGCCGAATGAACCATGCTTCGCCGCCTACGCCCCACAGAGTTGGGGTGTGATCGGGTCGTCGGATTGCTTTAACTTGAACGGAAACGTTCAGGGCAATTTTGCGCGCCGGCTGCAGTTCGGCTTCACGATCGACTTCTAACCTCTTCCGGCGAGGACAACTCGCCGCCTACAAAAGGGGAAGGCTCAACGCCTTCCCCTTTTTTTGTGCATTTGTTTGCGCCGTGCAGCCAAGGATGCCAGGCTAACGCCTGGCGCTACATACAAACCTGGCGGCAGGCAGTTCGCTACCGGCCGTTCGAATAATACTTCACATCAACAGGGTCGAACATCGTTGCGGTGGCGGTGTGGGCTTTTTCGTAAGCGTCGATGGCGGCGGCGTGCTGCATGGAGGTGCCGATGTCGTCGAGGCCCTTCAGCAAAACTTCTTTGCGCGACGGCGCGATTTCAAACTTGAACACCAGGCCGTGCTTGTCGGCGAGGGTCTGGTTCGGCAGGTTCACCGTCAGCGAATAGCCTTCTTCTTTTTCGGTGCGCTCGAAGAGCTCCTCGACTTGATCTTCGGACAGCGTGGCGGGAAGAATTCCGTTCTTGAAGCAGTTGTTGTAGAAAATGTCGGCGTAGCTTGGCGCGACGATGACGCGGAAGCCGTAGTCCTTGACGCCCCAGGGAGCGTGCTCGCGGCTCGAGCCGCAGCCGAAGTTGGCGCGCGCCAGCAAGACTGATGCGCCTTTGTAACGCGGAAAGTTCAGCACGAACTCAGGATTGGGCCTTTCGCCAGGCAGGTAGCGCCAGTCGTAAAAAAGAATGCGCCCAAAGCCTTCGCGTGTCAGCGCTTTCAGAAATTGTTTTGGCACCATCTGGTCGGTGTCCACGTTGACGCGATCCAGCGGCGCCACCATGCCTGTGTGCGTGCTAAATGGCTGCATGAAAGTTTGTCTCCAGAGTCAAAAGCAGATTCCTCGCTGCGCTCGGAATGACGGAACAAAACAAAAATCCAAAATCAAAAGCACCGGTCTAAAGTCCGGCCACTACCGAACCAAACAGGGCACGATGTATCGTGACCCTACAACGAGACCCGCCGGCACGATGCCCTGCGTACCGTAGGGCGGGCTGGCGTTACAAAAATGTCGGGCTTCCCGGTTAAAAAGCACCAGGACGCAAGAACCGCGAAAGCTGGGCGCTACGTGTAAACTCATTCCGCAAACTGAAGATGCCGGGCTAAAGCCGCGGCGCTACATATAAACCCTATTCCACGTGGGCGACGTCGAACTCGCGAACATCAACAAAATGGCCGGCAATGGCCGCGGCAGCGGCCATTATTGGACTGACCAAGTGCGTGCGGCTGTCTTTTCCCTGGCGGCCTTCAAAATTGCGGTTCGACGTGCTGGCACTGCGTTCGTGCGGCGGCAGAACATCGGCGTTCATGCCGATGCACATACTGCAGCCCGCGTCGCGCCATTCGAAACCGGCGGCGGTGAAAACCTTGTCCAGGCCTTCTTTTTCGGCTTGCGCCTTAATGCCGCGCGAACCGGGCACAATTAGCGCTTGCTTTATTTTTTTCGCCACGTGCTTGCCGGCCACCAAGTTTGCCGCAGCGCGCAAGTCGTCCAGCCGCGAATTCGTGCACGACCCGATGAACACGCGGTCCACCGGAATGTCCACGATGGGCGTGCCCGGCTTGAGTCCCATGTATTTCAGCGCGCTCTCTGTGGCTTTCTGATCGTTGGGATCCTTGAACTCATGCGGATCGGGGATGCGCGCAGTCACGCTCGTGACCATGCCCGGATTCGTTCCCCAGGTGACCTGCGGCGCGAGTTGCTCTGCTTGCAGCTCAACGGTCAGGTCGAACTTCGCCCCATCGTCGGAGCGCAACTGCTTCCAGCGCTCGACCGCTTCCTGAAACGCTTTGCCGCGCGGTACAAACGCTCGCCCTTCAAGATAAGCAAACGTAGTTTCATCGGGCGCGACCATTCCGGCACGTGCGCCGCCTTCGATGGTCATGTTACAGACGGTCATGCGGCCGTCCATGGAGAGCGAGCGAATGGCTTCGCCGCCGTATTCGGCAACGTGCCCCGTCCCGCCGCCGATGCCAATTTTCCCGATGATGGCCAGAATAATGTCTTTCGCGGTGACGCCTTTGGGCCGCTTCCCATTCACCAGAATGCGCAGCGTCTTCAAGCGCGACTGCACGAGGCATTGGGTAGCGAGTACGTGCTCGACTTCGCTCGTACCAATCCCAAACGCCAGCGTGCCGAATGCGCCGTGCGTCGAAGTGTGGCTGTCACCGCAAACAGTGGTTTGCCCCGGCTGGGTAATGCCTAGTTCCGGCCCGATGATGTGGACGATGCCTTGATTACGGCTGTTCATGTCGAACAGGCGCACGCCAAATTCCCGGCAATTCTTTTCCAGCGCGTCGAATTGCAGCTTGGCGTCGTTATCCAGGATAGGCAGAGTCCGGTCCGTGGTAGGAACAGAATGGTCCATCACCGCGAACGTGAGGTCGGGCCGACGCACCTTGCGGCCTTCCGCGCGCAAACCTGCAAAGGCCTGTGGCGAAGTGCCTTCGTGAATCAGGTGCCGGTCAATGTAGATGAGCGCGGGCTGGCCGGGCTCTTCCCACACAACGTGGTTATCCCAGATTTTTTGGTAAAGCGTTTTTGGTGGCATGGCTGTTCTATGGGAATTCTAGCACTCTCACTCCCTGGGGCAAATCCAAGGACCGGTCGCCCTTCGCCCAGGCTAGCCGAACATGCGGAGTTCTCCTACTCAATCATAATGGCTATTTGCCGCAGGGGGCGCCCGCCGGCTTCAGCGGCACCAGCGGAATCTCTTTCCACAATAACGTATGCAACGACGTATACGCGGGCTTTCACTTCGTGGCCGCGGACAACATTATTGTGGGAGAAGTGGACCAGGTGCACGGCTCCAGCCGGTCGCAAGTCACTGACGGGAACGGAATCATTATTGATGCCAACCTGTCCTGCAGCTCCGGAGCGGCGCCGGCCGCGTCGCTGGTCGTCAAGATTTACGGAAACGGAGGGCGATGCATCGAAACGAACCAGGTCTCGAACGCTTGGGTCGTGAATAACACCTGTTACGTGAACAATCTCGATCCCAATGTGGCGTCTGGTATCGCAGGCTCTATTAGTTCGCAAAACTCTGCCAACACATTCATCGTCAATAACATCAGCGTTTCCTGGCAACCGAGGAATCCGCCGTACGAATTGCTGAACGGCAGCACGAGCGCGAACTTCTTCACGAATCTGTCCTGGGGAGGACCCTGTTTTTTCGACGCTACCTCAACGCCCTCCAGCAACAGCACCGGGACCGACTTTTGCGCGCTTCCAAACTCTGGCTTCGTGGTGGCCGACCCTCAATTCATCAGTCCGCCGCATTTTGATGGACAGATCCCCGGTCAGTACCGCACGGCGCGGCCGCCCCAGTGTGCCCTTCGCAAACGTGTGCCGTCAGCGGCGCGTTTGCCATTGGGTCGAATTCGGCGGCCATCAATGTGGTTGGAACGGACCCGACGACTCTAGTGCCCCAGAACTCCGCTATTTGTTGCGACTTGGGAGCCTGGGTGTATACCGACATCAATGGGAGTCCGCGCGGCGTCGGGGGGAGATGGGACCTCGGGGCGTTCCAGCACTAGGCCCGCCCCGAATTGCAGAGAACTAGGTTGTAGGCTGCTTCTCGCGCGCTAATCGCCGGAGGATTTGCGCCGTTCGCAGAGCGTGACGATCTTTGTCGGGTCAATCGCCTCATTGTCGATCTGCATCTCGACGACTTTGCCTTCTTTGTCGATCAAGTAGTTGATGCGCCGCGCCGCTTTGTATTTCGGATTGTACAGCCCGTATTGCTTAGTGACGTCGCCGCCCCAGTCGCTCAGAAGGGGGAAGGTCACTCCGATCTTCTCCGCCCACGCGTTGTTGCTGAACATGCTGTCCATGCTTACACCCAATACTTGGGTGTCTGCAGCCTCCAGCTTTGCCAGGTTCTGCTGGAAGTTCTGCATTTGCTTCGTTCAACCACCGGTGAAAGCAAAAATATAAAACGCCAGGGCTACACTTTTCTTGCCGCGAAAGTCGTGCAGTGACACTTCCTTGCCCTTGGTGTCCCGCAGAGTGAAGTCCGGGGCCATGTCTCCGACTTTGACGGTCGGCTCGGGCATGGTGTCCTTTTTCTCCTGCGCACCAATACGATTCAGGGAGGCAAGTCCGCCCAGAACGGCAATCCCAAACCCCAAGCCGAGTGCCGGGACGATGAGTCCTCTTCGCATTCGTGTGTTCCTCCTCAGGTGTGCTCTGTCGCGTCAGCCGTCTCATGAGCTGCCCGCAGGCGAATAATACCAGAGGAAGCCGCTTTTCGCAGGTCAAGAATCGCGGTATCGTCAATGCGCGGCGGAGGGGCGGCCATGACGATCCGGAATGTTCGGCAACTTGGAGACCCGGTTCTGCGCGAGAAGTGTAGCGCCGTGCAGGATGCGTCGGCTCCCGAAATTCAGACGCTGGTCGAAGATCTGCAAGACACCCTGGCATTCTGGCGCAAAACCACCGGCTATGGGCGGGGCATTGCCGCGCCACAAATTGGAGTTTTGCAGCGCGTTCTCTTTCTGGGCCTGCCGGGTGAAGATCCGTGGCCACTCGTAAATCCAAAAATCATTGAGCGCAGCGAAGAACGCATCGTTGTGTGGGACGCGTGCCTAAGTTTTTTGTCCATTTTCATGCAAGTCGAGCGGAATCGGGAAATCACCTTGCAGTACCTGGACTTGCAAGGGAAAACGCATGAGGTTCGCGCCGGAGAGCTTCGCGACCTTTCCGAACTGCTCCAGCACGAAATCGATCATCTCGACGGGATCCTCTGCCTCGACCGCGTAACGGACTTGAAAACCGTCTGCACTAAAGAAGAATTTGAGAAGCGGTACCGCGCGACAAGTCCGTACGCCGTCGTCGCGAGTCAATAGTCCTCTGCAGATACCAAGGACACAGCATGAGCAAACAAAAGGTCAAATGGGGTGTACTCGAAGTCGCCGGAATCGCGGTGAAGAAAGTGATTCCCGCGATGCAGGAAGGAGAATGGAGCGAGATTGCAGCCATTGCTTCGCGCGAACTGCCAAAAGCTGAGAAAGCTGCGGCACAACTGGGCATTCCTAAAGCTTATGGCTCTTACGACGAACTGCTGGAGGACCCCGATATTGAGGCCATTTATAATCCGTTGCCGAACCACCTGCACGTGCCGTGGTCCATCAAGGCTGCGGGAGCAGGGAAGCACGTGCTGTGCGAAAAGCCCATCAGCCTGACCGTCGACCAAGCGAAGGAGTTGCTTGCCGCGCGCGATCGCTGCGGCGTAAGGATTGGTGAAGCCTTCATGGTGAAAACGCATCCTCAGTGGTTGCGTGTGCAATATTTGATTGGAAGCGGCATTATCGGAAAACTCCGCTCGATCGTCGGCACATTCAGCTACTTCAATCGCGACCCGAAAAACGTCCGCAACGTGCCGGAATGGGGTGGCGGCGGGCTGATGGATATTGGCTGTTACCCAATCACCACTTCGCGATGGATCTTTGGAGAAGAGCCCGTCCGCGTTTGCGGAATGCTGGAAGCCGATCCCGAGTTTCAGACCGACCGGCTGAGTTCTGCAATGTTGGAGTTCCCATCGGGGCACTCGGTGTTCACTTGCAGTACCCAGCTCGTTCCATACCAGCGGATGCAGTTCCTGGGCACGGAAGGCCGGATCGAAATCAAAATTCCCTTCAATGCGCCAAACGACCGCCCGTGCGAAATCCTTATTGATAACGGTAAGGACGTCTTTGGCGGAGGGATTACCCAGGAAGCCATTCCCACATGCGACCAGTACACCATTCAAGGTGACGCCTTCTCCAGGGCCATTCGCGAAGGGACTGAAGTCCCCGTGCCGCTGGAAGATGCCATTGCCAACATGGCGGTGATCGAAGCGATTTTTCAGTCAGCAGATACCAAGCGGTGGGAATCCCTGAGAACCTAAGCCAAATTACAGGTCCTGCCAGTTCGAGAAGAAGGATGTAATGGCTTTCGCCGGCGCGTAAAATGCCAGCAAAATCAGCGAAGCCACAGCGTAGATAAGTAGCCGCATCCTCATATCTACACAAACACTACCTAAGACAAAAGGTTGCAGCGATTGCCAGAAAATACAGAGAGCAAATACTAGCGCAGGGTTAGGTCGCCGGCGCCAACATGCGCATGAAGCCGGTACTTGCCATTTCCGCTCTTGTGAAATGATCGGAACAAGCCGCCGTGGTCTTCATGAAAAGGCGATGCGTCAATATCCCCCGTGAGGACCGACGCATCCACGTGGGAATAGTCCTCCGGGTTGCCGACGTGCACAATCAATTCGCCGGCGTGGATCTGAACGTCTTTGTCCCCGGTAACGTCCCTGATTTCCAGCTCACCTGCCGACATGCGAACGTAAAGTCCGGTGTCTTTGGGAACTTCCACGGTGATTTGAATGTTGTCCCTGGGGCCTCCGGAAACGCGCAGTTCGCCTGAATGCTCAGAGCGATCAAAAATCACCCGGACTTCTCGTGCCTTCTCCAAATTCTTGGCATCCACACGCACCGCGACCTTGTTCTCGGCTCCGCCCACCACGCGAATGTCTCCGGAGCGCAAACGCAGGTTCAACTGGCTCCCCGAGGGATAGTCAACCTGAAAAGGATGGTCCGGCAGGTTCGTGGCCTCAATCTTTTTGTATTGAGCCGTGGCCGGAGAGCTCGAAAAAATCGCCAGAACCCCCAGGGAAACGATGCAAGCTGCCTTATTCATAGACACACTCCTTACCCCGCTATATAGAAAACGAAGGAGAAGGCCAAATTGTTCCGGCATTCTTGCACTTCACCTGAAAGGACTTGTATTGCCCTCATCTGCCGAATCTGGGCTCTTCCGAAACGCAGCACCACTGACCGAAAGGCTCTTGCGGCTGCCGAAGCGGTAGATCAGGAAGCCAAGGGCATTGGCCCCCAAAATCATCCCGGCCATTTTGAAGGAGTAGGCCGTGCGATCCGTTACATCCATGACAGGAAACACCGACAAAATGACAAACACAAGCGTAAACAGGAAGCCCGATGCAGCCGCAAAGCGCACCCAAGCCGCTGGGCGAATCCCGCGGTCTTTTGCGGCAAAGATCGGGATCGCAAACAGGGCAAGGTACGCCAAACCGTAGAAAGTGAACGCCCAGTTTACGAGAAGTTGGAATGCCTCTTGGATGCTCACGCCCAATAAAGCCGCGGCGCAGGCCGCCCCCGTGACACAACCTAAAAACAAAATGGAGTTCACCGGTGTGCGGAACCTGGGATGCAGTCGCGTAAACCAGCCCGGCAGCAGGTGATCCCAGCCCGCAACCATGGGCAGGCGCGCGTTGGCGCTGAATTGCAAACTGTAGGTTGCAACATAGTTGCTAAGCAGTAAAACGATTGAAAGGGGAACCAAAAGACCGATTGCGGGAATGTTCTGAAAACCCTTGCTAAGGGCTTGCGGGATCGGCGCAATCAGGTCCACGGCATCGGGCGGGATGTAGGCCAGGATTGATGCGGTGCCAAAGATATAGAGAAAAGCAATGATAGGCGCGGCGATGAATGTCGCTCGGGCAATGTTCCGGCCAGGGTTGCTGCATTCCGCCGCAAAAATGGCCACGAATTCAAACGCCGTGAGCGCGCCGAAGATCATTTTGGAAAAAACGCTGAGATTAAAGAGGCTGAGCGTGGGCATCGCAAGCCGCAGTGGATGGTAACCGGCAACCGTTTGCGGCGCGGCGTGGAGGAGCGGTGAACAAATCAGGGCTCCGATGACGAATACTGTCATACAGCAGCCAATGTTGCTTACCCATTTCCCTACGCCAAGGCCCAAATGCGCCAGTAACACTAGCGTTCCAATGAGCGCGATGGAGACAACGATGACGATCCGCTTATTCTCGGCAATCCAGGCTGTTTGCGGCCCCATGGCGTAAGAAACGAAAGTCACCGCGAGCAAGCCAAAACCCGCTGAATAGACAGCGTTAAAAAGCCATACATTCCAAGCCGTCAAAAAGCCTGTTTGATCGTTGAATGCCAGGCGAGCCCATTCGTATAGACCTCCCTCCAGCGGCATCACCCGATTCAGGTGCGCAACGATCACCGTCAGTGGAATGAAAAACAGCGCAATTCCCAAAAGCCAAAAGACCACGTGCGCAGGACCGGCCTTTGCGGCGGTTCCGAAAAAGTCCGGAACCATTACGATAACAATCTGCGCCAGGATCAAGTCGCGAAAACGGAACTCCTTCCGGAGCGCTGCGCTGTGGGCTTGTGCGCGGGCCTTTTCTGCCGCGAAGTCAAGATTTACCGCGCTGGCCAAGGGCTGGGCTGTCCTCGCATCAAACGAGTTCCGTTTCGGCCGAAGAATGTGGCGCTAGTCTGCGGTTTACTCGCCGAAGTGTCAATTACTTTGCCGAACACAAGCCGGACTAGGCGAGCTGCTCCCAGAGTTGCTCGCGGAGCCACTTGGGTCGCTGCACGGCGCCAAACCGGCTATAGTAGTTGGAACATTTCCCTGCGATCGGCAAATTCTTGTGGAGGATCGTCTGTGAGCGAAGCCAAAGTTGCGGGCCACTACACTCGGGGCGGGCTCGAAGAAGCCATTTTGCAGGCAGTAAAGCGAATGGGGCTCGAGCCGGACCGCCTCAATCCAATGGACTTGGCCGCCGCGGACGAATTTCACGTAGGCGGTCTCGACGCCACTCGAGAGCTCGCTGCTCAATTGGAGTTGGCGCCGGGATTGCACATCCTCGACGTGGGCAGCGGCATCGGCGGCCCGGCCCGCTATTTCGCTGCCGAGCACCAGTGCAAAGTCACCGGAGCGGACTTGACAGAGGAGTTTGTCCAGGTCGCTCGGAGCCTGACTCGTCGGACAAGACTCGACCATTCGGTCGAATTTGTCCAAGCCAGCGCGCTGGCTCTTCCGTTTAAGCCGGAAACCTTCGATCGCGCCTACATGATCCACGTCGGCATGAATATTGCCGACAAAGCTGGCGTCTTCCGCGAAGTGTGGCGGGTGCTGAAACGTGGCGGTGTGTTTGCAATCTTTGACTTTGTTCGTACCGGAGACGGTCCGATTACCTACCCGGTTCCCTGGGCATCCAGCGAAGAAACAAGCTTTGTTGTTAGCAAGGAAAGCTATCGCGACGCATTAGAAAAAGCTGGATTGCATGTCGAGCGAGAGCGAGCGCGCACAGCCTTTGCCATCGAGTTTACGGAACGGGCGATTGCGCGCGCCGCTCAGAATGGGCAGCCCGCCCTCGCGCTTCACATACTGATGGGAGCCTCGGCGCCTCTGATGATCAAAAATGTTTTGGCAATGATGAAACAGGGCGTGCTGGAGCCAGTGGAGTTCTTCGCTCAAACAGCATGACAGCCTGCTTTAGTCTTGTCGGCCATCAATCGTAACCGTTTACAAGAATCTTTAGAGTTCTTGCGGCAATAGATAGCTAGGCGTGCTGCCAAAGCGCCCGCCAAAGTACATGGCGTCCACCTCGGGCATGTCCCACCAGGTCCACACGCGCGGCTGCAGTTTGAGCGCGATATCGTCGAATTGAGCAAAAACGCCGCCAACTTGGGGATCTGCAACCGCGGCAGCACTCAGATAACGGCGATGAACGCGCAAGTTGAACTCACGCGCCTTTTCCCCCGAAACGATTTCTATGGGACCTGTTGCGGTCACCCCGCGTTCCGAGCCCGGCCTCCGGGCTTCTACCATAAGCGTGGCAGTCGGCCGTTCGCCCAAGTTGCGCGCCTTGCGGCTTCTCGAAGAAGTCGCCACGAAAAAGCAGCCGTCCTGGTAGAGGTACCAGACGGCCGTGAGGTGAGGAGAGCCATCGGCGCTCAGAGTTGCTAAAGAGGCGACGCGGCGCCCTTCAATCAGGGGAAGGAACTTGGGATCAAGGGTTGTTTTAGCCACATTTCCTCCTTGCTACGCGGAAATGTGCGGTAGTTTAGCAGTGTTTGCGGTGTTGCGATGGAAGGAATCTAGCCCCCGGCAATCGAAGGAACCAGCAGCACTCGGTCGCCTTCCTGAAGTGAGCAAGCCTCTCCGCCCAGAAAGCGGATGTCCTCTTCATTGAGATAAATGTTCAGGAATTGGCGGATTTGCCCGCTCTCGTCGCGCACATGGCGCGACAGTTCGGGAAAGCGCTTCGTGAGCGCCTCCAGCGCCTCGGCAACCGTGGCGGCGCTACAGTCCACCTTCGGCGCGCCGTCCGTGAAGCGCCGGAAAGCCGTTGGTATTTCAATCGTAACTGGCATTGCTCGTAGAACCTCCTCGTAAGACCAAATGAACCTGCGAAGACTAAGCCTTGGCTGTCGCCGCGGCCCCAATCTGCGCATCAAGATACGCCTCAAACGCTTCCAGGCGCGGCGCAATGGCCTCGGTCGCCGGAAACTCCGCAACAATCGCGTCCGTTGTTTTCAAGCCGTTCCCGGTAACACAAACCACGGTCGTCTCTTCGGGCTGGATGCGATTCTGCGCCAACAGCTTTTTCGCAACTCCTGTGGTCACGCCCCCAGCTGTCTCCGTGAAAATGCCTTCGGTTTCCGCCAGCAGTTTGATGGCGTCCACAATCTCGGGATCGCAAACGTCTTCTGCCCATCCACCGGACTCGCGAATCAGCTTCATCGCAAACGGGCCGTCGGCGGGATTGCCGATCGCCAGCGAGCGCGCAATCGTGTTCGGCTTCTGTGGTTCGAATCGTGCAAGCCCCCGCTTCACGCCGTCCGAAATCGGCGAGCAGCCCGTAGCTTGCGCACCAAAGAATTTCACCGGCTTCTCCTCGACCCAGCCTAACGACACAAGTTCCTTGAATGCCTTCGCGATTTTCGTAATCAGCGAACCGCCCGCCATCGGCACCACCACGTTGTCAGGCAGTTTCCAACCGAGCTGCTCCGCAATTTCATACCCGTGCGTTTTCGAGCCTTCCGAGTAATAAGGCCGCAGGTTCACGTTGACCAGGCCCCACTGGAAGCGATCAGCAATCTGCGCGCACAGCCGGTTGACATGATCGTAGTTCCCATTAATCCGCACGATGCGCGCGCCGTACACCGCCGTATTTAGCACTTTCGCGGGCTCGAGGTCGGCAGGAATGAACACGCAAGCGTCAAAGCCTTGTTGCGCCGCCTGCGCCGCAACGGCATTCGCCAGATTCCCTGTCGAAGAGCATCCCACCGTTTCAAACCCAAACCGCCGCGCCGCCGCCAGCGCCGTTCCCACCACGCGATCCTTGAACGAAAGAGAAGGGAAGCACACCGCGTCGTTCTTCAGATAGAGATTTTTCAGTCCCCACTGCGCCGCCAGCTTTTGCGATCGCACCAGCGGTGTGCCTCCCGTGGCAGTCGGCGCCACAAAATCTTCGCTAAGGGGGAGGAGTTCGGAATAGCGCCACATGTTGAACGAACGCGAAAGAAGGTTTTCCCGCCGCGCAATCTTCTTCAGTGCGTCGTAATCGTAGGCCACTTCAAGCGGCGAAAAACAATCTTCGCAAAACGACTTGGGCACGTTGCCCCAGGTTTTCCCGCATTCGCGGCATCGCAATTCATAGTGGACGGACATGTTAGATACCCTTGGCAGGCCTAAAGCTCGGCCCCAGCAATCTGTCATCCTGAGTGGAGCGAAGGATCACAACTGATCCGCCGCCCAGCTCATGGCTCTGCTGACGAAATAATGGCGCTACGGGAAATTCGATCAGGGCAGCAAGGAGGGGAAACGAAAAACCCTCCGTGCCAAAGTGCTCGGAGGGTCTCTTGGAAACTCTACCAGCTCTTTAGCAGTTTTTTACGTGGAGCAAGTTGCCCTAAATCGCCACGTGTCGCCGCAACCGCAGCTTCATCCTTTATGCCTAATCCGCCGCGGAAAGTCAATAGCTTTTCGCGCCTGAAGTGGGTCAGTTTGGGTTCTTTGGTTCGTGACACAATAAGTCAAGAATCCAAACTGACCCCACTGCCTCGCGCTATCGCAGCTAGCCTCTTTGCGGCTAGCTCGGAACAGACCGCACGACTAGTTCGGGGCCAATATGGAGCTAGGTATTCACCCGCCAAATTCCTAATATCCTGGCTTTGGCCGCTGGTTCGACGGGCAAATATGCCGCCAATGCCGATGAATTCCACCAACTGCTACCAGGATGCCGACCGTGCCAACGCGTACGCCACCCTTGAGTTTGCCAACACCTACTACCTGGCATTTCGCGATCTGCCAAAGATCCTTGCCGGGCATGTAACCGGAACGAGAGCTCTCGATTTTGGTTGTGGCACCGGAAGATCGACTCGTTTTCTGCGAAAACTCGGCTTCCAGGTGACTGGAGCCGATATCTCCGAGGACATGCTGCGGATCGCACATGCGATCGATCCTTCAGGTGACTACCGCCTGGTGCCAGGAGACGATTTCGGCGAATTTGCCGTCGCGTCCTTCGATCTCGTGCTTTCCGCTTTCACCTTCGACAACATTCCGGGAGAAATAAAACCAAGAATCTTTCGCGACCTCATGGAGTTGCTGGCTGCATCTGGAACCATCGTCAATGTGGTTTCCTCACCACAGATTTACACTCACGAGTGGGCTTCATTCACCACGAAGGACTTCCCGGAAAACGCCGCCGCCCGCAGCGGTGACGTCGTCCGCATTGTGACCACGGACCACAGGGATCGCAGGCCCGTCGAAGACATCCTTTGCACCGAAGAATCCTATCGGGCGTTCTATCGCGAAGCGGGTCTCGAAGCTGTTCAAGCGTTTGCACCTCTGGCAAATGGCGATGAACCCTATGCGTGGGTCAGCGAAACCAGCGTCCCTCCCTGGGTGATATACGTCTTGCAACGCGCATAGTGGTTCGTAATCAGCGCCACTCGGCCATGTAGACGGTGGCGCCATCTACACGGCCGATGTTCCCGGCTGTCACCGATAACCAGCGTGCTCACTTTGCAGAGGAATTCTTCGCCAGCATTTGCGACACGGTCTCGTTGGCGCCGAGGAAGTGCGTGGCAAGATTCTGCGCCAGGAGCCCGTCGGTCTTGGCTCCAGCGATGGCTTTTTGCGCGTGCTGCGCGTGTTCGTCGCGCGGACCGGAAAGCGTGATAAGCGCAGCGGCAAATTCCATTTGCGCGTCGTCGCCGCGCAGCGCAATCGCCTTCTTCACCATGGCATAGCCGTCCACGCCCGCCGCTGGATTTGCATCCAGGCGCATGCCGTCCGTCATGTGCGGCAGGTTTGCTCCAATCCACTGCTTGTACGTTTCCACGAGGTAGCCGGCGTCGAACCATGCCAGCGCATCGGGATGGCCCGAGGATTCCCCCGCCGTGGCGCGAGCATGAAGCCGACCAAGCAGTTCTTTCGCTGCCAGCGGATCTTTGCGCGCATACAGCGTGGCGCGGCGCAACGTCTCCATACGAACAAGGACAGGCGTGTCCGGCTTGAGAATTTCCAGCGTGTCTGCGGCCAGGTTTTTTGTGTCGTAATTTTCCGAGCCGTTCAGGTTCCAGCTGCCGCTAGCCAGTGGCAGCGATTTTGCCTGCCCAATTTCAAACGCGTGGCAGATCAGCGGTGGTCCCGCCATCGCGCTGTCGGCGAAGAGTAGAATCGCCTTCAAAATCGCCAAGAAGCATAAATAACGGAACATGCGAATAGTCTTGGGGGTCATTTTCTCTTGTCTCCTTTTTTGAATGAGTTCGAGTCGCACGCGTTTTTCGAACTTCAGGAGCCAAGACGCTAATACCGGCGTATTGTTAACATGGAAAAGAAACTGGAAGCAGTCCAAACATCCATCGCCGAAGTTCTGCTCGCTCGGCTTCTTCGCCAGAGCCCCGGTGGCCCAAATCAACGCCTTGCGTCCTCCGTGCTCGCAGCGTCAATGCTGCACGGTTCACTGCGGGGAGTTTGCTGCGGCCTTCCGCGGCGCGGGAGCCTGTGACGCGGCCCATTGTCGTTCATAATCAAACTGCCCGTTTGCCCTCCAAACGGTGGGGTCCTGATTGTCTCCGATCCGCGCAAAAATATCTTTTGCTACCCCAGCGTCATGATACAAGTAGGCCATAGCGGCGTAACGGTTGAGTTTGAGATTTGTGACACCGTAGTCCGCCTCCAGGACCGCAAAGCCTTCCTGGATTTTCGGCCATGAGAGAAGTGGCCGGGCTGACAGCTCATCCCCACACGGACAATATATGAGTGAGGCGAGCTCGAAGTACACGAACGAGCCTTCGCGTCCGCCCAGGCGTCGCGCACTCGCTTCTGCGAACGCTTCCGCTTCTCCCGGCTCTCCTGACCACTTCGTAAAAAGGTTCAGCGCGAACTCGCGATAGGAGTGATAGTAGGATGGTTCAAAGGCAATGGCACTCTCAAACAGGTCGCGAGCTCTCGCCTTGGGCCAGCCCTGAGAGCGCGCGATCATGAGCATTAGGTAATACCAGTGCGGGCATTTGGTGGGGAGTTTCGAAGCTTCCGCAAGTATGTCAGAAGCCTGATCGAGACGAACGCCAAACGACTTCCAACCCGCGTCAGTAACCCCGTCGGCATAACTGTGGCCGCGAGCCGCCCACCCGTACTTGTAATAACACTCAGCCAGCGCCACCCGCGCCGTGACGGATGCGGGTCGCTTACTAGCCCAGTCTTTAAGCAACGCAAGCCGCTCCGCCCAATCACTATCTTTCGCGTTGTCCTTGCCAGAAGGGCTTGAAACCTCATCGTACAAGAGGTACAGCTTCCAGACGCCCCCCTTTACGCGCGCCCTGGAGGATCGGGCGTTCTCGGCCGCATCGTCCAGGCCAGCAAAGTCGCGCCGCGCCACGAGCGTTTCTATCTCTCCTTCGTATTCTCCCTCACTCTCTCCAACCTGCCCCAGCGTATTTGATCCATCGCATGGCTTTGTCGGCGGGCAGGGATTACTCGCCTTCTTATTGCCCCGATACTGCCGGGCAACGTCCCCCAGGCTCGGCTCTTGTTCGACCTTAGGTTGTGGCCATGCGGGTGAACTCCAAAAGGCAAAGACCGCGAAAACCAGAACCACCGATTTCATAGATTCCTCCAAGGCTTTACCTTAATGGTATCTGGTTAAGACAGCGTATTCGGAGACAGGACCGCCTGGAGGGCGAAAGGATAAATGCGTAAGGAACATTGTTAATACTGAGAGCGAACTAGGAATAGGGGTTCATTCCCAATCAATCACAATGGTCATTTCGGAATCGAGAATACATCCCGGAACTCCTTTGAACTTCCAATCCGAGACCGTTTTAACAACCTGTTCGTCGAAGGCTTTCACGCCAGAGCTTCGAGTGAGTTTGACCTTGGAGACTGTTCCGTCCTCGTCAATTTGGAATATGACCGTGGGCGACCGCTTGTAGGTCTCGCCGGGGAGAAACTTGTACGGACCTTTGGGCGCTAGCTTTTTCTCCAGGGTTCTATTCTTGCACTCAGAAGAAACTCCTCGGTCCCTCTTGTTTGGCACGGTGAAGGCGCTGGGAAGAAAAAAGCCAGCAACAAGAATAGGAGACACAATCTCACATCATTTTTGACGCCGAGGCACAACCAAAAGTTCCTAGGTCGCCCCGCCTGTGTCGTTCTTCCCCTGTTATTTCTCCGACCACGTGCGTTCGTACATGTGCCAGAGGTAGACGTCGCCGTAGCCGAGTGAATTCCACCAGGAATCGAGCATCTTTTGGTCGAGCCGCAGAATGCCCTCGCGGGTGACCTCCTTGGGCGGCGGCGCAAGCGCAGCCAGACGGTCGTAAACGCCGGGGCGATCCGCATCGCTCACACGCGACAGCAAATGCCACAGCGTCAAAGCGTCCTGCGGCCGCGCATCAACCAGCAGGATTCCCAGCAGCGCGTTGCGCTCTTGCGGGGTGATCTTTGCAAAATCAAACTTGCTCAACGCATCGCGAAACGAAGTGGAAGCGTCCTCGAAGTACGGAGTGCCAGGCCCAATTCTCGGCCGCGTTGCGCATACCGCGCCGGCGGGAATGAATGATTCGTGGCCGTTCAGTTTAAACCCGACCCAACCCATCGTCGTGCGCAGCACGCCCGCGCCGGAATCGTCCACGTGCAGCGTATATACGCATCCCAAATCCACCGCCACGGCGGAAGGCGTATCCACAACGAATTCGCCCGGCGGCGCCCAGATCGTCGCATGAATCGTGCCCCGCTCGAGCGACAACCGCTTCCGGTCGCGTCCGCTCGCCACCACGCGCAGACGCGAAGCAGGATCCACTTCGATTGTGCCCGTCTCGTCGAGCGTGATGCTGGCGCGTGAAGAGCTATCCGTCACCAGCGTTTGCCCGACTTTCAAGTGCGCGGTTTCCTTGCCTGAACTCAAAGAATGCCAGCCAACTCGCGGCGCTCCTTCGATACGTGCAATCTCCCAAGCAGGACCGGAATTATTTGTATGCTCAACGCGAATGATGATGAACGTTGCGACGCCAATCAAAACCACAGCAGCAGCGGCCGCGAGTTGGAAGGAATGGCGCGAAAAAGAAAGGTCCCAAGGACGCCGCACAGACTTTTTTACGACAACTTGATCGAACGCAGGCGCCGGCTGATTATGCCGATACCGTCCCATCAAATTCTCAAGCTTCCGCACGTCCGGGTCCGGCTCACCTGAGCCGTCCCACAAATAATCGTCTTTCATCACGCGATCCTTCTCACTCATTTTGGCCACTCGCTCGATTTGCCCTGGCGCTCTGTTCCGTCCCAGGCGCCGCTTTCTCCGCCAGCTTTTCTCGCAGCATTTGCATGCCGCGATGCAAATTCACCCGCACCGAGCCATGCGTTAGCCCCATCCGTCCAGCGATCTCCGGGCCGGTCAAGCCTTCCACCAGTCGAAGCATCAAGGGTTCGCGATAAGTCTCTGGCAGCGTGCGCAACACCGCCAAAGTCATGGCCGCTTCCTGCTCGGCAGCGTGGTCATTCGAACGGCTCTGAACCTTCTCTTCTTCCTCCGGCTCCATCGGCAGCTCAACACGGCTTGAATCTCTGTAGTAATCGTTAGCCCGGTTCCGCGTAATCGCGCTCAGCCACGCTCCGAAGCGCGAAATGTCTCTCAACGAATCGAGTTTTCTCAACGCCAGCAAAAACACTTCCTGAACCAAATCATCCACTTCGCGGGGCGGCACGCGGCAAAGCAAAATCCCGTGCACCATGCGCGCATAGCGGTTGTAAAGCAGTCCAAACGCCGAGCGGTCGCCCGCGCGCGCAGCGTTGATCAGCGCATCGTCAGCGCCAGTCTCCGTCATGGGCTGAGCAATCACCGCACGACGTTCCATGCTCGCAGTTCGAAAGTCAAGGACGTGTCCCAAAATTCAATCCCAGCTTAGCAGCACAGCCACTCCTGGCTGTGCTGCCGCAAGCCACCACTTAGCCGCGAAGAACACTCGATCTGCGCAAACCGATCTTCGAGCACCCTCGTCGCTAGCCAGCTTTCGGCAAAGAGCCAAAACCGTCCGCTCCAATCATTCAGACGAGCGAGGCTGCCGAAGTGTTAACAAGCGCAGCTCGACAGCACCATACCAAGTCTTCGCTTACTCCTTCCCCGAGAGCAAGTTACGCGCGTTTCTTCGCGAAAAGTGACCTTGGACAACAAACCTCTGACAACAAAACGTCGGCTTCCTGCGTCCAACTAAAGGTGGAGAAACTAAGAAGGCGCCCGGCCAACCGACTAGTTATCGCTTCGGTGACTCACCCGAAGGGCAGCAACTACAACGAGATGGCAGTGTTATACTACGTGGCGGGTGAAGTACTCTGCCCGGCAGTTTTCGAGCATACTCAAGACTCTCGATAAGCGCTGCTTGCCTGCAAACACACCGGCATGGGGGCCAGTCTTAAGGAGTAAGGGGAAATGGGAGAACAAGTAAAGGAACTCTTGAATTGGGCGCGCCAGCGGAAAGTCCTGGCGGCAGCATTTGTCACTCTGACATTAATCGTGGGAATCCTGATCGGCTCCATCAGTTCTGGCCGGGTTTCCGCGACGAAAGGGTTTGGGTTCGCCGGCTCCAATGCTACGCCGCTCACAGTTCCCGACCCCATTCCGTCAACAAATACTTTTGCCGGCATCGTGAACAAGGTCGAGCCCGCCGTGGTGAACATCGCCACCACGCAAGTGCTCGAGCGCAAGCAATCATCCAAGAAGCGCCGCTCACAGCCCTACGATCAGGATGATCCTATGCAGGATTTCTTCGACCGCTTCTTTGACGGTCGTCCTGATGGCCCTCCGCAGGCTGACCGCAGCCTCGGCTCCGGTGTCATCGTGGACAAGCGCGGCTACATCCTCACCAACAATCACGTCATTGATGGAGCCACCAAGATTCAAGTGCAGTTGAATGCAGACTCCACGCGCTACACCGCGAAGCTGATTGGTACGGACGAAGAAACCGACTTGGCCGTGATCAAAATTGACGCAGGGAAGGAGTTGCCGACTGCGAAGCTGGGCAATTCCGAAGGCGTCCAGGTAGGCGATTGGGTCCTGGCGATCGGCAGCCCCTTTGGATTGCAAGCCACGGTCACCGCGGGAATCATCAGCGCCAAGAATCGCGGGAACATTAGCGACAAGCAATTCCAGAGATTCTTGCAAACGGACGCTGCCATCAACCCAGGCAATTCCGGCGGCCCACTCGTTGATCTCGCGGGTCAGGTCATCGGAATTAACACGGCAATCATCACCGGTGGCCGCGGGTATGAGGGAGTGGGCTTTGCCATGCCCTCGAACACCGCTATTTCGGTTTACGACCAGATTGTCAAACAGGGTCGCGTTACACGCGGCTCGATTGGCGTCAGCTTCCAGGAAG
>Ga0126370_10000141_pt1 | contig 24514 bp, 22 predicted proteins | sample PanSoiMetaPlot_3_FD_92586 | JGI IMG/M metagenome (GOLD analysis project Ga0126370, IMG submission 92586) | Tropical forest soil microbial communities from Panama - MetaG Plot_3 | ecosystem: Environmental > Terrestrial > Soil > Tropical forest > Bulk soil | place: Panama | collected 2016-02-17 | reverse complement strand
GAGGGTTGGGCCAGCGCCCGCATGACGCGCAGCTACAGCATGACCGGTGTTCGCGGCGCGGCCGATCGGGCGGTGGCTTTGGCGCGCTCCTTCTTGCATTGGCAGGACTCCCTCGCAGAGATCCATGACGTTCAAGAAGACCCGCGATTTCAGCAGCGCGGGGTGGATCTGCTCTGGCAACGTCCCAACGCGCCGGTCGTCGGCGTCGAGGTAAAGGGAGATCGCCAGGCGCGGCGCGGCAATTACTTCTTTGAGCTGATTTCGAACGTGGAGCGCGAGACGCCCGGTTGTTTTCTGTACAGCGCCGCGGATCTGTTGCTCTACGTCTTTCTCTCTCCGCGACAGCTCCATCAGCTGCCGCTGCCGGCGACGCGCGAGTGGTTTCTCTCCCGCGCAGGCCGCTTCGAGCTGCGAAGCACGCAGACGCGGATCGGTTCCAAGAGCTACACCACCGTCGGCGCGCTGGTGCCGGTGAGAGAAGTCTTGTCTCAGGTCGCGGGAGCCCTCCGCTTTAAAATCGGCGCGGCGGGAGAGATCGCGCCGTATCGCCGATCGGAGCGTTAGGCGCTGGCAGCGGCGAGCGCTTGCTGCGACAGGGAGGGCCAGCGCGTTGGGTGGCGGCGACCGTCTACGGTGCGTCTCGCTTCGAAGGGTGCCGCTGCACGACGCTCGAACGCTGTCTTGTACGCTGCAAACGTCCCGCCGGCGCGGTAAGCATCCATCGCCGCCAGCCCCGCTTCGGGGCCGCATTGGGCGAGCATGTATTCCACCCAGGCCCAGCGAGCTGAGGTGGGTCGCACGGTGGCTCTTCCCTTGAGCCCGCGCCGCAACCGAGCCAACTTGGCCTCGATTTGTGCCACGCCGGAGAAGGGCGAGCCATCGAGGGGCGTGTTGCGCTTCGCCACGAACGGCGCGACGCCGAGAACGACCGGGAGGATCCGGGATAGCTCGACGGTAAAGCGCATCATCTCATCGATGTCCCGGTCCTCTTCGGACGGCAATCCGACCATGTTGTAGACCTTGAGTCGCTCCATCCCGGCGCTGCGGCCAAGTTGCGCCGCCCTCAAAATCTGCTCCTCGGTGTGCTTGCGATCGACGAGGTCCCTGATTCTCTGCGACGCGCCATCCGACGCCACCGTCAGCACCCGCGCGCCGCCGTCGCGAAGGGCATTCACCAGCTCTTGGGTGAGCCGATCGGCTCGAAGTGAGGACACCCCGACCTCTCGACCCGAGCTCACCAGCGTCCTCAGCAATGCCGTGATTTGTGGATGGTCGGTCACGGCAGCGCCAACCAGGCCGACCCGCTTCGCATGCTCGGGAATGAGGGACAGCACCTTGTCCGGTGAAACCGTCCGCATCCCGCCGTTGGTCGTTCTGCGCATTACGCAATAGTGGCAGCCGCGGGAACATCCGCGCTCGGGCTCGATGAGAAACATGGACCGAAGCTCGGTGTTGGGCGTCACGATCTGCGAGCGCGCTGGCAGAAGATCATCGTTTGCCTTGGCGACCGCGTAGCGCCGCCCACCTCGCCCGGGAACGAGAAAACCCGGGATCGAGCAGAGGTGGTCGAGCAGCTCCTCGCGGCGCAACTGAAGGGCGGACTCGACCAGCTGGTGGATCAGCTCCTCCGCTTCCCCTTGGACGATGACATCGGCAAAAGGCTCGAGCGGCTCGGCGTTGGAGAAGGTCAGCGGCCCTCCTGCGATTACCAGCGGGGATGCGGCGTCGCGCTTTTCGCGCAGCAGTGGAATTCCGGCGAGCTCCAACATCGAGAAGAATCCGCTGATCTCGAGCTCGTAGGAGATGGAAAACGCCAGGATCGGAAACTCACTGAGCGGCGTTTGAGATTCCAGCGTAAACAGCGGCGTTCGCGAGCTCTTGAGCGCCGCGACGTCGTCGGGCAGGAACGCGCGTTCCGCCGAAGCATCGGAGTGCAGGTTTATCTCGCGGTAAATCGTCTGGTACCCCAGCGAGCTCATTCCCACGAAGTATGGGCTGGGATAGCAAAGGGCGATTCGCAGGGGGGCCTCTTTGAACAAAGTACCCTGCTCGGCGCGAAGGAGCGCTCGAGTGCGCTCCAAAGCTATTCCTCGTCCATCCACGCTGAACGATTTAGCACCGCCTTGGCGCGGTCGCCACGCGGGTGGGACAACTCCGGCACCTTTGCCGCTGAATGGTCGCCGCGCGGAAAGGCGCTGATTCTGCGTAAGCGAGCTTCTGCAAGCTCGGAACAGCGCATATCCGAGAAAGCGCCACCCGTCATGAGCTGCTGCCGCAGCGACTCTGATCGTTGACCGCACTCGCACATTCAAACGAGCCCGTCCCCAGCTGAGCTGCAAAGGGCTGCTGCCAAATCAGCTCCTGGCAATCGCCGCGATCACCTGAATACCGATAGGAAGCATCGGCTCCGATATCAACATTCAAAAATACCGATTGAAATCAAAGGTGGTCCCTGCTGCGAACGGTGAACTGATCGTGTGACAAATACCGATATCAAAGGTTCCCAAGCTGTTTGTATTAGCTCGTTTTGCTGAATATCCTTCTGTTCCATTCCTTCCAGATTCAAAGGGGTCCCCGTGAAGAGTTTGTGCTTCGTCGGAGCGTCTAGAGCTGCGTGTATTGTGATCTCCGTAATCGGGTTCGCGGCATTTGCTCAGGGCAATAGCGTGCTCACCGGCAACGTCGTTGACGCATCGACGAAAGGCCCTCTCGCAGATGTGGTGGTGACCGCGACGTCGCCGAATTTGCAGGGCGAGCAGGTCGCGGTGACTGATGAGACCGGTCTCTACCGCATCCCGCAGCTTCCACCGGGTGAATATTCACTCCGGCTGGAGAAGGAAGGCTACAAGCCATTCGTTCGCGGCGGGGCGTCGCTGCGCGTGGATCAGACGCTGCGATTCAACGTCGAGCTTCTTCCAGAGACGCTCCAGGAGACGATCATCGTGGTCGCGCGGCCGCCCTCGGTCGACGTCGGCTCGACGCAGCTTGGAACCAGCATCAATGAGGAGCTCGCTTCCCAACTGCCGGTGATACGGCCGGGAGGCAAGCACGGCGGTGCGCGCTCATTCGAAGCGTTGGCGGAGCTGGCCCCGACCGGACAGGCGGATCACTTCGGGTTTTCGCTCAACGGGGCAACCTCGAACGAGAACGGATTCTTGATCGACGGACTTTCCGTCAATGACCCTGCTTACGGCACGCTCGGCGCGCCGCTGACGATGGATTTCATCCGGGAAGTAAACGTCATCAGCGGCGGATACATGCCGGAGTACGGACGCTCGACGGGAGGCATTTACGACGTGGTGACGAAGTCGGGGTCCAATGAGTTTCACGGCTCGGTGTTCTCATACTTCAGCCCCGGCGCATTCGATGGAAACGCGTCCACCATCTATCAACAGGCGAACTCGATCAGCACGACCACCCGTGCGTTCAACATCGGCAGCATTGGCGCCGAGCTGGGCGGGCCGATCATGAAGGACAAGCTCTGGTTCTACGCCGGATTCGCGCCCGCCTTCACTCGATATCAACTGGAGCGAAATTTGAACGTTTACCAGCTCGACCAAGCTGGAAACCCGACCACGAGCAGCCGGATTCCTGGAACACAGCAGTTCTATTTCTCGGACGAGCGCAGTTATCAATACATCGGCAAGCTCACCTACCTGGTGAACCGCGACAACAGTCTAACCCTGTCTATCTTTGGAACGCCGACCAGCTCCGGTGGAAACAATGACGTCGGTATCGACCCCAACACCGGCCAACCGGAGACGAATTTGCTCGATGGGCAAATCGGCGCGGTAGCCCATCAATATGTTTTCAGCTCGCACAACGGTTCCGTGAAGTGGTCCTCCGCATTCATGGACAAGCACGTCCTCTTCGATGCGACCGCGGGCTGGCATCATCAGGACACTGCGGTGCGGGGGATGGACGGCTCGACGATCGGGAGTACCACCGGGCTTGCGTCGCAGTCCGACGTGTGGTGGGCCAGCGGCACTCACAGCATCACCGACTTCGAGCAATCGCCGGAAATTCTCAGAGCCTGTGATTCACCGGGGAAGTGCCCCGTCTTGACCTACAACACCGGCGGTCCGCGCGGACCGTATTGGCCGTTGGGAATTCCACTCAGTGAGGCTGCTCTAAACCGATATCAAGGGCGCTTCATGGGGACGCTGCTTGCCACCGCTGCCGGTCACCATGTGGTCAAAGCCGGATTGGACCTCGAGCGGCTCACGTATCACAAGGAAAAGGGAATCCCGGGAACTGTGCAATATGCGGAGTTCGGCGATGGCAACTTCTACGACTACCGCGAGTTCGGCTACCTGCAAGGGCCGGATAACCCAGTCATCCAGCGCACGGTTGTAAACGACAGTCACTCAACGAGCGTCGGCGCGTTCGTCCAGGACAGTTGGAGCATCCAGGATTTCATCACCCTCAACGCCGGCGTGCGCTGGGATTTGCAATCGATGCAAGGCAGCAACGGGGGTGTCGCCATTTCTCTGCCCAAGGAGTGGTCGCCTCGAGTCGGCCTCGTCTACGACTTCACGCACGAGGGACGGTCGAAAATCTTCGCCAGCTACGCTCGCTACTATGAAAGCGTTCCGCTCAACATCGCCGATCGATCTTTCCCGGGCGATCGCTTCCTGTCGTCGTCCCGCTCGAGCACCGTCTGCAATCCGACGGACCCGAACCAGGCGACCGGCAGCTGCCGAAACCAGACCAACTTGAACGTACAAGGCGCTCCCAACGATCCGAACCAGGTGTGGGGCGGCTTCAACCAAGACACCATTCCCGTGGATCCACACATTCAACCCTCGTCCAACGACGAGGTCGTGGTGGGCACCGAGTACGAGGTGATCCGCGGAGGTCGCGCCGGCTTCTCCTACACGCGCCGGTGGTTGAACGCAGTCATCGAGGACATGAGCCGCGATGAAGGATTTACGTATTTCATCGGCAACCCCGGCATGGGCGTTGCGGCGAACGACTTCCCCAAGGGTTGGAGAAACTACAACGCGCTGAGCTTCTATTTCACGAAGGCGTTCAGCGACCAATGGTACACGCAGGCCGCGTACACCTACTCGACGCTGAGGGGCAATTACTCGGGATTGTTCCGTCCGGAAAACAATCAGCTCGAGCCCAATCTCACCTCCGATTTCGATCTCAAGTCACTGATCGGCAATCGCGATGGGCCGCTTCCGGCAGATCATACTCATTCGCTCAAGCTTTTCGGCGCCAAGGAATTTCGGGTGGCTCAGGCCACTTCGCTCACCGTCGGGCTTTCGTACATCGGCAGGTCCGGAGGCCCACTGAATTATCTGGGTGCGCACCAACTCTATGGCCCGGGCGAGGCATTCATTCTGCCGCGCGGCTCCGCCGGTCGGCTGGACTGGGCACACAGCATCGACACCCATCTTGGAGTCGCCTATCGGCTGTCGCGCGACTACACGCTGAGCGTTGGCGCAGACATCTTCAATTTCTTCAACTTCCAAACCGCGACCGCCGTCGACCAAAATTATACGTATGGCTCGGTGCGGCCGATCACCAACGGCACTCCGCAGGATCTGCTCACCTGCGACGCCGCGGATCCAACGCAAAGGACGCAGTGCAAGCTCACCAACGCGGACGGAAGTCCGTTTTCCGGAGCCAAGAACCCCAACTTCCTGCGGCCGATCGCCTATCAACCGCCGCGCAGCTTCCGCTTCAGCGCGAGGCTGAACTTCTAGTCGACGAGGAATCGATCATGATTCGACGAATTTTCGGAATCCTGTTTGCCCTGTCGTTGCTCGCTGGATGCAGCGTTTCCCAGAGCCCGTTGACTTGTGACATAGGTCAGGGAGGAGGGTCAGGTGGTTGGTACGCCAAATACACCCTTAAACCCAGCCAACCGACGGGTCAGTGTTCTCAGGTGCCGGGCGAGGGCCTGGGCGTGCGCAAGTACTTCCCAGACGGGCAAAAGCCGATGGTAGTCATTCGCACCGACATCCTCGGCAATATGGCAAATTCGTTGCCCGTTGATCCAACGGCGGCCGATTCAGAGGGTAGCCTGATTCAGGATCACCCAGATTCGAACAACCTCTGCATCATACCTACGATGACCAAGGCAGAAGTGATTGGAGCGGGCTACGACGGTGCGTACGAATGGAGCGACGTGAAGTTCGTTGTCGCGGCGAATGTCCCGGGCACTCAGATGAGCGCCACCCTAATGCGCACCGAAGGCGGCTGCACCGCTGAGTACAAAGTCGTGGCGATGCAACCCAATGTGGATTGCTTCCAGATCGATAGCGACGGCAACACAGTCTTGGATTCGATGGGGAATCAAATCCCAGACGTCAGCCGCTGTTCGCCGCAAAGCAACGTCAATCCGGATTTCGCGGTGACCTGCGACCCGGACCTCCTCAAGTGCGTGCTGGCATCGGACCCCCCATCGCTGCTGAACCGGGGGCAGTAGCGCTGTCGCAGCGAGTTGCGGACCGCGCGCGGCCGATGAAGCGCCAGCAGTAGGAGCAACCCGGACTCCATACCCTATTTCGCCCGCTTTCCCGTCGCTTCTCGCGCGGGATGCCGCGGGCTAGGATCGAGTGCGGTGTCCGGGTGGGTTCGTTTTGACACGCCGCCGCCCGCTCTGAAGCGTTTCAAGGAACAGCAGCTGCGCGGGCGCATTTGTCCGCGGCGGGTGGATTCGAATCGATGTTCGACGCGGTTCTCAACCGATCAAACGCATCGCGGCGGCGCTTCGGCCTGGGCGCGATCTTCTCCATCACGCTGCACGCGGGTGTGATCGCCCTCCTCGTCTGGGCATCGACCAGCGAGCACTCGGCAACGGCTCACAGGGATTTGTCGGTGAAGTTCATGAAGCTGTCGAACGTGGCGCCGCCCCCTCCTCCCCCACCTCCGCCACAGGTTTCGGCGTCGATTCCAAAAACTCACCGCGTGGAGCAGCGGCTCGTGCGCAAGCGCGATGTCCTCGTCCAGCCCAAAGAGATCCCGAAGGAGAAGCCCCAGGAGGCGGACCCGGAGCCCGAACGCAAGGATGCCAAGGACGAGGAGCCGGGGGCCGAGCCAGGCGGCGTACCCGGTGGCGTCGCCGGGGGAACCTCCGGCGGAGTCGTCGGCGGCGTGCTCGGCGGCGTACCAGGCGGCCAATTGGGTGGGCAATTGGGCAGCTCGGTCTTGCCATTCGGCGAGGGAATGACCAGACCAGAGCAAACTGCCGGTGATCCTCCAAAGTACACGCGAGAGGCGCTCGCCGCCCAAGTTCAGGGGACGATGCTTGTCAAGTGCGTTATTACTACGGCCGGAAAATTGGAGAACTGCAGGATCATCAAGGCAGTGCCTCACATGAACAAGGCGGTGCTCGACGCGCTTTCGACTTGGAGGTACAAGCCTGTGCACTTTCAGGGGCGACCCGTCGCGGTCGACTACCTGATCCAAATCAAGCTGGTGATCCCGCATTGAAATTGATTAAAAGGCGGGTTTCCCCAAACGCGCGGATGGAGGCGCGAGAGCAACTATGCAATTCACAATAATGGATCTTTGGCATCACATGGGCCTTTTTGCACGAGGGATTGTCTTCGTGCTCGCTATCATGTCATTCGCTTCTCTGGTGGTGGCGATCGAGCGATGGGTGGTGTTTGGTCGATCGAGGAGCGAATCGAGGAACTTCGCCCAAAAGATGGCGGGAGTGCTCGCCAAGGGCGACCTTCAGGCAGCGGCGTCGACGAACGTCGGCAAGAAGGTCGGCCACCTGGGCAGGGTGATCGGCGCCGGCCTGACCGCTTACCGACTGAGCAATCCGAACAACCGCGACGCGGCCGTCGAATCCATCGCCAGAGCGCTCGAGCGCCAAGGTCAGCGCGAGGTGCAGAGCTTCAAGCGCGGCCTGGGCATGTTGGCGACCGTCGGCTCGACGGCGCCGTTCGTCGGCCTGCTCGGAACCGTGATGGGCATCGTGAACTCTTTCCAGAGCATGGCGATCACCGGATCAGGCGGCTTGGGGACCGTCTCCGCCGGTATTGCCGAGGCGCTGGTCACCACCGCATTTGGTCTGCTGGTCGCGATTCCGGCGGTGATGTTCTACAACTTCCTCCAGGGCTGGGTCGACGCGCGGGCGGTGGACATTGCCGAGTCCGCGAACGAGTTCTTGGACGTCGTGAACAAGCAGCTCGGCGCTCACACGCCGCACACCTAAGACATCATGGCAATGGCGGTTGGCCCGAATGCGGGCATCAAGAGCGATATCAACGTCACGCCGCTGGTCGACGTCGTGCTGGTGCTGCTGATCATCTTCATGGTGGTCACGCCGATGCTCCAGCGAGGTAAGGACGTCCGGCTCCCGAGGGCGCACCAGGTCGAAAAAGACCAGGATCGCCCAGATCCGATCATCGTGTCGGTGACCCCCGACAAGCGGGTGTATATCGAGCACGATCCCTACGACGACCGGTCGTTCCAGGAGAGACTATCAGACGAGCTTACCCAGAAGCCTGGGCGACCGATTCTCCTCAAAGGCGACCAATCGCTGGCCTACGGAGAAGTGCGGCGGGTGATGAATCTGGCCAGAAAAGCCGGCGCGAAGGGCATCTCGCTCGGCGTCGAGGAGCTGAAGGACAAGTGACCGACCGATGATGGATTTTCACAGCAAGAGGAAGAAATTCCTCGTTAATCCGGTTGGCCGGCCGAACTCCGACATCAATGTGACGCCGCTGGTCGACGTGGTCCTCGTCCTGCTCATCATCTTCATGGTGTTGACGCCGCTTCTGGAGAAGGACATCGACGTGCGAGTGCCCAACACCGAGCAGGTCGAAACGATGCAAGAGGTGCCGCCGGAGCAAGTGGTGGTTGGGCTCGACGAGAAGGGCGAGCTGACCATCAACGCCGAGAAGATAGAGTGGCCCGAATACGTGAATCGCCTGAAGCGAATCATGGCGGCCAAGCCGCCGGGCGACAAGCTCGTCTTCTTCATGGCGAAAGACGACGCGAACTACGCAAAGCTGGTGACCGCCCTCGACGGCGCGAAGGCGGCGGGCGCCGAAACGCTCGGAATGATGACGGAGATCCCACAGGGGGCGGTGCCCGCGCAGGGCCCCACGGCTCCCGGGGCGCCGGCCGCGCCCGGAACGCCGCCGGCTCCAACCGGTGTCCCCGGAACGATCGCGCCAGGCGGCCGCTGACGCTGCAATTTGCTCCCCTCGCGGGAGTGCCGTCGAGTCGATCCAGCTCGTCCAACCCTGCCACGGACGTGGACGGCCGTCTCGCGAACTGCTCGCGCCAAGCCCAGTCCCCGGCCGGCTGACACTGCAACGACCAACGGCTCAGCCTGCGGTACGGGCGTTGCTTTGCTTTGCCGAAACAGAGCAAAGGCGGAGGGATGCTGGCGACGGTCAGGTCCGGCGCGTTGATGGGTGTCGATGCGGTCGTGGTGGAGGTCGAAGTCGATATGGCCCTCGGCCTGCCCTACTTCAACCTCGTCGGCCTCCCCGAAGGAGCGGTCAAGGAAAGCAAGGTTCGGGTCATCTCCGCCCTGAAGAACTCCGGCTTCGAGCTGCCGCAGAAGCGGATCACCGTCAACCTCGCCCCGGCGGACATCCGCAAGGAGGGGGCCGCGTTCGAGCTGCCGATTGCGCTCGGCGTGCTGGCAGCGGCTGGACTGATGAGCGAACGGTCTCTAGGCAACCACCTTTTCGGCGGCGAGCTTTCGCTGGATGGCGCGATCAAGCCAATCCGGGGCGTCCTGCCGCTGGCCGTCGCCGCGCGCGATGGAGGTTTTCGGGGCCTGATGGTGCCCGCGGCGAATGCACCGGAAGCCGCTTTGGTGGACCGGATCGAGGTGATCCCGGTCGACCATCTGCGAGCTGCGGTCGATCATCTCACCGGACTGGCGCCGCTGCCCCGATACGATCCGGCTCATCCATCGAGACGAGTTGAGGACGGCGCCGGGCAGCTCGATATGTCCGAGGTCCGAGGACAGAGCGAGATCAAGAACGCTCTCGAGCTGGCCGCGGCCGGCGGCCACAACGTTTTAATGTGCGGCCCGCCGGGGTCCGGAAAGACGATGCTCGCGCGCCGCCTGCCGAGCATTCTGCCCCAGATGACTTTCCAAGAGGCGCTGGAGGTCACCAAGATCCACTCCGTGCTCGGGCTGTTGCACGAAGGCCAACCGCTGATGCGCGAGCGACCGTTTCGGTCGCCGCATCACACCATTTCCGACGCGGGCCTAGTTGGCGGGGGACCCAACACCCGCCCCGGCGAGCTGTCGATGGCGCATCATGGAGTGCTGTTCCTCGATGAGCTGCCTGAATTTCGAAAGCACGTGCTCGAGGTTTTGCGCCAGCCTTTGGAGGAAGGGGTGATTCATCTCGCCAGGGCCAACCAGAATGTGACCTATCCCTGCCGCGTGATGCTCGTCGCTGCGATGAATCCCTGCCAGTGCGGCTACTTCAACGTGTACGGTCGAATCTGCACCTGCGCGGAGTTCCGGGTCGCCGATTACCACGCCAGGGTGAGCGGACCCCTGCTCGACCGGATCGACATCTCGCTGCAGACCAAGCCGCTCGGATATCGAAAGATCGCTTCGCTCCACGAAGATGAGCTCCCGTCGGCGCATTATCGCCGGCGCGTCGAAGCGGCCCGAGAGCGGCAGCGGCACAGGTTCCGCGCCGACAGCGGCATCTACTGCAACGCCCAGATGACGCCGGCGTTGATGCGCCAACACTGCGCGATGAGCCCCAAGTCGGAGAAGATGCTCGAGATGGCGGTCAAGCAGCACGGGCTTTCCGCACGGGCGCACGATCGCATCCTCAAGCTGGCGAGGACGCGCGCCGACCTCGAAGAGCACGATTGCATCGAGGACGACGATATGGCGCTGGCAATCGATTGCCGCATGATCGACCGAAAGAGCTGGCTCGCGGGAATGAGCGCGGCGAGACGCCGAGACGCGTACTTCGAGAAGCTGCTGCAGGCTGCACAACGAGCGTCGACTGCAGAGCGCGAAGACGCCTCCTAGTTTTCCGGTCTGGTCCGGCGCGCGGGATGAGCGCGCCGATTTCGAGACCGGATCCTGCCGAGGCCAGCGGGGACGGAGCGATGCGGCACGGCGATTGCTCTCGCAGCGGGAGCGCGCAGGGTGGGCCGGCGCTTCGAGGCACTTCACACGAAAGGCAGGGTGAGATGGGCAGGCTGACGGAGAAACTGAAGGCGGTGGCGGCGGCGGTGGCGGCGATCGAGAAGCAGTTCGGCAAGGGCGCGGTGATGCAGCTGGGCGGCGACGCCGCGGAGCAAAAGGTGGCGGTCATTCCCACCGGCTCGGTGGGCTTGGATCGCGCATTCGGCATTGGCGGATATCCCCGCGGGCGCGTGGTGGAAGTATTCGGGAATGAGTCCTCGGGCAAGACGACGCTGGCCCTGCACGCAATCGGCCAGGTGCAGGCCCAGGGTGGGGTTGCCGCGTTCGTCGATGCCGAGCACGCGCTCGATGTCAGCTACGCCCGAAGACTGGGCGTGAGAATCGAAGAGCTGCTGGTCTCACAACCGGATACGGGCGAGCAGGCACTGGAGATTACCGAGCAGCTGGTCCGTTCAGGAGCGGTCGATCTGATCGTGGTCGATTCGGTTGCGGCGCTGGTGCCCCGGTCCGAGATCGAAGGCGAGATGGGCGATGCGCACATGGGAGTTCAGGCGAGACTGATGAGCCAGGCCTTGCGGAAGCTCACCGGTGCGGTGAGTCGTTCCGGGACCTGCATCATCTTCATCAACCAGATTCGAATGAAGATCGGCGTGGTTTTCGGAAATCCGGAAACGACGACCGGCGGGAATGCACTCAAGTTCTACTCGTCGGCGCGATTGGAGATCCGGCGCGCGGGAAACATCAAGGATGGCGAAACGGTGATCGGCACGCGCGCGAAGGTAAAAGTGGTGAAGAACAAGCTCGCGCCTCCATTTCAAGAAGCCGAGTTCGACATTCTCTACGGGACCGGGATCAGCCGCGCTGGCGAGGTACTCGACCTGGCCGTTCACTTAGGCCTGGTTGAGAAGTCGGGCAGCCACTTCAGCCTTCGAGGCGAGCGGATCGGCCAGGGCCGGGAGCGCGCTGTCGAGTGGCTGCGAGAGCGGCCGCCGGTGATGGAAGAGCTCGCAGCTCAAGCGCTCGCCGCGGGCAAGCCGCCCGAGAAGGTGCAGCTCGCGCCGGAAGAGGCTGCTGCGTGACGATTGGCAGGGCGTGCCTGGGGGCGCCGGTCGCAATCGCAGCGCTGCTCGGCGCTGAGCCGGGATGCGCACAGCGAAACGCGTGGCAACAGGACGAGAGTCGACGCATCGAGGAAATCGTGCGCGCAGAAAAGTTCTCCGAAGACAAACCCAACGCCAAAGGTACGACGCTGTTGGCACCGCCCTCTACTGCTCCCCCACTGCCGACGAGCACCTATGCCATCCAGAACACGCCGCCGAAGAGTCGGGCCAAAACGCACCGGGGCGCCGCGGCCGACACAGCGGATATCGCCTCGTCGAAGAGTGGATTGCAGCGCCCGAGCCACTCCAAGGCTCGCCCGAAGCGCGAGCACGAGCTCATTTCAAATCCAACGGCACCGGCGAGCTCCTCGCGTTGACCTTTAGCACCAGGCGGCCTTCGACCTCTTCCAGCAAGCTGCCGAGAGCAAACTGCGCCTCGCGCGAAAACTTTGCCGTCGCCGCATCGCGCTTGACTCGGCAGGTAAGCACCCCATCCGGGTCGAGCCGCAAGGTGCTAGGGTCAAGAAGCTCGGCCGTGCGGTCGCTCAAGCGCATCGACAGCCGATCTTCTGGGGCCAAATCGATGGCCAGCACGCGATAAGCAGCGCCCTCGACATCGACAAAGCACCAGTCATTGCCAAACTGCAGCCGAAACTTCCCGTCCTCGGCCGGAGAGATTCCGCGGTTGAAGGCCTCGATAATCCGGGGATGCTCGATCAACTCGCCGTCGTGCCACCAGCGACCTTGGGCATCGAGCCGAATGCCGCTGTCTTCGCGCGTATGGTGACGCTTCTGGGGCGGTTGCACCCGATGAACGTGTAGCGCGGGCGAGCAGTCGTCAAGCCAACCTCCATCGCGGCGCAAATCGGAGTTGGCTTGAAGGTTAAAGCGGCCGCGATTACGAAGGCGCATTCAACAGAGCCGGAGGTAATCCATGCAGTTTGCTCCACCGCTGGGTGTCGAGGACGGAAATGTTCTAGTGCTCGTGGGGACGACGAAGGGAGCGTTTCTGTTGACTTCGAAGGCTGGGCGCTCTCGCTGGCAGATGTCCGGCCCGCATTTTCCGGGGCATGCGGTCTACGCGCTTGCGTTCGACTCGCGCCACGGGCGGCGGCGACTTTGGGCGGCGGTGCAGAGCATGCACTTCGGAGCGGTGCTGCGCTCGAGCGACGACTTCGGACGCACCTGGACCCAGCCGCAAGAGGCGAATGTGAAATTTCCCAGCGACGCTGGAGTAGCGCTCAAGCAGATCTGGCAGATCGCGCTCGCTCCATCCGATCGACCAGACACGCTTTACTGCGGCGTTGAGCCTGCTGCCCTGTTCGAATCGAACGACGGCGGCGAGACGTGGTCGCTGGTCCGCGGCCTTTTCGATCACCCGCATCGCGGCCGCTGGGAGCCGGGGGGAGGTGGACTGTGCCTGCATACCATCGTGCCCGACCCTTCTGATTCCCGCCGGATGCTCGTCGCAATTTCCACCGGAGGCGTTTACCGCACTGAAGATGGTGGCCGCTCGTGGCAACCGCGCAATCAGGGAATTCGCGCCGAGTTCTTGCCGGAAAAGTACCCGGAGTTCGGTCAGTGCGTGCACAAGATCGTGCGCCACCCGACGCGCCCAAAGCGACTCTTTCTGCAAAACCACTTCGGTCTGTACCGAAGCGACGACGGCGGCGATTCCTGGAGCGACATCGCCCGAGGCGTTCCATCCGACTTCGGCTTTGCAATAGCCATCCACCCTCACGATCCGGATACCGTGTACGCGCTGCCCCTCGAGTCGGACGAATTCCGGTGCGTCCCGGAGGCCAAGCTGCGCGTCTACCGCACTCGAAATGCGGGTGGCGCATGGGAGCCGCTTACCCGCGGGCTTCCGCAGAAGAATGCGTTCGAGGCGGTGCTGCGCGACGGAATGGCCGCGGATTCGCTCCAGCCCGCCGGAATCTACTTCGGCACCCGCAGTGGGAAGCTGTATGGATCTCGGAACGAAGGCGGTTCCTGGCAGCTGATCGCGGACACCCTACCCCCCGTGGTCTGCGTGAAGACGGGGATCGCGGGCGACGCCGAGGGCGGCAACGTCAAGGCTCCGAAGAAGCGGGCGAAGAAGCCGCGGGTCGGGACGCGGTCACCCGCGCGCGCGAGGGCGTGATGTCGGTCGTGTTTCGCATTCCAGGATACCTGCGCACCTTCACCGAGGGGCAGAAACAGGTTGCGCTGGATGCCCAGTTCCGGTTGTTGCGCGACGCGCTCGATTCCCTGGCGAAAAAATACCCCGGGGTGCGCGACCGGGTGCTCACCGAGACCGGCGAGGTCCGCCCGCATGTGAACATCTTCGTCGGCACCGAGAGCGTCCGCTACACCGGCGGCCTGGATACGCCGATCCGGGAGGGAGAGGAGATTTCCATCGTGCCGGCGGTGAGCGGCGGCAGCGGTCACCAATTGCGAACGATTTCGGTGTAGCCCCGGAAGGCGACCGCACCCCAGAAATTGACCAGCACCCCGAGCAGTGCCGCGGCAGCCGCCCAACGATTGCGAAGCGACCAACCGCCGACCGCAAACAGAAGCAGCAGGTAAGGCGTGTAGTCGAGGCTGAAGCGAAACCCGAACTGGATGTAGCCGGTGTTCTGATAGAACAAGCCCGGCAGCGCGCAAGCGGCGACGGTCAGCCACAGCGGCCAGTGCAGCCTCGGCTGCTTCTTGGGAATGAGAAGGAAGACAAGCAGCGGGAAGGTGAGCAGCAACGTCAGGCCGTGCGGATCGTAGGTCAAACGCAGCGGATGCAGGCTCAGCTGCGGCAGCTTGAGAAACGCGGCATCCAGGTTTCGCGCCAGGTAGCGGATGTTGAAGAGGCCGTACTGGTCGATGTCGACGTTGACGCGGTTGTTGTAGAGGAATCGATGGCCGAACTCGCCGAGCTCGCCGAATCGCAGCTGGTTGTAGATCGCCGCCGCAATTGCGAGCGGAGCGGCCCCGGCAGCGAACAGCGCGAGCTTGCGCACCGGCGTCTTGAGGTCTCGCGCAAGCCCGAGAAGCTGGCGCCAGCGATCTTCCGGCCCGGCGCAGAGACACTCGAGGAGAAAAAAGACGGCTGCAAAAGCCAGCGGGGTTCGGGTCAGCACCGCCATCGAGTAAAAAAGACCGGCGAGGAAGGGGCGCCGAGCACCCAGCGCGTGGTGGGCATAGAGGCAGGTGAGCGCGACGCCCATCACCTCCGCCGTGAACCAGACCTCGCCCCGAATCGTGCAGTAGAAGAAGACGGTCCCGAACGCCAACACGAGGGCGATCCGCGCATTCTCGCCCTGATCGCGGTCGCTCTCGCGCCGTTCCGCGAGCAATCGAAGCAGCGCGTAGAACAGAGCGATCGCCAGCGCTCCAATCGCCACGGTGAACGAGGTGTCGTTGAACTGATACCCGTGCAGCGCGACGAAAGGAAGCATCGCGAGAGCGGGAAAGGCTGGGAAGCTCACGTACCATCGGTCGGTGGGCAGAGGAGAGCCTTGGCAGCGAACCTTCCGGCCGGCGACCTCGCGGACGCAAGCCCAGTCCTCGAGGTTCGGCAGCACTTGTGGATCGAGGTCCAATCGTCCCTCCAGCCACGCTTTGGCCTGATAGACGAAGTGGGGCGCGGCGCTCTGGCGAAGGAACCGCTGCGAGCTGAAGGCGGCGAACAGCGCGAAGCAGGCGACCAAGAGCAAAAGCTCGATCCGCCGCGAGACCGCCCAGTCCCGCAGCCGCGCGGACAACACCGCCGACTCTGAAGGTCCGCCGGCGACCGATGTCGATCGATTCGGTTGCTGGCTCGATGGACTCACGACTTGAAATCCACGCCGAGCAGGTGGCGGCGCAGCATGTCCAGCGCATGTGCGGCGGCGAACAGCCGAATGCGCTCGCGATCTCCAAGCAGCGCTTGATGGTGCGACTGCGTCCCCTGCGGGGTGGCCAAGGCGAAGCAGACGGTGCCGATTGGCTTCTCCGGCGTTCCCCCGGACGGGCCGGCGATTCCGGTGATTCCCAGGCCATAGGTCGCGGAACACTCCCGCCGAGCACCCTCGGCCAATTCAATCGCGACCTCCTTGGAAACAGCGCCGTAGGTCTCCAAGCTTTCTCGGCGCACGCCGGCCCATCGCTCCTTCATCGCGTTCGCGTAGACCACCGCAGAACCGATGAAGTAGTTGCTGGCGCCCGCCGGCGCGCTCAGAAGCTCTGCGGTCATGCCTCCGGTACAGCTCTCTGCGATGCCCACGGTTGCATTCCGCTCGCGAAGAAGCGACCCGACCACCGCGGCGAACGAGTCTTGGTCCGCGCCGAAGACGTAGGGAGCGAGCAGCTTGCGGCAGTCTCGTTCCGCGGCGGCCAGCGCTTCATCGGCCTCCTGCTGGCTGCGGCCTTCGGCGAGCAGCTTGAGGTGATTCTCCGGAGCGTGGGTTCGAAATCCGAAGATCACCTGGTTGTGAATCTTGGCGAGCGGGGCGACTCGGGCATCGAGATGCGACTCCGCCAAGCCGATCGTCTTGAGCAAGCGCGCGGCGCGAAACACGCGGGCCCGATCGCGCTCAAGCATCTTGGCGATCCTCGGCAGCACCTCCCTGTCCACCAGCGCTTTGTACTCGCGCGGGACGCCCGGCACGAAGAAGAGCGTGCAGCCTTCGATCCGCTGGATGAACATCGGCGCCGTTCCCACGGGGTTTCGAACCAGCTCCGCGCCTTCGGGAACCAGCGCCTGCTTTGCATTGTTGGGCGTGAATACAAAGTTCCGCTTCGCGAATCGCGCCTTGAGCTCCGCCAACACCTCCGCGTTTTCGATCAGCCGAACCCCCGCAGCTTCGGCGGCGCACTCCGCGGTGAGGTCATCCGCGGTCGGCCCCAGCCCGCCCGAAACCAGCACCGCGTCCGCTCGGGTGCGCACCGAGGTGAGAGCCTCGATGATGTGCTCGCGAACGTCGCCCACGGTTTGTGAGCGAGCCACCTTCTCGCCCATGTCGTACAACTTGCCCATGAAATAGGGGCTGTTGGTATCGGTGGTCAGCCCGCTGAGGAGCTCGTCTCCGGTGCAGAGGACTTGAATTCTCACGATCGCCGGATACTAGCGGGAACCGGGGAAGCCCGCACGCTGCGGCGCCGTCGCTAGAGAAAGTCCTCTTCGTCGACATCCCCCGCCTCGTCGACATCTTCTTCGTCGTCCGAGAGAACCGCGCCGGAGGTCGAAGGTGTGGAGGCAGCGATCTTTCTCGACACCAGGTGATTGCGCAAAAGAACGCCCGATTCGATCAACCCCAGCGCAAGATAAGTGGCGAAGTAGGCAGCGAGCACATAAGCGGGATGGAACTGCGTGGCGACGACGACTCCCCCAATGCAGATGAGCGTGAAAATCGCAGCGGATTTCGGCGAGACTTTGACGTCCTTCAATGTGCGGTATCGAACGGTGGAGACCATCAGCAGCGAAAGAACGGCAACGACCACTGCGATGGGAACGTGGGCTTTACTTCCCAGCGCGCCTCCCTTGGCGCCGTGGTGCGCCACCACCATCGAAACGATGGTTCCTGCCGCAAGCGGGGTCGGCAGGCCTACGAAGAAACGGGACGCGCCCCTGCCGGTCGCGCGCTGCGCGAGCACGTTGAATCGAGCAAGTCGGAGGGCGGCGCACGAGGCGAACGCAAAAGCGATAAACAATCCGATGAAGCCGAGTGGAGCGAGCGCCCACTTGTACGCGAGCATCGCCGGCGCTACCCCGAAGGAGATGACGTCGGCAAGGCTGTCCAACTCGATTCCAAATTGCGTCTGTGTTTTGGTCAGTCGGGCGACGCGGCCATCGAATCCATCGAAGAAGATGGCGAAGAAAATGGCGAGCGCGGCCTGATAGAGCTGGGATGGAGAGGCCTCGCCCGCGCACAGCGTGATCGCGTAGAAACCGCAGAAGATCGAGCTCAGCGTGAACAGGTTGGGAAGGACGAACATCAGCTTGCGTAGCTTCATCGCTCTTTCGCCGGCTCCGAAAACTCACCATAACAAGCTTTTGTTGCGCGCGAGGATCTGAATGAAGGGCTGGGCCAACGCCGGAGCCTTGCTGGGAATTTTCGCCGGCGCGGCGGCTCTGTTGGCCCTCTGGGTACTTTTCGTTCGGCGGCACTACCGGGTCCGGGGGGAACCACCGGCGCTGCTCAAGGCAACCTGCCTGGACGGCTGGGAGCTTGGCGTCCACTACCGCGCTGCGGCACGCCGCCGATTCAGCGAGCCGGTGCTGCTGTGCCATGGCCTCGCCGCCAATCACTTCAATTTCGACTTCGAACCGCCGTTCTCGCTTGCCCATGCGCTGGCAGCGCGAGGATTCGACTGCTTCTCGATCGACTGCCGGGGAACGGCTGCGTCGCGCTGCTCCCCGAAGCGTTGCTGCTCGGCGACGTACACCGTGGACGACCACATCCGGCTGGACGCGCCGGCGCTTCTAGATATTGCGCTCGCGAAGACCGGGGCGAAGCAGGCCTTCTGGGTGGGACATTCCCTGGGCGGCCTGATTGGCCTGGCGGTGGCGCAAGGCGAGCGCGCCTCGCTGTTGCGTGGCCTGGTCGCCATCGGCGCTCCGGTTTTCTTCAATTACGATCGGCTGCTCAAGCGAGCGGTCCGCGTGGGGCTGGTTGCCGCTTGGCCCTATCGCTTGCGCGACGAGTGGATCAGCGAAGCCTTGGCCCCCTTCCTCGGACACATCGTGCTGCCGTTATCCGACGCGATCGCTTACCCGCGGCATATCCCCGCCGCGGTGCAAAGAAAGTTGTACGCGCAATTGATTACGTCCGTCGGACGACGCGTGCTCCTTCAGTTCGATGAGTGGATCGAGCACAACGCCTTTCGGTCCGTCGATCGGACCGTCGACTACCGCGAGGGCATCAAGCAGCTCACGCTGCCGATGCTGATGATCGCCGGCAGCTGCGATCGACTTGCACCCCCGATCGCCGTGCAATGGGCGTCGGAGTTATCCCCGGCTTCCGACAAGACACTTCGGATCTTCGGGCGAGAGCACGGGGACTCCGAGCAGTACGGCCACGGGGACCTCATTTTTGGCGAGCGCGCTCCCGAGGAAGTCTTCCCGTTTATCGGCGATTGGCTCGCCGCGCGCGCGACTTCATGCGGGCAGAGCGAACCTGGATGAAGTCACTGCCGCCACTCGACGCAGCTGCTCAACTTCGCATCGATCGCCCCTCCGTGCGGACGCGATACTCGAAGCTTTCCGCCCCGGTCGCATTCCGCCCAGGCGGCGCCCTGCGCGTTGCCCTCCGAGCGAAGCACGTCGACGTCGACTTGAGCCACGTCAGGAACGGCGATGGCTGGAGCCTCGCATCTTCGGATCGTCCATGAGCTTCCGGTGACTCGGGCCAGGCTCTCCGCAATCACGCCGCCCCAATGGCATCCGTCAACCGCGAAGTCGCGAAGCTCCAGCGAGCTTTCCTCGGCTGCAATCAGCCCCGCCCCCGCGCTGCGCAGCACGGACACCGATTGGATGTAGCCTTGGGTGCCGCGGGCATGGATTCCGTCGCCGGCGCTGCCGCCGCTGTCCGCGACGTCGGTGATCGCGCCGTCGTCGACCGAAACTCGGCTCTGGCGCGCGAACAAGCCGTAAGCTTCGGGGTGCGCCAGTCGGAAGCGCCGCAGGCCAACCGTCGAAGCGATGAGCTGAACCGCTCCGAAGCTTCCGCTGTCGACGACGGTGATTTCCTCCAGCTGCGCCGTCGCGCGCGTCATCGCAATCGCGGCTCGTTCGGCGCGAACCGACGAGAAGCGAAGCACGCGAATCGCCGCATTTGCACCGCCTTGAAGCGCGTACTCGTGGCCATGAACATCGACATCGACCAGTTCCAGTGTTCCTCGCGCCGAGTAGATCGCCGGACCGCGGCCGCCGGAAAACTTCGTTCGATGAATCGCGGCCGAGCCCGCCACCTGATGGACTCCGGTGACTGGACCATCGAAGAAGCAGTCGGATATCTCGACTCGGCTGGGCGCGTTCAGCTCGATCGCGCGTCCGAATGGGCCTTGGAAGGTACATCTCCAGAACAGCGCGCGGGCATTGGGCTCGACCTTCACGCCGCGGGCTTCCGAGACGGATGCAGAAAAAGTGGTTCGTTCTGCCCACAGAGATCCTGACGTTGCGTGGACCGCGAGACCGCGCTGTCCGCTGAAGGCGACCCCGCTCAAGCTCACGTCCGCGGCATTTTCGATCCCCACGCTGCCGCCCTGAACGATCACGTTCGACAGCCGCAGCGGCCCCCGAGGGGTGATCACGACTTCAGAGCCCTCCGCGAAAAGCACCGCTGCTCCACTCCCCTCGAGTTGAGCGGATGGACCAAAGATGAAAGGTCCCTGGTAAAGGCCGGCGGCGAGATGGATGTGCGCTGCAGACGCATTCGCGCGCCTCAGCGCCGCATCGAGGCTTTTGAAAGGTCGTTGGGCAGTTCCGTCGCCATCGGACGCGGAAGAGGCGTCGACCCACAACTCGGTTGCAGCCGGCGAGACAAATCCGTCCTTTGACACCGGCGGCTCAGCCGCCGTAAGCCAAGAACCGACAGCCGTCGCCAAAAACCAGCTGATCACTCTGCGAGCTTAGTGGCTTTGTCTTTCGCTGTCGCGAGCTCAACCTGCGAACCTTTCGACCATCTGAGCGGGCGAAAGCCCGCTGATGCGGGAGAGCTCTTCGATCGCATCCGCAGCTCGAATGAAAAACAGGTCTTCGCCGTAGAAGACGGAGAGGAAAACTCCCTTGCAGCTCGGAAGCTTAAAGCCGGCGGACTCCAGGAAATAGACCAGGCGCGGCATCAAGGTGCCGATCAGGTAATCCGCTGATCGCGAAGCAGGAAGCACCACTTCATAACTCCTCGCCGGTCGCTCAGAGGCCTCCTGGAGGCGCATCTGGGCAACCGCCGGGGTCGCTTCAACCGCTTTGACGCGGTGGATGGCTCGCCGGAGCAGACCTTCAAGGCTGGGTTCGGCTGGATCCATCAGGTTGCGCTCACCACCCGCTGGACTCGCGTGAGCGCCTCGTCGACGTCAGGGCGCGCGACATCGAGGTGGCATACAAACCGGACAGTGTCCGGCGTGCGCCCTTCAGCATTCACCTGGACGCCGACGGATGCGAGCCGCGCTACCGATTCGTCACCGGGGAACGGGAGCTCGGCGAATACCATGTTCGTTTCGACCATCGCCGGATCGACTTTGATTCCGCGAATGCCGTGGAGACCTTCCGCCAAACGCCGGGCATTGGCATGATCTTCGGCCAGGCGCTCGATGTTGTTCGAGAGGGCGTAAAGGGCGGCGGCCGCCAAGATTCCGGCCTGACGCATCCCGCCGCCGAGCCGACGGCGCAGGCGACGGGCCTCGCGGATGAAGTCGACGCTCCCGCACAGTGCTGAGCCGACGGGTGCACCGAGTCCCTTGGAAAAGCACACCGACGCGCTGTCGGCGATGCCGGCGTATTCGCTGGCGCGCACTCCGGTTGCCACCTGCGCGTTGAACAGGCGCGCGCCGTCCAGGTGGACGCTCAGCTGCCCCTTTCGCGCGGCGTGAACAACCTGCCGAAACTGATCGATGGGCCATACCGTGCCGCCGCCTTGGTTGTGAGTGTTCTCGAGGCACAGCAGGCGCGATCGCGGAAAGTGATCTCCCGCCGGCCGAATGCGTGCGTTGATTTGCTCGACGCTGAGTATGCCGCGATCCGATGCGATCGGTTGCGACTGCACGCCCCAGAGCGCGGCGATCCCTCCCGTTTCGAAGTTGATGCAGTGGCTACCGCTCTCTGCGATCAACTCGTCCCCCGAACGGCAGTGCACGCCAATGGCGATCTGGTTCGCCTGCGTTCCAGAGGGGACGAAGAGCGCTGCCGGCAGCCCCAGAAGATCCGCAGTGTGCTCCTCGAGCTCGCGAACGGTCGGATCCTCGCCGTAGACATCGTCGCCGACCTCCGCTTCCGCCATCGCCCGCCTCATCGGCGCACTGGGACGGGTGATGGTATCCGAGCGCAGATCAATCACTCGCATGATCTGGACGTATCAATTCGGGCCGCCGTGTTCCATCCCATTCGGCGCTGTTTCGTGGGATAAGCGATTGTGGTGAGAGAATCGAAGCAGGAAAAGCGGCGCCGGGCGTCGGCGGTCATCAATCGCCTCGATGCACACATGCCGAACGCGAAGATCGAGCTCGGTTACCGGACCCCGCTCGAGCTTTTGATCTCCGTCATTCTCTCTGCGCAGTGTACCGACAAGCGCGTCAACATGGTCACACCCGCGCTGTTCGCTCGATACCCCACTGCTCAAGCCTACGCCAAAGCTTCTCCCCACGAGCTCGAGTCGATGATCAAGACGTGCGGACTTTACCGAAGCAAGGCAAAGAACATCATCGCGGCGGCGCAGGCCCTGGTTCAGGATCACGGAGGGCTTGTGCCCGTGTCGCGTGCACAACTCGAGGCGTTGCCCGGAGTCGGTCGAAAGACTGCCGGCGTCGTCACCATTCACTTGGGAGGGGACGCAGCCTTTCCGGTGGATACACACATCCGCCGCCTCGCCCGCAGGCTTGGCTTCACCAAGCAGACGGACCCGGACAAAGTTGAGCTCGAGTTGATGGAGCTTCTGCCCGCCACCGATTGGGCCAAGGCCCATCAACTGCTGATTTGGCACGGTCGGCGAACGTGCATCGCCCGTTCGCCGGCATGCGAACGGTGCGTGGTGGCGAAGCTGTGCCCGAAGATCGGCGTGCCGAAGGCTATGCGGAAGCCCGCTCCTCGGCTCGTTCGGCCTTCAACCGCTTCATCCGCTTCTTGATCAGCTCGCGCTTGAGCGGCGACAGGTAGTCCACAAACATCGTCCCTTGGAGGTGATCGGTCTCGTGCTGAATCGCCACTGCGAGAAGGCCATCCGCTTCGAGAATCTGCTCTTGCCCAGACACGTCCAAGAATTTCACGGTGACCTTAGCCGCGCGATCGACCTCCTCTGCCTCGCCGGGGATGGAAAGGCATCCCTCCGAGTACCGCGTGCTGCCTTCCTTCGCGGTGATGTGCGGATTGATCATCGCCACCGGCTTGGACTCCGGCTGCCGTGGGGTGGTGTCCAGGACGATCACCTGCTTGAGCACGCCCACCTGCGGTGCCGCCAAGCCGACCCCGTCGGCTGCGTACATCGTTTCGAATAGGTCATTGACCAGGCTCTTAATCGAGTCATCTACCCGTTGAACGGGAGATGCCTTCTTCTTGAGGACCGGGTCGGGCCAGATCACGATTTCACGAACCATGCTTCCTCTTTAATGCGCCGGAACAACTCGGGCAACTTGCCTCGAGTGCCGGTCAACCGATGATTCTAGCCGTCAATCGGTCAAATTTCCTGCGTATGCAGCGCGCAAACGGTCGTCCCGAAGCGTTTGCGCGGCCTCGGTGAGCTGGGATTGGATCTGCTCGGCCTGCGACTGCAGGCTGGGGTCCATGTGACCCGCGAACTTGAGCGGATTGAATTCTGCGGAGAGCACCTCGAATGCTTGCCGAACTTCCTCGCTGCCGGCCGAGCGCGAAAGCCCGAGCACGGCGAAGTAGTCCGCCTCCTGAACCTCCTCGAATTTCGATTTGAGCCTCCGAATATCCACATCGGGCCCATGAGATGCCAGCGGCTGCGTCCCGGGACGGATCTCGATCGCCCCGAGAATGGAGGCCAACCTCAATGTCTTGAGCGCCTGCTCCTGCGCCATGGCGCTGCTCAGGAGCAACTCGCCGACGGTGAGCACGCCGTCGACCGCGCCCAGCAGGTTGAGCTCCGGCTCGGCGAGGCCGAGGTCTCCAAGGGTGAGCGCCTGCGCCCGCGGAGCTGGAACCGCATCGAGCCCGCCGAACGAGGCGAGGATCGATTCCTCGGACACCGCTCTTGCCAGGGCTCGCGGAAGGAGCTGCGCGGCGGGAGTCGCCGACGCCGCGGCGATCGCGCGGCCGTTCAGGTCATCGCCGCTGAGGCGGTAGTTGCACACTTCCTCGCCGAGCGCCTCAAGAGCGATGTGTTCCGCATTCCTTTGAATCAGCGGCACCAGCTCGATCTCGCGCAGGTAGCCTCGGGTGCGCATTGCTCGGGCGAGCTCGGAAGGCGACACCATCCCAAGACTGCGCAGCTCCTTTTCCTGGTCGCGGTCCAAAAGGCCGTCCGCGCGAGCGCGACCGAGCAGCGATTCCTCGTACAACGATGAAACAGCGGCGACCAAACGGCCGTCCTTGAGCCAAAGGGTGCGCGTCGCGTCCGGGCTCTGCAGCTCGAGGCAGGCACAGTCTTTGGAATTGCACAGTTTCAACACCAGCTCT
>Ga0126370_10000140_pt1 | contig 24557 bp, 23 predicted proteins | sample PanSoiMetaPlot_3_FD_92586 | JGI IMG/M metagenome (GOLD analysis project Ga0126370, IMG submission 92586) | Tropical forest soil microbial communities from Panama - MetaG Plot_3 | ecosystem: Environmental > Terrestrial > Soil > Tropical forest > Bulk soil | place: Panama | collected 2016-02-17 | reverse complement strand
ATAGAATATAGTACATAATAGGTTGTCTATCTACCTTAGCCCTGGATGGATAGATAAACCAGATGGCACGTCATGAAGCTACGATTGCTGCTGATAAATAGAACCAAGTTAGGTTAGGTCAAAGGCATGGCGTGTATCTCCCTCAGCTGTTGACTAGACTACACTGAACCTTACCTAATCCAGCAACGTTAATCGAATCAAATTAAGAAATGAAACGAAACGAAGGTACTGTCATTCTAGAGTGCATTAATTACCAGATTCTTCAGGCTTATCGGCTGGAAACTCTCTGTTATAATACCTTTTAGTCTCATATTGTTCAATACAATCCTTTAATCTATCTTCAATAAACTTAGCTAATGGAATCTCGCCACGAAGTTTGTTAATCTTATCAAGTAACTCGTCTTCTACGGATATGTTTACATGGTTTGTCATATGTATTCCTTATTTTATTGATAATTTTTCTTAATATAAAGTGAGCATACCCACTCACTAGCGATAATTAACTTGTTAGCCCTTCATTTAGGTCTAAGGCGCTCATTAAGATCGCTGGGGGATAGATAATGAACTTTGACTTGGTTAGAAAGGTTACTCCAGTGTTTTTGACTGCATTTATGATAATTGGACTTTTTAAATAACGATATCATTTTGAACGGTCCAAGAGGAGGATTATAGACATCCTGAGAGCATTTTACGAATTCGAAAGTACAGGTAAGTATTGTTGAGCTCTAAAGACGCCAGTTGCACAAGCCTCATTAGGATGGTGAAAGCGATCAGAATCAGATCTCTTATACTCCTTTCCGACCTTAAATAGCCAATTAATAACTGAAATTTAATCATAGAGTGTATATCATAGTCTGATCAGTCTTTGACTACAATTAAACATAGTAGACCTTTGTTGTGTGGACTCAATGACAATATGTAATCATTTCCACTTCCCGGTAAAAGGGTATTGATGATTCTTTTAGTACTGGCATGTATAGGGGAGTTATCTGTAGTAAATCTGCTAAAAAAATAGTCAAACTAGTTGTATAACTATTTTAAATAAAATAAGAAAATATCCAAGTAATATATCTAAAATAGCTAGTTCAACTCCTTAACCGAAATATATCAAAACAATACAATCTCATGTACAGATGAAAAATCAATCTATAATAACTCTAATTGCAGTAGCGGCAATAGTAGGTATATTAGTAACTGCAGCGGCAGTTAGTCAAGATGCTTTAGCCAAATGTAAGAAAAATTACCGTGGTGGACATGGCGGCAATTCAAGACAAACTATAGCTCAAACCAATTTTTGCGGTAATGGAAATTTGGCAATGCAAATCAGTTGTCAAAACTTGGCCAGTCAGATACGTGGTAGTGGTAACGCCGTCAATGTAATAGGCTTATAATAAAAGCCTAAAACGATTTTGTAAAGCTCGCTTAAATGGGAAAAATTATACAGATGAACTAAGACCACAATCTGGGCTAGATCTTTACACATTTTTTCTTATCGTTATCTGTCTTTTTAGGATAGTCAATATCGTCGGCATTTTTAATTGACGGATACTACATAGTTAGCACATTTGAACCCTTTTCTTCTTAAAATAGAGATAATACCTCCTCCTTAATAGTAAAGAATGGTAGGGATTTATCTCGATTGTTATACGTCGTACATAATTTTATAAATACTCCAGAATTATGATAACGGCAATATTGTTGTTTACCTGTTTAGCTGTAGATTATGAAACAACAGAATAATAAAATAATGTCCTAAAATGTCATTTTCTTTCGTATTTTGTCAATACTGCCTATCAAGGTCTATATGTAGAGTTGGTGTGCAGAAAGGGATAGCAAATTAAAGTTTACACTTGAAATAGATCGCTGCAGTAGAACTAAAGTTAGAGAGGTGCTGTCAGGTTAAGCAATAACAAAAAAAGCAATTCTTAGCGTCTTCTTAAATCTGATATTTATTCTAGTAAAGATTAAAAACAATAGCTACGTATATTGAATTGTTGTATTTGCGATCGTAAAATTTTCGTGAACAACATTTAAGCTACCTTGAATATCATATATCATTTGTAACCAAGACTATTAATATTTACAGGAAATCATACGACTTTATTCTATTGAATATATTGCTGTGGTGTTTGGTTAGATAATTGTTAAAAAATAATTATCTAGCAACCCTTGCTGGAATAAGGATTATCCTTGTGACCTTGATGAATTTAGATTTACAAAATTGTCGTTTCCATCTGCTTGAGATGCTATATTCTCACACCTTATATTTGAGGACAATGGCTGATTTCCGCATGGATTTGCTGGTGATGCTCCTTGCGGATTCCTCGCAAATGCATTGTTACCGACTATAGTTGTTGTCATAGCTGCCACAATTATCAGAACTGTTGCGGTCAAAACAATTTCTTTTTTTAAACTATTGTGATGGTTCATTTACAGTATGTGTGTTCTAATGCTTTATCTCCATTAGGACCATTAATGCACTTTGATAAATCAGAATTATTTTCTTGTCAAATGAGTCTGTATGATACTACCAGATCTGTATAATTTAGAGATTTATCTATAAAAAAGATCTACAGAAATGGATAACAAAAGCTCATTTATAAGAACTAAAATGATTCCTAGATAAATATGTCAATATTAAGGCAGTCATTTCCAATAGGTCTAATTTCGTCAGAGCAAGAAAGTGACTTTTCGGTACGGTTATTCCTCCAAGTGCCACAATCAACCAGGGCTTATATCGATTAGGGTACAAACACGTAACCAAATTATTACAACTCGGATCAAATGAATTACATTACTATTTATAATAACTATATTCTATTATAGTCTAATGAACAAAGACGTACTCACAACACTTCTGGTTGTTGGAGCAATTGGGGCATTTCTTGTTGGAAGTCTATCGTTTACGAACGCCTACGCAACTACTCTCCAACAGCGTCAGGCATGTGCAGATAAATTCCTTCCTCAAAATACTACTCAATACGACATTTGTATTGGAGGAATGAAATCGGGCTAACTCAAGGTTTACCAGCAAAGTAGACCCATTTTTTTGATTTCCACTAGATTAGGTACTTCTTCTGTATGTCCGGTCTAATAAGTAAAATATTATTATAATATCTTCGACTTGCTTTCAAATGATGCGAATCTTCACCTTTTGTCTTTAGCCTAAATCGAAATTTGCATGATCTGAACTCAGTACTTCACTATTGCTAAAATGTTATCACGAGTACATGAAAAGTATTGAATCTTCACCTCTTCGAAGAACAACATGTCCTCATCGCAATATCCACAGATAGTGATGACGACCTATTTATAATGCAAAATAGTAGCATTCGATTAGATTCTTCATGCATATAGAGCATAAATTACCTAAACCGTTCGCATTTCCAGGTAGCATCACTCATTACTTGTCGTTATTGCCGTTTGAAATTAAATACATGATGCTTAAACTAGAGCCTGACTTTGATTCAAAAACTCTTGCCAACTGCGAAGAGATCTTGCAAATAACAGCAAGACGTGAGATTACAGAAATTGAACTTGATATAGCAGAGTTGAAAATCGATAAAGTGCTTTATTGTGATTCTATTTCTGGCTACAACAATAATCCCAATAATTGCAATGAATTACATTTTAGTATGAATAATGACAAATTAATTGTCAAGTTTGCGAACAAATTACCGGAAGGTGGAAGCTTAACTCTTGTTATTAAATACTCTGCTGGATATCGATATGTCAATAATAATCTAGTAATCACTAAACCAAGAAGTGGCTTCCATTTTATTGAGTACGATGAATATCATCGAAAGAGCAGTAATAGTCCTCAGGCTTGGACTCAAGGTGAAACAACCGAGTCAAAGTATTGGTTCCCATGTATTGATCAACCTCAGGCTAAATATCCCAGAGAAATCGAGGTTCTAACTCCAGCAAACTTTACTGTTATTTCTAATGGAACAGAAAGGTCTAACAGCAGAGTAGAAATAATGCAGGACAACAAAAATGGCTCAAAAGAACTAGTTAGACATATTTGGGAAGAAAAAATACCCAATCCCGCTTATCTTACGTCAGTTGTAATAGGTACTTTTAGTCGAAAGGATGAGGAGTATGTGAGTAGTAGAAGCAACAGGAAGATCCAGTTATCATATTTTTGGCCATTAGACTTTGATCAAGAATATGGCTTACGTAATTTTCAAAATACTCCAAAAATGATCAGGTGTTTTGAGGAATTTCTGGATTCGCCATATCCGTACGACAAGTATTCACAAGTCACTGTAGAGGGATTTGAATTAGGTGGAATGGAAAATACCAGCTGTACTACTTTGACTAGAAATATCTTGTGTGATAAGAGAGGCTCACTTGACTATACCAGCGATGACGTTATTTCGCACGAACTAGCTCATCAGTGGTTTGGAGATTTGATTACATGTAAGGATTGGCCGCACATATGGTTAAACGAAGGATTTGCTACTTATTTTGAAGCCTTATACTGTGAATTCAGCAGAGGAACAGATGAGTTTCAAAACTATATGGTGCAGATGTCCGATTCCTATTTAGATGAAGCTAGCACTCTATACAAGCGATCCATAGTAACCAAAGTTTACAAGCACTCAGATGATCTATTTGATTCTCATTCTTACAAGAAAGGAGGTTGTATTCTGCATATGCTTAGAAACTATCTTGGTGATACCATATTCAAAAAGTGTTTAAAGACTTATGTTGATACTTATAAAACTAAAACTGCTGAGACAGATGACTTGAGAGAGACTTTTGAACATGTGTCAAGTCAGAGTTTGGAACAATTTTTTGATCAGTGGGTGTACGGAGCTGGTCATCCTGAACTAGACATTGAATTCTCACAAGATGCCAAGAACATAAAATTCAAAATAACACAAGTACAGAACGGCACTATGATTGAATTTGAACTTGAAATCGTGTTGGTTTATCAGTATTCATCTGATGATGGAACAACACAAGAAAAAAGATTACATCAAAAGTTTAAAATCTCAGAAAAGGTAACTGAAAAAAGTATCGAGATTCCATTCGACGACAAAGGAAACAAAATGAAAATCAAAACCTTTTCTATCGATCCACATTTCAAAGTTTTAAAAGACCTAAAATCAATAAAAGCTCCTGAGGACCTTCTCATAACTCAGCTAGAAAAGGGTGACACAATATTCTCCAAGATAAATGCAGCGCGCGCCTTGAAGGACAAGTTTTCCGACGACGTAGTAAAAGCATTAAAAAATCTTATTCTAAGTCAAGATGGGTTTTGGGCAGTATCAGTCGAAGCTGTCAACATACTCGGTTCATACTATAATGTGAATGATTACGTTAGAACAAATAAGGCATATTCAGCTCTTGTAGATTGTTTTTCCAGTGGGATAAAAAATTCCAAGTTGCGGAGGGCAGTTGTACGAAACATCGGTATTTTTGAACAAGAGGATTCCATCGATCTACTTCTACCACTTGTTAAAAATCAAAACGATCCGAGTTATTTTGTTGAAGGTGAGGCAGCTACTGCATTGGGAAAGAGTTGCAAGCATGTCCTGGATAAGTCTAAAAAGCAAGAAGTAATATCAATATTAAAAAATGTTGCAGAAAGAACAGATACGTTTAGAAATATTCCAGCACGTTGGGCAATTGACGGCTTAAAGCATTTCTACAAAGATGATGACAAGCAGATTGTTTCTGAAATTGCCAACTTTCTGATTGATAAGACCAAGCATGGAAGTCATGATTTGGTACGACGAGCCGCAACTCCAGTATTGGGCAAATTCCTTCTAGATAAAGATAAAAAATTCAATTCTAGTGTACTTGCTAGGTTAAAGGAGCTATTGAGAGATGAGCGTTCACTTATCAGGACTAGTGCGTGTACTGCCTTTGCCGATCCTGATGCAAAGCCATCAAAGCTGGGTGTCCAATTGATGGAAATCCTTGATCAATTAATATATGTCGCTGGGCATGACATAGATGGATTTACACGAAGGGCTGCAGAGAATAGCTTTCTAACAATCAAAGAATGGATCAAGGAATGGTCAGAAACCCCGTTACCAATAGCACTTAATCTGAGAGAAAAGGAAGATGCTACTACTGCAAATGAAGAAAGAATAAAGAAGCATCAAGAAAATGCACTATCTTTACTACGCAAAGATGTATTGATAAATGAATAGCAAAAATAATAAGGACATTTGCATAGAGTTGAAGTAACAACTTTTCCTTTTTGACCTCACATACTAGTACCATCATTAAGAGTAAAATTAAAAGTCAAAACTGACTTCCATAAGTGATCTAAACACTAACTACATCTACCTAGATTATGTTATTCATATATACGGATCATATGTAGTCTCAGGTTGCCGCAAACAAATTACAGGATAGCATTGGATGAATATCTTTTTTCGCTGTAAATAAATAAAATGTAACCTTTATCTTAAGCTGCAATTAATTTATTAATATGTCCACTTCCTCTGCGAAACTTAGTGCTTTTATTCACAAAAAAATGACTATGTGGGTGATTTGTTTAATCCTACTGATGAGTTTAGCATTCAATTGTCTAGTAAATGAAAATTCTGGATATGCCGTTGGTAACAATAGCCTTACTAGAGCTGTCAATGAAGCCAATAGCGTTAATAACAAATGTAATTGTATAGTTTTTAGATTAGATGATGTGCAAGATTATTGGCTTAATTCGGTACAATCCGCAGTAATGGACTTGTTTATTTCTAAAGACCAGAATCTATCTCTAGGTCTGATAATGCATCTTGTAGGAAATGATACTAAAGTAGTGGACAAGATTAAAACAGGACTGGGCAAAGGGCTATTCGAACTCGATGTGCATGGTTGGGATCACATTAATTATACTAAAGTAAGTCAAAATGAACAGAGGAAATCTTTGTACAATGCTAGCATGAAAATGGAGAAAATATTTGGAGTTAATCCGATAGTTTTCATTCCACCATTTGACACATTTAATAATGATACCATTTCGGCAATGAAAAAACTTGGAATGAACATAATTAGTGCTGGTCTGCCTGAAGAAAGTAGATATGATCAAAATAGAAGTATTTTCAATGCAAATCATGCAGGTGTAAATAGCAGAAATAAAATACTATCTCAGAAATTACTTGATAACGAAAATAAAAAAGATATGAATATCACAACAGCCTCTGTTGTTTATCATCTACCTGGGACAATTTTCTTTAAAGACTTTCAGAAAGGTAAATGGATCAAGACCCCGGTTGACGAAATAGTCAGCAATTCTTCAAGGAATATTGCAAAGTATGGCTATGCAATTGTAGTACTTCATCCACAGGATTTTGCAAACACTACTAATGGAACAACGGTACCGACCAATTCGGTAAATAAGACAGAGACCACTGACTTATCTCGATTAATGGACAAATTTCTATCAAAAAATGTAAAGATAATGCCATTTCACAAAGTTACAAGATTTTAATCTTAAATTGCGAATGCAATTCATGGCATAGTGATATGAAAGGTATGTACTTGTTTTACTATTATCTCGTCCATGAAACTTGCTTTCTCATTAAAGCCTACTTACTCTCTATCAAGAGCTACCTTGTTAACCAGACATTCTTTTTATAATTGGCGATAGCTGAAAATGTTAGCCATGACACGACAAAGGCTAATAAAAGATTCATTATAGGTCTGTACATCCAATATTTTGCATTTGGATCCCGCATCTTATAGTCTAATCCTTCAAAAAATCCAATCATCAAATATCCATTTACCAAAAATAACGGAAATAAAATATTGTGTAAGGTAAATATGCAGTACAACAACGCAACAATTGTAATTATCGGTGATAAAACCGAGAGTGCGAGACCTGCATAAAAAAGCAGTGACATCATTGGGTTATTTTTTGACCAGAAAAAAGTGCTTGCAAATAGGTTTGCTCGTAAGTATCCCTTTTTCCATCTTTGTTGTTGTTTAATAAAACCATTCAGTTTTTCTGGAACATCAGTATAAACAATTGCATTAGATACATATGCTGATTTACATTTTATTAGTGAATAGGTTGTCAATGCCCTATCTTCCGAGTCGTCGTAATTTGCAAGAGATGTTAAGAGCTTGTTAGAAAGAGATGAAAGGAACGAAGGTGATTGTGCTTTTATTGATTGTACTTCAGGTCTGGATAACTTGGCTGCTGAGGTTCGCGATGTTGATGGCGTCAAGCTAATAGGGGAAATCTCCCTGATTTCATCAAAACTATCACTAGGACTATTTTTGATTTCCTTATTTTTATTATCAATCCACAATGAGACAAATTCCTCTATAGTTTCGCGTCTATACGCTGCTAAACATCCACAACAACATGTAACAGAACCAAAATAGCTTTCACATGCCTTGTATATATTGAATTCATAGTCATACCATGCGTCCTGACACTTTGTAAGCAAATTCTGGTCAGCATTTAATATCTTCGCATGGCCTGCTAATGCTCCAATTTCAGGGTTTGTGTTAAAAGTATTGACTATCTGTTCAATGGCTTTCTTGTCTACAATACTGTCGGAGTCTATCAAAACAAGATATTTACCTTTTGACTCAAAAAATCCCCTTGCTACTGCTTTTCTCTTACCCTGATTTTCTTTATGAATAATTTTTAAATTTGAATTCTTGTAGCCCTCATTTTTTAATTCATCAAGAATTTCACGTGTTCCATCATCGCTCCCATCATTAATTGCAATAATTTCTATATTTCCATAAGTAGAATTCTGGACTGAATCAACAACGTATCGAATCATATTTTTTTGATTGTAAATTGGAATTATAACTGATACAATACTTGTCTCATCTTTAGTTAGATCTGTAGCACCAGCATAATCAGTTTGACAATCCTTATGATTGCTAACTTCTGTATCCTTATAGTGATTCATTCTCATCCCATCACTGAACACAGAACCCATGGAGCTTGAATGCTTGACTCCATCATATTCGTCGGATGCACTATTTAGTTCTGACGGTGATGCTGACGTCATGCAAATAGAAGGATTTCTATAGCAGAACCATCCAAACGCCATGATCAGAATAGAAAAGGACATTACAATTCCAGTATAGATCATAATCGGCTGTGACCCAGGATGTATTAATCCAAAGTACAAATTGTAAATTAAAATTAAAGAAATTAGAAAAAGAAGGGTGGATATTCTTATCATCCAACCTTTTTTACTAATATTTATCCTACCGGTAGAAGCAGATACGGTTTGACTTGGTTCTTTAATGATCTTACTTAAACAATCAGTGGTCCCGGAAAGTGAGGAGGAGGATCTATATTTCAAAGACATAATTAATCGGTCACCTGACTGCCATCAGAATAATGCGAGCATTTCAAATCACTTTTCGAGTATAAATATTGTTCACTACAAATTCCATTAGTCATAAATCAGATTCATTACCCACTTAGTTTTCATAGTCGAATTCATACGTGTCTTAATCACTTTACTTTTTATTGTATCTTGTTCAGGAACATATATAGATTTAGTTTTCATCTGGATTCTAGTATAATGTTATCCTAGAATGTTAAATGGTTAATCATCCAGATCTAAATAGAATAACAAATTCTTGATGCAGATCCTTGTGTCCAAATTTGCTATATATTGTACTTAGTAACATTATACGTTTTGTATGATTAGCTGATTGCATTCGCTCTACTCAGGATATAAAAACCTTTTCACGGATTCGTTAGATTGTATTATGAAGATTATATATAGTAGCCTGGACAACTTCGATATGATTTGCCACGGCTTGGTAACAGCAATTTTTCAAGGTACGACATGATGTATTTTGCAATTTGTAATTGTCGAGTAACTATGTTCTAAAGAAATACGTAAGATGGGATTTTTGGGCACTTGAATTTGGCTTCAAGAAATCACAAGTGCGATAGGGTTAGATCGGATCTACAACCAATCAATTTATTAATAAACTATAATATTTCTCTTGTTTTTATTAGTCATTTTCTACCTAAGTCTAAAACCTGTCATAATTTACGAAAATTTTGATAATTGATAAAGATTAGAAGATGGTTTCAAAAAGAGCCTAGTAGCGAATATAGCAGAAAGCAATGTCATAAATCAGTAATAGGATCTGGAGTTGATAGGATCTTATTCTATATGTTCGTTAGTTCATAGACAACAGTCCTTCATATTTTCAAACCAGAGCCACAAACCATTTATAATAATAAGATTTTCATCACCAAGGACAGTATGGCTCACTCTCCTCGTCCTCTTACATCTCGCGAGTTCAAGATTATGCTGCAAACCAAGCATTTCACAAATAAGATGAAAGGAATTAAGGAAATCTCCAGTCTTATCGGGAGTATAGTTGAAAAACAGGGTGGAAAATTCAAGGCATCTGATAAATATAAGGAAGAAGAAAGGACAACTTGGTTCTTAGATACCAAGGCCTACGAGTTATACCGCGATAAAAAATTCCTTCTCCGAATAAGAGAATCGAAAGTGTCTGGGCTATATGAAGTAACACTGAAATGTAGACATCCTGACAGGTATGTCTGTGCGTTGTATGATCTTTCCGTTGCTCAAGATATGGAAACTAAATTCAAGGATGAAATCAAAACTAAATTCGAAGAAGATATAGTTACAAGCAAGATGACTGATGGAAGTGCTACTTCTGTCAGCAAATTTTCTCTTTCGGCAACCTTTGAGGATAGCAAGAAACCAAACTTTGATAAAATCAAAAACTTGATAGCTTTCTTTCCTGATCTAGAATTAGAAGGAATAGCTCCTAATGAACTACTCGCCAGAGTAAATGATTTTGAAGCTAAAGAAATTTCATCAAAGATTGGAACTATAACATTTTCAGGTGACGATACTGAGATCGAGCCAGAGCTTAATTTATGGTATTCAACGAATGAAGAAAAGCCACTTATCGTAGAATTCACGTTTAAGTGTAAAGCAGCAAAACAAAACAATGACAAAGATAAAGACAAAGGTGTCTTGCTAGAAAAATACTCAAAAAAACTTGTCTTAGGAGCAAGTCACCTTTACGAGTCGCTGCAAAAAGATACTAATATTATAGATTTAGACACTACCAGAACAAAAACAGACTTCGTTTACTTGGTTAAAAAATAAATGAAGTTTTGCATCAATTCACTCTTTATCATCATGACACAAGTATAAAAACGCCATAACATTGAATGTCACTAAGTCAGCCTATGGATTTTTATGGGATATGGAACTATATCAAGTAGTAAACTAAGGAGTAGCATTTATGATAGAACTAGACGATGCTGTCACGGGCTATAAAAAAGATATAGGGATACTCTGCGATGCAGTTGCAAAATCAAATGAGTACCTGAGCACTGATTGGGAATGCATCTACAATCGTTGGTCCAGGCTTCGTACCTGGCCGGAATCATAAAAAAATTAATTGATTACTTGAAAATGGCTTGCAAATTAGTTGACCTACAAATCTTGTGACAATTGGTCCTTTCCAAGAACCACTGATGCCTTTTCTTCCATCTTTGGCATACTGAGATCAGGCATGGAGTAAGGATTGAATTATTTGCCTTCAGCGAACCGAACTTGCAACAAGACCCTTATAGGTTAGTGACTTATCAATCCGATCTAATAATAGAGAATATTTCTTTTAGAACATTTTCGTTAATAGTAGTGTGTGTAGTCGACTGTTTTTTCTAATTTAATCCTTGTCTTGTACGATAAAGAAGTATCCGCGTATGCTCGCTCAGCTATAAGATTATAGGCTTTCTGTAAATCTTCCAGTTATCGTATAAGCATTGGTAGAAATACTATTGATACATAATCTTAAGAACCATCAATTCACTATTCCCAATTTGAAATCATATAGTGATACAAACTGTCGAAGACGTGTAATATTTAGTTTCGAGTTTCAATGGTTGTTTCTATCTTTTTCCACATATAATCGGTATCTAAAAAGAACCATTATTCTAAGATAACTACTAAATAAATTCAATATGTAAATTCTAAATTTTAGAGAAAGATTTAAAAAACATTCTACAAGACTTACGATTGTGCGCTTAAAGTTTAAGTTAATTATAATGTTTTCGCTAGTTATTATCGCTGCGGTTTTATCCACTTCATATATATCTTTCAAATCTCTTGAATCAGCAATAATAGATTCTCAACTCCAACAAATGGGTCATGAAGTGGAAATCAAAGCAAATCTAATTGATACTCTTAATTCGAGAGCGTCAGAGGATTTGTTATTTGCAGTTAAAAATCCAGTATTTGTAAAATATTTTGAATTACCTGACACCAGGGCGGGAAATGTATACAAAGATGGTGTACTACAATTTACGGCACAACAGAGAATTGTCAAGGAAGAACTTGACCAGTGGATTTATGACTTTCAGAATAAGTTCCCCGTAGATGAGACTTGTTTAGTGGATAAGACTGGACAAGAACAAACCAGATTGGTTATGAAGTCAATTGCACCTTTTGCCGAGCTTTCTTCTAGAGAAAAAGCAACGCCATTCTTTAAACCATCATTTCAGAAAAATATTAATCAAGTATATTCGCAGTATCCTTACGTTTCACCGGACACTAAAAGGTGGGTTTTTGCATATACCACTCCAATAGTCCTTAGCGACGGCTCGAAGCCTGCATTTTATCATTTTGAGATTCCTTTGAAATCGTTTCAAAATATTACTCAAGTTGATCAAGGTAGGGCTTATGTGCTTGATCCTAAAGGATATCTGGTAGCTGATTCTGGTCACATTTACAACCAAAGTCTAAATTCAGCTCATTTTGGCCAATCCCCAAGAGACTATTTTCCTTCAATAAGTACAATTTCAACCTCTTCTGAATTTAATAAGGATGTCAGAAATATAATGGCCAGCAATAGTACGAATACCGGCCATTTGACGTATTCTGTAAATGGAGAATTACATTATATTGTCTTTAAAAAATTACCTATGTTTGGTTGGGTTTTAGCTTACGAGAAACCATATTCACTAATGATGTCAGGTAACTATAACTTGCAAAATCTCGCAGTTATGCTGTTTCTAATATCTCTTGGTGTAATTGCGGGTGGGTTGCTGGTAGTATATTTATTATCAAATAGAATTACTCGTCCCATTATAGACGTTGCAAAAAAGTGTAGAAATCAAGATGTAGCCAATTTACAAAAGATAGATCCTATAGGTAAGGACAAGGAAATTAACGAAGTTATATATGCATTTAACGAAATGATAGAAAGAGTAGATGCTATTGAAAAACAAAAAGACGAATTTGCTTCGATGGTTACACACGAATTAAAATCTCCGCTTACTCCTATTATTGGATGGTGCCAGACTCTAAAGAATCCCAAATTGATAGGTCAGTTAAATAGCAAACAATTGAAAGCAGTAGATGCTATTCAAAGGAATGCAAAAAGATTGCAGCAGTTGGTTGGAGATATATTGGATGTACAAAAACTCGATCTCAATAGAATGAAATTCGAGAGCCTACCTGTAGATATCAATGATTTATTAAATTATATGTACAATAACCTTCAAAACGTGATGGCTCAAAAAAATATTGAACAAACAAATTCTACAAAAGAACAACTGACAGTCAAATCAGATAGAAATAGAATAGAGCAAGTTTTAAATAATCTTATTCTTAACGCAGTAGATTTTGTTCCCTCTGAAACTGGTAAAATTGAATATGGTGCTCAAAGTAAAGGCGCCGACGTACTCTTCTATGTAAAGGATAATGGGACAGGAATACCACCCGAAAAACAAAAGAATCTTTTCCGTAAATTTTACCAAATCGATACTTCAGTGACTAGGAAACACGGAGGATCAGGTCTAGGCCTAGCAATCTCAAAAGGAATTATTGAATCATTAGGAGGTAAGATATGGATTGAAAGCGAGTTAGGAAAGGGAGCAAACTTTTATTTCACTGTTCCAGTGGATAGAACTAATATAGTGACAAGTGAAAAAGTAATGGATGTTGAAAAGGCAGCGAAATGAAAATACTGGGAATAGACGATAATACCGATATAAACGAACTGCTTGACACAGTATTAAACGGAAGTGGTCATGAATTTACTTATGTAACGAATGGAACTGAAGGGCTAAAATTAATTCGCGAAAAAAAATTCGATATTGTACTCCTAGATCTAGCTATGCCTGAATTCAGTGGATTTGATGTAAGGAATTCGCTTCTGAAGGAGGGACTTTTAAGTAAACAAAAGGTTATACTGTTTACTGCTTCATCAGTATTAGATTCGGAAATAGAAGAACTTATTAAAAAAGGAGTAAATTCCTGCATAAGGAAGCCTGTGGATGTGGATTTTCTTATAGAAAAGCTAGAGCAGTTGCAAATTTGATATGATAAAGATAGTTTTGCAACGTGGGTCTTATTGACATCGAATCGATCACACGATCAAATAATGAATAGGACATTGATGATTGTATTATGTATTATTATGGTTTTTCTTGCCCAATCATTATATTTTGGCAATCAAGTTGTCGCTGCGTCATCTACTGCCAATGATGATTGTCCTATATTTTCTATCAAGTACGGATGCGACCTTTCTGCTTGGTTTCACTTAATTATTGATGGCGCAATAGCTGCTTTTTTGGGAGTATTTTTTCATCATCTAGCACACAAACAGGGTCTAAGATTAAAAAAAATTGTTGAAGAACACGATGCCATGAAAAAAAGGAGAAGAGAATTTGCAATTCAATCATTAAAGAACAACTTTACTTCGTTACTATTTTCAATGTCTCTGATAAATAAGCTAGAACCTGCGTATACCAGCGGTGCGAAAAATACCAATAATATAAAAGATCAAATTAATAGAAATTATGAAATAATCTCTCGTGTAATAAATGAGATTAAAAATACATTGCTTTTCTTAAATGACGTTCTAGAACCTCAAATTATCAATGATGTCAATCGTCTCTGCCAAACTATCAACCAAGGTTATGTAAAAGATGAAAATAAGCAATTAAGATCAAATGACTATACTGAAACAAAGAACAAGATTATTGGCCTGTGTAAGTCATTTGATGAATTACATCCTGCGGTAGTCCCTGTCCAACAATTATTCCAAAGTACTTCTTCCAAATCGCAATCTAATAGTCATCCACAAAGAAAATTAATCTATGAGGAGATTGCAGTATATTGTAAGCGGCTCTTTAAAATGTAGATTCTGACAAATAGAACAGGGAATTAAATTACTAATATGGCCTCACATCAGCTTCATTAATTCTTAATTATAGATCTCTTTCATCTACAGAAATTTATGGTCAACTTAAGTATGTCTGGCTTGGCATGGCTTGGCTATTGTGAGGATCCTTTTGGATAAGAGAACCTTGGGTCTAAGGCGTCAACATATTTGCCTGCTCAATAGATGTATCGTTGAAGTCATAACTGACATGTAGAGTGTTCATTGTTTTACCATAATTCTGATACAAGCAGAGATTGTAAATCATCGTGGTCAATTAGTACATGGACATTCCTTAACCTGACTCTAATAGTCGTAGTAGGCATGTACTGTGATGGGATTATCCCAATGTCCTGAGAGTAGTTGTGAACTTTCTATGAAAGCAGATATTGAATAAGAAATGATTCCAATTGATCATGAAATCGTAGTCTAATCTCATCCTTATTTATCCTGATGACTGATTTCTTTACTTTGTCGGCGACGTCACTTGTCCCTTTATTTCGCCTTTCTCATGGTCCGATGTACGAATTTCGACAAAAGCCTTACCCTGTTTCATTAGACTTACCAAATCAGTTATTTTCTTGCCGACTAATGGGCCATCAAGATCATCGGATGTTATGGTTCCGCTAGATAGTACCCCATTCACTTTTCCAGTGGGTATGCCTGACTTACCATTATGATTTGCATATGGGTTAAACACTTGCGCAAGTAGAGATCCATTGCTTTCAATGATATGTGCCCCTATTACTCCATCAATATTATTTGTGTTCACTTCATAGCTTAGTGTGTCATTTGAATTTGGAGTAAATTTGGCCGTCCCTGTGGCTTGGGCATTTACTGGTGGACTTTCATTTTTACCTGTTAGTGTTGCTGTGTACGTTACCTGTTGCTGCTTTTGTGCGAGTGCCAAGCTTGAAACGTTGCCCGACCATGCGAGTATGTTAACAACCAACAACGCCGCAACAAAACCAGTAAAAACTATTCCCCTAATTGGCACTGACTTTTGTTTTATCATACAAATACTATAATTTCTTAGTAAAAATTATAATAATACATGTTACTTAACCTTGTTAATGATATTGCTATTACCACAAGATGTCTTGACGTATCAGCAATGAACAGAAAGTTTGAACTTTTTTAAAATTTCAATCATCTACAAATGAAGTACCACGCATTGTTACTGTATTCATCTATTGTTTGCGAATGATGTCATTTTGGAGCCTGGTACTTGGTCTAAGTTACAAAAAACAACAACAACCGTAACAACAGTATTTTACAATTAATTTACCGTTAACAAGCTTCGTATTAGCAGTCTTAATCTGCTTTAACGGTAATTTTGTATTGCCTAGTTAGTCTGATTAATTCGTCAATCTCTATTTAGAGATGTAACTCATGTATTAATGAACTCTTTTGCAATTGATTGCTTGCTAGAGTAATTGTATTTGCATCCTTGTTTTACGTCCTAATATATACTGTCTATCCATTTCTAATTATTCATGAAATATTTGATAAAACAATAAACAATATGCTACATGATAAATACATGTTTTTTATTTGTTGGCTTTGGCGAAGAATTGCTCTCCAGTTGCCATCGTCACTTCTGTAATCCATTCACATTTGATATCCACTTTATCGTGATGTTTGATAACAGCCTCTCTATCAGGTGCATCCAGAAGGCAGAAGCATATACGAGCTTCCTTATTGTAAAAGAGATTAACATGTCTGACACCATATTCGTCTGTAGGATCGTTCACTAGTTCTTTGAGATGACTTTCCTTAAAAGGCACTTTGTGGACATCGAGGAATATAGGCAATATTATGGTTCGTTGGTTGAAAGTTATATATATAACTTCTACCTATGCCTGAATTTCAATAATACCAAGATTGCTTTTACGTGGAGAATTCTGGACAGAATAAGTTAGAAAAAGAACAGGACTCGATAATGTTGGTATAAGTGTAAAATAACTAGAGTTCCTCGAGATCTAGGTATATAAAAGTGAATCAAGATACTTGTAGTATATTCCATGGCTCACTCGGGTTCTCGAAGTTCAAGCGACGTAATTGAGGTACGTCGTTCTGAGAACTTTTATAGGCAGATTTTAGGTATCATGTCTGCAACCCAAGAAAAAGCTGATTTTTGTATGGATAACAGAGGATTATCAATTCTGGTTTCTGATAAGCAACTGGTGGATGTCATAAAGGGCTTGGTAAACGCTGGGGTAAAATTAAGGTTTATCATCAATATAACTCCAGAAAATATTTCATTTTGTAAACTCCTTCTAAAGTATTGCCAAACTGTTTATCATGCAGATTGGGTTAATGGTAATTTTCTAATAATTGACGCGATAAAGTATTTGTTCTATGTACTAGAAAGTGATAATGAAAGTGGAAAAGTTCAGGATCAAGTTGTAAAGCAAGTTTTATTCAACGATGATAAATCATTCGTAGTTGCACAGCAGTTTCTATTTGAAAATGTATGTGGCAATTCAATTCCTGCCAAAGAGAAGATAAAAGAAATTGAAAGAGGATATAGGGGCGAATTTACCGATATGCTCGACAGCGGATCTGAAATTCAAAAAATTGCCATTAACATTTTAGAATCAGCATCTTATGAAGTACTTGTGTTATTTTCTACGCCTAATTTGGTCTATCTGGCCGCAAGGAGTGGGATATTGAGCTCACTTTGGCGAGCGTCGAAGCGTGGCGTGACGGTTAAAATGTTGATACAGTCAGATCCCAATCAACCAAACGACGTCGTACAAGAAATAATTGATGAAAAGCACTCGGCAATTGTGGTCCAACATATTACAAAACCCTTACAGTCCAAGATCGCTACCTTAGTAATTGATCAAACTATTTCTTTAGCAATAGATGCTAAAGAAGATAATTCAGAAAAAAAGTTCTCTGAAAATATCATGATTGCTATCTATTCAAACAATGAATCAACCGTCTCTTCAAGTACTTCTATATTTGAAACTCTGTGGATACAATCCGAGTTCGATAAACAAACCAAAGTTAAACAGGCCTATTTTGAAATATTTAAGGGTCATAACCTTAAAGATGAAACATACAACAGACGTTGGTCATCTTCTGACAAAGAAGCAACTGACAAATGAGCAGAATTTTAAAGTACACAATACTGTAACCAACGACGCTCTGGAGTCTTTACAAGAATATGTGCTGTGCGTATACGACAAAAGGATCAGCAAAACCTTCTCTAAACTATACTTGATAAAGAAGATGTTGACTTAGTCATTGTTTACTAGTCTCTTTCTTAGGGCAGCCTCCAATACTTCTTTGTCAATACTGGCAACAACTTTTTCACTTGCCGTCTTCATGTCGTCGATGTATTTCAGGCCATCAGAGTCTATATTGCCGTTTGGATTAGCATCAGTGATAGTCTTTATTGCAGTGCCCAACCCCATTAATACCGCCAGCGATTCATCGAGTGTAAACTTCACCGATTCCGGCTTGTAATTCGATTCTATCGTATCCAACGTGCTTGATAACTTTGAATTGTATGCCACTTAAGTTCATTGCTATTTCTAGTTGGTAATATGGATAATAGTTTTGAATTCATATCCAATCCTTAATGATATGTCAACAAACAAACAAACAAACAATTGCAGCAATTTCAAATATACTATGATTCCTGACACTCAACAACCAGATCTCCAGATGAGCGTAAGGTTTGGTACTTGTAATAAAATACACATTTATGATCGCCCTAATTCTTAACCCTGATAGAGATCCAGATGTCTAACGAAATTTCAACATTCTCAAAAATCTTGGTAGCTATTGATGGATCGGAGCTTTCACTAAAGGCAGCAGAAAGGGCCTTGGACTTGGCAAGACTTTTTCATGCAAATCTTAATGCCATAACGGTCTCATATATTCCAGAGTCATATCATCTGAAACAGGAAGATTTCATGAATAAATCAAAAAGTAAAGAATCTATGACAGATGCGAAGTCATGGTTGGATAATTTCACACAAGCGGCAAAAGAATCTAACGTTCTACTTAAGACTGAACTAATCAACAGTCATAGACCAGTGGATTACGTAATCATGGAATACGCAGAGCAAGAAAAGATGGATTTAATTGTAATGGGAACTAGGGGGCATTCTGGTTTAAAAGATCTTTTGCTGGGAAGTGTAGCATCATCCGTAATAACATATGCTCACTGTCCAGTCATGGTAATAAAATGATATTAACTTAGGCTGGCAATGTGATAGTCGATCCGAATCAAACAACTTACGATATAAATTTAGAGTTAAAACGTACCAAACTCGTATGTTGATCTAATTAAAAGCAAGAATCTCAATCTTCTTAAACTCTTCAAACATACTCAGCTCCGACTTCACTCGCTTTGGAATAGAAAGAACCTTGTGAGAATAAGAAATAGATACCTGATTGTCCATTTTAGTGATAAGCCGAATTATGAAAGCATCTGATCTAATTATAAAATGTCTTGAAGCAGAAAGGATTGAATATATTTTTGGATTGCCAGGTGAAGAGAATGCCGATCTTATGATTTCACTTGATAACTCACAATCTATTAAATTCATACTAGTTCGACATGAACAGGCAGCTGCTTTCATGGCTGATATGTATGGGAGATTGACTGGTAAAGTAGGCGTGTGTCTCTCTACCTTAGGGCCAGGGGCAACCAACCTGACTACCGGTGTGGCAAATGCTAATATGGATAGATCTCCAATTCTGGCCATAACAGGACAAACTAGCACACATTATTTGCATAAGGAGTCTCATCAAAATATGGATGCTGTGACTATGTTTCTACCAATAACAAAATGGAGATGGTCAATACGAAACCCCGATAGCATTCCACAAATCATTAGGCGAGCCTGCAAGATTGCATTGGAAGAAAAGGCAGGAGCAGTTCATCTTGAGCTACCTCAAGATATTGCAAAAATGGATTCCGAAATTTTACCAATAGATCCTGGTCAACTGTCTTCCAGATCACGGCCTAGCAGGGTATTGATAGAAAGGGCTGCGAAGATGATCATGGAAGCAAAAATGCCCTTATTATTGGTTGGCAACGGTTGTATACGAGGTGATGCCTCTGACTGTTTGAGAGAATTCGTAGAGAAAACTGGGATATGTTCCATGAACACCTTTATGGCGAAGGGGGTTATATCGGATCATACCGAGAGTCATTTGCAGACCATCGGGATCAAGGAAGCTGATCACGCTTTGCTTGCAATGAAAAGCTCTGACCTAATAATCGCAGCTGGATATGACCTTGTAGAATATAGTCCAAAAAATTGGAACGGAGAGTTGAGCAAGAATATCATTCATATTGATTTTACTCCAGCAGAAGTTGATACATACTACCTACCGACAATAGAGCTTGTAGCTGATATTGAATATACTATTAAGGCGATAATTGAAGAGATTGATAAAATTAACCAGAGAACAATGTTGTCTTCAGTTGATTTAAAGGATACTAATCGTAGGAATACTAGCCAGGTAACGAAATTTGATAAAGTCATAGATAAGAGAAAAATGCCTGAGCTCTTTCAGAGAATCAAAAAGGAAGTCGTTTGGAGAAATACCGAAAAATTTAAACGCAATTTTTCGTACCCAATTCAGCCTGAAAAGCTTGTGTTTGATGTAAGATCTGCACTAGACGAGAATGATATAGTTATTTCAGATGTTGGGGTGCACAAACTTTGGATATCAAAGCTATATGAAACATACTTACCAAATACATGTATCATTCCCAATGGTTTTTGCTCTATGGGATTTGCGTTGCCAGCCGCCATTTCTGCACAACTTGCCAAACAAGATAGAAAAGTTGTAGCAATGTGTGGGGATGGCGGGTTCTTGATGAATGTCCAAGATCTAGAAACAGCTGTTAGACTCAAGTTACCCATTATTGTGGTAGTGTGGTGCGATTCTGATTACGGATTAATCTCCTTGAAACAAAAAGAAGAATTTGGTAAAAGTGCCTTTACTAAATTCAATAACCCAGATTTTGCCAAGCTTGCCGAAAGCTTTGGAGCTACTGGGTACAATGTTGAATCTACGGCAGAATTTTCAAAGATCCTTTGTAAGGCAAAGAAATCGACAGACACTCCCGTAATTATTTCAATAGATGTCAATTATACAAGAAATACTCTGCTGCTAAACGATAACTTCACAGCTCTGCAAATTGGGCATTTTGCAGGTTGACAATTGAATAAGTATACCCAACAATGACAATGTGTATATTGTAGTACAAGATGGTAGAACGTCCTGAATTAATTAAGTAACTAATTAATTAATTAATTTAGTATCGCACATATAACAATATTATAAGATGCAAAAGGTGTAAGTATGATCAATGGTATATAGTATAATATATTCAGAATGCTAGTCAGAGTAAACAAACTTATCAATAACGATAAAGTTAGTGTTACAAAGCTTGACATTGATGATAACGGTACAATCACTACTCTGGAAGATCTAGAACTTGATCTACCTTCAACAGATGAATCCATCATAGAAATATTAAAGAATTCTCAATATGCATGCATATTTACTAATAATAGTACTAACATTCTCAATGAGAATGAAGGCGAAAATACTATTTTAATGGCTAACGCAATGACCGCAGAAGAGCTCGCACAAGAGCAAAAAAAGACTATAGATGCGGTTAGAAAGCGTATAAAATAATGACGATATCTTTTACAATCAAGTAATATTCGAGGTCATTATGAATTTGCCTTCAATTATGCAGATCTATACTATGGCATCTATATATTGGAGAGGATTTCAGAAATGACTAAACTTATATTCATGCATTGTTTGTCTGTTCCTGAATGAAGGCAAGACTGATGACAACAGTTGTAGCTGTGTTATTACCATCGTTGTTGATATTTACTATAACAAGTTCCTTACTTAATTATAGAGCTATAGCACAGCAAACGCCGGTGACTCGAATATTAGTCGGTGGTGGAAACAACACTTATCCTTTTTATGGTTATGATCCACAAAAAGTGGACATTAAAGCTGGAAGTACAGTTGTCTGGAGCATTCCATCAATTGCCCCACTTGAACCTCATACTGTTTCGTTCATTTTTAACAACAAGTACTTTGCTCTTCCTACGGCCCCATTTGTCATCTCAAGCTCTTCAAAGTTTGTGCCCTTGCCTAAGGACGCCAATAGCAAACCAAACGTTGTACCTGGCAAAAATGGAACTAGTATTGCACTTGTAAACAATGCAATGTCTTATGATCCATCTGTGATAGATCAGACGGGTATGGCAAAGACATTTGAACCTAATAAGAGTTTACGCGTTAATGGAAATGAGCAATACATTAATTCTGGTTGGCTAGTACCAAAGGGAACTGAAAAAATATTTCCAGGTGCTTCAACCATATTCACCCTGACCTTTCCAAAGTCCGGAACTTATAGCTATACATGCACATTACATCCCTGGATGATTGGACAAGTTGTTGTAAAGTAATAGATATAAAATAAAAAGACAGAATGCATATTCCTAATTCTAGTGGCATATTTTGGTATTTTGTCTTTGATTCCTTTTCTTAGTATAATAGTGATAAAATATAGGATCACTCGATAAGCTTACAACAAAATTTTGGTTTTCGCCTTTTATTTGTCTATAACTAATTTTAACATGAATCTGTAAGTATTTTTACACATCGAATATACGCATGTTTGTAAGGTAACTATATGAACCATATAGAGATCACGATATGAGTTGTGTTATTTTAAAAATTGTTCTAACTTTGAAAATATAATCCGGCTTGATACCGTGTGTTCTATATTGTGATCATTGTGCTCCGATATTTCATATTGGCTAAGGTTATTTGTCTTAATGTAGATTTATGAATAGAGTCAAGTTGCAAGAAAATGGATCTACGCTTTATGACCGAAAGATTAGAAAAAGACTGCGAACAATAGTATTGTCTACTAACGTAAATGATTATGATACAGGAGAAGATATCATATTATATAAAAAGAATGCACATAAGAATGACCACGACATTTTTGTCTAACTAAAGATATGTGAAAATATCGTAATCCAAATACTATCCAGTTACTGCAACTCTAATCTTAGAACCCCCAATATCCAAAAGATTCTAAAATTATTGATTAAAATACCGACAACATTTTCAGCAGCCATTCAGATTTAATTTTGAATGGGAATTTAATAAGATATGGTAATAAATATATCCAAAATATGATTATTACCTGAATATCAAATTATTTGGCTAGTTCTTGTTGTCTGATTTGTTCTTGAAAATGATGCTTCCATCCATCAGGTAGAGATTCGATACTTATGGCTTTCTTCATAGTTTCGAAATCATTTTTATCTTCTACATATAGGCGAACAATATCATTTATAGTAACGCTAGTTTTATTTTTACTAGATAGTTTAATTTCATCTCCTTCTCCAACTTCGCCCTCTTTTAACACCTTAAAGTAAATACCCGGCCGCCGACTTTTCAGAAATTTTCTAATCATGTCTGTTCTACCAAATTTAATACCAAGCTTATAGCATGGCATTCGTGGTTGTGTTACTACTAGTTGGGAAGTGCCAATCTGAAATTTATCACCAATGTTGACAGAGTCTTCGATTAGCCCTACTGTTGTGAAATTTTCGCCAAACATTCCCCATGAGAAGGCCATATCCGGTAATTCATGTTGCCAGTACTTATAATGTTCAGAAGGATATGCATATACTGCCTTATCGATTCCTCCATGTACTGTCAGATCCGCCTGTCTATCTCCATCAAGATTTAGCTTCCTCAATTTCACTCGTCCTTTTACTGGTTCCTTGAAAATACCTGTCGTAACGATTTCTCCCTTAAACTTGACCTCACGGGGGAGACCCACATTGACAGAAAGGATTTTCATTACTAAATCTATACTAAGTAGATGCTTTATAAGTAGTTGGCATATGAAAAGTCGAATCAGTCATTGGTAATTGAATCCTAATTCTAGGGTAAATATTCAAGCGAGATGTTTGCAAGATAGGAAAAGCCACTTAGGTATCTGTCATATCATTTCAGTGCATCATATGCAACGAGCAAACCACCTGCTAGATCGTAGTTTTTAGGAGGAATTCTGTTTAATAGTGTTTGAATAGCCTTCAATACATCCTTTCATATCTTTAAGCGGAACGTCTTGTCCATTTATTGATCTCGACATTGAACTGAAGTGATATTAAGTTTTTTCAAGATTATCGCAAGATCTAGTAACTCATCTGCAAGTGGAATTCCTAAATTATGTCTCCATCCATCAATAATATTTGAGACGGATCCACGACTTACCACCTTCAGCGGCAATATCATTCCTAAACTTACCTTGAAGCCATTGTTTCACAATATGAAACTTGATATCCTCGGGTATCTTT
>Ga0126370_10000138_pt1 | contig 24595 bp, 30 predicted proteins | sample PanSoiMetaPlot_3_FD_92586 | JGI IMG/M metagenome (GOLD analysis project Ga0126370, IMG submission 92586) | Tropical forest soil microbial communities from Panama - MetaG Plot_3 | ecosystem: Environmental > Terrestrial > Soil > Tropical forest > Bulk soil | place: Panama | collected 2016-02-17 | reverse complement strand
GATGAAGGCAATCTGCGCCTCCGTAAACTTCGATCTCTTCATGGTCCTTCCTCGTCCAACGGCCCGAATCGCACATGCCGCTAAACTGGAATTTTCCAGCAATGATCGGTCCGAAAACAGGGATGGCTGTTCCAGCGCGAGAGGGACATGTAAGCGTTCGCGCTCCAGTTTTTTGCGCGCACGCCCAAACTAGCATCGCCGCCATCCGCGACCGAAACTACGGACTGATTGGCCACCTGCTGAAAACGCCAAGCGCTCACACTTGCGTAGGCACTACCCCGCTGCCAGTTTAGTCCGGCACCCGATTTCTTGAAGGTTCCACCTATTAATGTTCCTGGATCTGTAGTTGAAGAAGCCGCCGCAACAACTGTTTCTGGTCCCACGGTGAGTGCCCCAACATTTTGCTTGACGGCTCCCTCGCTGTAAGTAATCCACACGCTATTAGGCACGAGGTTCCCCAGTACAGAATCCGTTGAGTTTGAGAAGCCCTTCGTGATACTGTTTAGGATCGACTATACAGCCGGGAGAGCGGTTTAAGGGCATGATGCTCTCGCTGCCCCTCGCGGACCACCCTACACGTTATTCACGGGCAACTAACGCGCCAAGCTGACCTGGATGTGCGCGGGCATCCAGGCCTGCGAGACGGTGACGCAATGATGCACATTACCATCTTTCTTCTGACATTGCTGTCGGCCGACCCTGGAATCTCCAGCCAACGGTTCGCGTCCGACCGCCGCTGGATGAAATGTCAGCGGCAGGTCACAGGCACGGAACGCCGATCTACGATTTGAAGGTGCGGCTGATTGGTCAGGCCTGCGAAGAGAACCAGTTGAAGCTTAAATTAAGTTTAGAGCCCTGCTCGAAACATCATCCCAACAAGTTGACTGCGCCAGGGTGCGGCGCCCACGATGCTGTGATCGATTTGATCGTAGTACCGGTAAAAGAGCTTTGCCATGGGTAGTTTCGACTTGGTCTCGACCGGGCTCCATAGGTATTTAGAAAAATCAAATCCGAGTGTGGCGCTCCGATACGTTACATCACTCGTGAAGACGAAGCTGCTATAATCGTGACGGCCAAAGCCGCCTTCGAACACGATGTCAGGAAGGTAGCGCGGCTTGTAAGACACCGATGAGTAAGCGTCGTAGCTGCGGCCAACAGCGTTTGATAGTGCCGAAAATTCTTCCGAAGCGTTGTACTTAAGTCCAGCGTAAACTCCGATCGCGCCCGCATAAGCACTAATACTTGCCTCGACACTCTGACCCCCCGAACTATATGACAGTCCATCAACGCTGCTATAGTAATTAGAGTAGCTCACGCTCGCATTACCGCTGTTCCACGCCCAATAGGCGCCTGCGCCGATCCCTGTCGTCCGAGGCGGTGATGTTTCGGTTAATGTCTGATACGGAGTCTCCTTTACAAAACTATTCACATAAACTGATGATGGGGCCGCGGTACTTTTGCGAAACTCGGTCAGATCCAAAGCAATCGTCTGATCCTGCTGCGTTTCTTTGGACGGTCCATCCCAAGACAATTTATTCGAATTGGTAAAACTCGTGATGATCGAAAGTGATCCGAAGCGGACTTTCTTGCTTTCCTTAGCTATATCCCAGAATCTGCCATCAAATTTGGAATTCGACTCTGATTGCGAGTCCGCTTGCAAGTCTTCCGAAGCATGTGGCAATGGCAGGTTCCAGTCAGCGATCTTTTTCATTCTCGTCAATGTCTGCAGATAAGGCTGCAGAGCTGCTGCATAAATCTCGGGTGTGAAGAAGGCGGTGCTGCCCATTTGAGGGGGAAGAAAAGCATTGGAGTCAGCCCCAAAACTTCCGCGAACTTCCGAAGCCACCACCGCTCCGGCAGTTATCGCGCCCATGAGGATTGACCTTCTGAGACGCTTTGACATGAACTCACCCCTACCTGGATGCTGCCATCTAAATCCAAACTTAGATTTGCTCCCAGCGAGCCGGGGCAGCTTTTTCCGGGCACGTGGTAAATCTGTCATAATAATTTTGACTGCATTTTCTTGATTTTAGACTGCTCCCAGCAATCCGGGGGCAGCCGTTTTCAGGCATGTACTAAATCTGTCACAGCAATTTAGACTGGATTTTCCGTGATTTTAGGCAGAAACCGATCCTTGAACGCTGTCTAGAACGTCACCCGTCGGTCCGTCCTGTCCATAGACCTGGGCCGTGTTGAATGCCCGGCTCTGCCGCTCGCAGGGGCAGTTCGAGATTCACGGTAGTTAGAGCGTGGCGAGCATTTGCCTCCCGCCAAATCCCGATGCGCGTGATTGCGTTGGCGGATCGGCTTGAGGAGGGGCGACCGCGTTTTGATCGTAATCGATTCGGCGAATGACCAGGTCGTTCGCCGCCGTTTTCTTCAACTGCCGCGCATGGCAGACTTTACGTTCAAGGCCACGGCCTGTGAAACAGTAGTTTGGCCTGCCCGCACTTTCCTCGTGCCTATGCGGAAAACCGCAGAGCGGCCACCGAGAGCATCGTCGAAGGCGATCCGATAGCAACTTGCGTGCGTGGACTCATGATCGACCAGACCACCTGCGTTTCCACCTCTTACGATCGACTTATCATCGAACGCGATGGAGCATTTGCCGTGTCAGGAGACGCAATTCGGTTTCGTGCGGCTCAACAACGTTCCTTCATCGGCGGCTCCGATGCCCGGGTCATCATGGGTAATGATGAGGCGGCTCTTGTCCGCTTGTGGCGGGAGAAACGGGGCGAGGCCGATCCGGAGGACCTCTCTGGCAATCTCAACGTGCGGCTCGGGCAGGCAACCGAGGAGCTCAACCGCTCGTGGTATGAACGCAATACTGGCCGACAGGTTCGTGACGTGCAGCGCCACATAAGGCATTCGGCCATTTCTTGGATGAGCGCCACCCTAGACGGGATTGTGGATCGCCCGGAACCAATGCGGTGAAGTACCACACCTGATCAATGCCGAGCCGCCGCGGCCGCGCATCGAGGCCATTCGCATCGTCGACATGAGCGCCTCGAATTCCTGGGCAGAATTTGCCGCGCTGTTCCGCAACCCGCAGGAGGCGTTTCTCGAGCACCAAGGAGGCGATCGGCCACCGGGTGCGAGGAAGGCGCTCCAGATCCGGAGCCGTGAGCTTTAATGTCCTGGCGATGGAGACGGCCCATGCACCGGTCCAGTGAATCGGTCGCAGCTCTCGCCTCGGCCTTGGCCAAGGCGCGGGCCGAACTGGTCAACCCAGAAAAGTCATTGACCGCGACTATGCGAACCGGGCGACCAGGGGAAGGGGAGTCCGTCAGCATCGTCAGTGCTGCCTGCAGTCATCGGTATCGAGCCGATCAAGCCATTTTTCCCGGGGTCAGAGAATAGACAACAGCGGCGCAGACGATGCAGACGGTGCTGACGTAAATCCCGCCCTTTTGTTTTCGAATAGCCGATCGGTACACCCCTGTGAGCCAAGGCCGATTCGCTGCTTATTGAGGACCAATGCATTAGACGTGTGAATCTGCGGCCGATGGATCGCGCCGCAGCACACCAATGCGCGCTGGTTTGCCGCCAGACTTGCTATGAGCCAAGACGACTAGCCATAGGCCGATGAGCAGCAACAAAATTCCGATCAGCACCAACCGCATGGGTGAAGCTCTCCGATCCCCAAAACATCTGACTCTGTTGTGTGATTCGGCCAATATTCCGCGGCCGATATTTTCTGCCCGTGCCTTCTCAGCAACATGTCCTCACAGCCAAGTCGGCCAGCGCCTCGCCGCGTGGCCTAAAACTAGGCCCCACGTACAGGCATTGCCGCCGAATTCACTGGCGGGGATGTATCGACGCCTCTATCGCTACGCCCTGAGGTGCTTCCGCTGCGCCTACTAGTGGGGTGCTTCCTCTTATTACTCCGGCCCCGCTTGGCGGCCTCGACCGCCGCCTTCGCCTTCATGGCCGGCAAACGCAGCGGCCAACTCCTGCAAGAAGGCACCGCGGAGCCGCAAAGGCAGGCAGCCGGCTACCCCCCTCACCACCGCAGGCCCGGCATCGGTCAGTTTGAGCACAGGACACCCGGAGTGATCCGAAGCGCGCGTGTACTAACGAAAATGTTTCGATAGCGTTGCCTTCACCAGCAGTCTGTCCATATCGACGTGTCGTTTAACCGCTGAACTACCTTGCGCGCATAGGGACGCAGCAACCGTAAAGGCAGCGGCGCATGTGTTGCGGACCAAACGCGGCTCGCGCGCGTTGAATTAACGCGCCTAGCGCTATTGCCCTTTAGGCGAGGGCATCTCCCTCCCCACTGGGCTATCGAACGCGCAGCACCGCTATCAGCAAACTCAACACCCGACGGAGCTAAACGGGATATGGCTTTTTCGATCAGGACAAAACGAAACGTTCGCCGCGCCGGGGAGATCCTCTGCTGGATATTTGTTATATGCTTGGTGTTAGGTCCTTGGATTGCCTGGTTTATCGGTGAACCCTATCGACGCAACATTGTTCGCGAAGGAGAGCTATGCGCCCCCGGGTACCGATGGACCTACGCTCAACCGAGGTTTGCTGACTCCGATTTGTCCTGCGAGCCTGATTGAGGCCTTAATCAATTCGCCGCCTCTCGGCTTCATTTGCCCATAACCCATGGTCACCCATTACGGCGGATTCATCTCGTTGGCGCGCGCGAGCAGCGTCTGCGGCACGGTCGGCCAATCGCCTTGGCGGTCTTGAGATTGATCACCAGCTCGAACTTGGTCGTTCGTGGGCATAGCGACCCCACCCAGAAGCGTCGTTCCAGCCTTGGTTGCGCTGGTTCGGGCTGCGCACCGCTTTTTGCGATTTCTTGGAAGCAGCCTCAGGCTGTTGGGGTAGCTCTGTCGTCGCTTCCCTAGTCGACGCTGTCGCTACTGGGGCAGTTGCATTGAGCGGTGCAGGTTGCGGTGAATTGGACGGCGATGTGGAAACTTGTCGACTATCGGGCGCGCTCACAGCGGGCGAAGGCGGCGAGACGATAGTGGAGAGTGTAGCGCTGGAGTTAAGGGACATCGCCGCAACCACCGATCTGACATCGACATTGGACTCGTGGCCAGCCATTTGCATAACCACGCCGCTCGCGCCCGCGATCGATCCGCATACGATGAAGGCGACTGCACCTCCGGTCTTCCGACGTAAATTGGACCCCAAACTAGACTCGAGATGCACATTTTGCGCCGAGCGCATGGCAAACCCCTGCAAGCGTGCGAGCCTTTAACGAGTCACGACAACCGGCGCGCCCCAGCTGACGCGGTTATACAGATCGAGCACGTCCGCGTTGTACATGCGAATGCAGCCATAGGAGACGAAGCCGCCGACCGAACCAGGGTTGTTGGTCCCGTGAATGGCATATTCGCCGCCGCCGCTGAGCGTCAGGGCCGCTGCACCCATGGGATTGGTCGGGCTTCCGCCCGGGATTACATTCGGCAGCGAGGGCTTGTCGCGCTTGACTTCCTCGGGCGGCGACCACGCCGGTTTTAGATACTTCCCGCTGATCCTGGCCGTGCCGGTCCATTGCTTGCCAGCCCGGCCGACACCGACCGGATAGCGCACGGCCTTGCCGTTGCCGAGCACGTAATAGAGCGCCCGCTCATTGGTTTTCACCACGACCGTGCCGCTCGAATATGGGTCCGAAAATCCAACGATTTCCCGTGCTTGCGCCAGCTGTGGCATGGTCGCAGCAAGCAGGAGCGCGGCCGACGTGGCCGCCAGTAAGGGTGACGGATGCATGTAGCCCCCCATCTAATCGCATTTGCCGATCGACCCCGGCAAAGGCTCTCGTCTCATTGGTCGCGCTGGCAGTGCAATTGGTTCAAGGTGGGAAGGTACTGTCCTAATTAGGACACTCTTCTCGGCAAATTAGGACAAGCCGGTGTCGGGCACGGCACCGGCTCCCTTGTTTCTCAGCCCCGCCGCCCAGCGGGGCATTTTTCTAAATCTTAAGCTGGATGGCATTCATTGGTGGCCCGCCGGTGTGAATGAACCGAGCCGGGCGGTAAGGCATCTCATTTTTGGTTAGAATCCTTTTTTTTGGGCACCGCGCCGGACCTATGGTGCGGGGTGGCAAGTTCCGGGCGCTGGTTCTAGCGGCAAAAGCACTCGTCCCATTTGTGCCAGTGCCGGCAGCGCGCGCTTCTCGTTCCTAACGATGGAGAAAACGATGACCCGATTAATGCTGGCGATTTTGCTGTTCGCATCTGCAATCAGTTCGGCAGCGGCGCAGGGAACCGCCGCACCCGGAACATGCGAAAGCAAAGCGGTGTCGAAAGATGGCAAGCAGCTCGCGGGAGCGGCCAAAACTAGTTTCATGGCGAAATGCAAACGGGAAGCCTGCGAGCCCAAGGCAATTGGGTCGGACGGCAAGCCGCTCAAGGGCGCCGCCAAGAATAGCTTTAAGGCGAAATGTCAGAAGGAGCAGGCCTGACCATCATCACGGATCAGGCTTCGTTGCCAACTGGAGGCGCAGCGTGGGATTTTGCCACTTCGCAAATGTTAGGGAGCGGGGGGTTTTGGGCCACGTGCCGAAAGGAGAGTGAAATCAAAGGAACATTAGCTTCATCAGCTCGCAAAATTTCCTTGATATTGATTTTCGCGCGACCATATAGCCTGCATCGCAGGGTGGCTGCGCATCAAATCAATCCACACGCTGCTCATGGCAAACCGACCCACTAAACGAAAGAGAAAGGTTCCGATGTTGAAAGTCGACGAGATGCAAAAGACGAGCAACGAAAGCGTGAATGCAATAACGCGCTCGTTTGAAGGCACGACAAAGGCTACGCAAGCAATCACAGCCGAAATTGCGGATTACACGAGACGCTCATTCGAGCATGGCGCGAAGACGATGGAAAAATTAGTCGGTGCCAAGTCGCCGGACAAGGCGTTCGAGGTGCAGACCGAATACGCCAGGGCCGCCTACGAAAGTTACGTGAGCTACGCTACGAACCTGTGTCAACTCTACGTCGACTTGGGTAGGGAGGCCTTCAGGTCCTATCAGGATTTGACCGCAAAGCTGACGCCTAATCACCACTGATAGGGGCAGCCTCTGCGCTGCCCGCTTATCCGTCGGCGTTAGCCGCAAAAAGATCGGTCTTAGCTCTGCAAAGAGCTCGTCGCTCCGCTCGACCGAGCTGTCGTCGGTGGCGGGCGCAGAGGTTTGCTGGGTTGCTGCGCTCCCCGCTTTCCTTGCCCCTTCTCTAATTGCTTTAGCTGCGCATGCTCGTCGGCAATCCTCACCACGCTTGCAACCCTCACCGGAATGCCGTCATAACACGGACCACGCATAGGCGCTCCCCCACGCTACCGACCTGCGTGAATCCACCCCAGGGTGTCAGCCCCTGAACACTGACCTCGCCAGAGGCTCTTTGCGTACATAATACCCCGCTTCGAGCAACCTCACCTGTCCGCAATGAAGGTCGGTGTTTACTGGCAGGACCGCTATCGCGATCCGCCTCGTCGCCTTTCCCGCGAATTCCACTCAAGCCTTGAGAAGCTGAAGCCGGACGGACGTGTTGCTGGGAAAGCACGGGGAAAAGATTCCGGTCGCGGAATATTGCGAATCAGTCAAGAAGGTCACAATGTTTTGGGGCTCGGAGAGGCTGACCTATGCTTTTGGTGCTGACCGGAATGTTGCTGTTGCTCATCGGCCTATGGCTCCCCGTCCTGGGTTGCAGGCAGTCCGACGGCAGACCAGCGCGATTCGTGCGCGGCGCTTCTTCGGCCGCATCGTTTCCCTCCGATACGGCGACCGAATCACGCTTCCCGATTCGAGGGAATCCTGAAAATCAAATTGCAAGCTTTCAGCGCCTCAGACCCTGAAACCTTGCATCAACTCGACCAAACCGCTCGAAAACGACTCTCGGTCACCGGCTTACAACGTTTTTCACGGCCGACTAACGAACGGCAGCCGCCGGCCTTCTGAAAAAAGCTTTCGCGGCTGTTCGCGAAGGAACTTCAATGAGCTTGTTTGACCGCTCGTCGCTGCCATCGTTCCGTCTGTTCTTGCCGATTCAGCTGCCTGCATATTAAGGCTCCTATAGGCCTCCAGGATTGCGTTCGGCGGTCCAAACTGTTTGGCGAGCCCATGATCCAGCCAAAGAACCTTGTTGCAGATTTTTTCTATGATTGTCATATCATGTGACGCAAGTGCGAGGATGTTGGCCTTGCCCACGATTTCATGGAGGCGGCGCTTTGCCTTCTGGATGAATTGCGCATCGCCTGCGGTGATCATCTCATCCATAATCAGAATGTCGGGTTCGATGCAGGTTGAGATCGCAAACGCGAGGCGGAGAAACATGCCTGACGAGTAGGTCCGCGTCGGCAAATCGAGATATTCGCCAAGCTCAGAGAATTCCGCGATAGCATGCGAAAGCTGCTTAGCCTTACGGAAACTGAGCCCCATGAAGGCACAACGGAATTTAATATTATCCCAGCCCGTTGCTTCCGGGTCCATGCCGAGCGCGAGGTCAGTGAAGGAGGAAATCGATCCCTCAATCGAGGCAGAGCCACCCGTCGGCCGGTAAACGCCGGCTAGCACGCGAAGCAGCGTGGTCTTTCCAGATCCATTGTAACCGATGAGGCCCAGGCGATCGCCGTCTGTGAGCTCAAGGTCAATGCCATCGAGAGCCCGGACGACCACGAGCTTGTGGTGCGCTGTGAGCTTGCCTCCAAGCGCTTGGTAAAGGCGCAATTGCAACGATTGAGATGCCGCGTTGACAATTGGAAAGTCAACCACGACTCGCTTCAGCCTGATCCGTGCCATCGAACCATCCAGAGGTCACATCCAGAAGATCACACGTCGTTGATAGTGGCCGATCAGTGGTAGACTGAGGACGCCGCCACCAAGCGCGATCGCGATTGTGGTTCCCCAAGTGTGCGCGCTGACTGGCACTCCCAAGAGGGGGTCGCGCAGAAGCGCCAAGAACTGCGCCAGGGGATTCCAGTCAACAATAAATTGATACTGAGGCGCCAGAAAATCTGGCTTCCACATTACCGGCGTAATAAAAAACAAGACCGTCAACCAAGTCGTGATGAGCTGAATGACGTCGCGATAGCGTACGCAAATCATGGCTATGAGATATCCCAACCACGTCATCGTGATAAATGCCAACACGAAAGCCGGTATGATCTGCAAAAGCCGCCAATTTATGGACAGACGGAAGACAATGATCAACACAATGACGAGAATGAAGTTGTGCGCCAGAATTATCGTATTCTTATAAATGACAGAATAAATCGATACTGAGAAATTCATCCTCTGATTGCGATAGTAATTGCCATGCTGCACGAAAACTGATGTGCAGTCGGAGACGGTTTGGCTCAGGAAGCCCCAAATGATGATGCTGGTGCCCATAAATGGCATCAGATCGTGCAATGGGGTATTCCACAAGAGCGACCAAGTGGTCGCCAACGCTCCGATCATAATCCCAGTCGACAAAACCACCCAACCCTGGCCAAACCGCGAACGAGCGTAGCGATTGCGTAACTCACTTACGCCAAGCAGGTGCCATACCCGCCAGTTGTACGCTCCGCCCCTGAGTTCTGCGAAGCCCGCCCCAGTAGCGCTCAGGATGGATGAGAAAAACCTCGCTTTGCTCATGTTCAGCCACGTCGGCGGAATACCTAGAACGCCAAAGTTCATAGCTCAAAACCTTTCGATTTCAGGTTAGTCGTTTCGCCCTGCTCAGGGGCGTGGCGCTAGCCTTGCTGCCTCCTCACGATAAAGATTCAGCCCGCCCCCACCGTGGAACCTCCCGCAGCACGACATAGAAATCAATCCCTACCCAGAATGGGCCGGACGCCCTGAACCATGCCGAGGCCGGGCTAATTGCGTAAGTGTAGCTCTGCCAGATCGTGTGAGCGAGGTTACCTATTATCGGTGGCGGCAAGAATTGGACGGGCTGAGCGTCCCAATCACGTGTGGGCCTATGATTTCATCGAGGATCGCACGATGGCTGCATGTTTCGCACGCAGGCTTGTATTGCTTCGTCGGCATATCGGTCCTCCTTCATGCCAAATGACATGCTTTAGGTCGGACCGCTTCAAAAAGGGCGGATCACCGCACGGTTGATCCTAAGTAACAGGCGCAGGGCCTGGGCGAGGCCACCCACGCCAAGGCCGCCAGATATCATCGCAATTGCGATTACATAATCTGTCAAAAGAACCGGCCCTCCATCAGTGACCGAAATGAAAAGGCCCCTTGCCCCAACCGCGATGACTACGAGCCCCATCAAAGCGATCAGAAAGGCGAGGACGGTGGTGCGCATGGCTGACCTCAGTAATTGCCCTTCCCCAGACAATCGGAGAAGTCAAGCTGCTTGTCACTGCGGACGTGCATGGTTAGATGGCGAATTAGGTGGCCGTCGGCCCATGTATAGGGTTTTGGCGTGACCGGTCACAGTCCGGGAGTTTTGACATGATTGCGGCTTGACAGCCCCAGCGTGATCCACTCGCAACCCCATTCGATCGCGAGCGCTGCGAACCAGGCATTGGTAACACGGGATCCTCGCGATTCCGTCTCGATGCAAAGTCGGTTGAAGATATCCCAGTACCGGCCCCTGGCTCTACGATCTGGCAACGCAGTAACCGAATGCTCCTCAATCATCGTCGAATTCAGGCGTACCGAACGGCGACCTAATCCGAGTGCGCGGCCCTCTGCCAATTCGGACATACCAAACAACATGCCCGTGTTGCGTGACTTGCCTCCCAAGTGCGGCGGTCGTGGTCGTGGCATGTTCTGCATCAAAGGATGATTTGCTCGTCTTCGGCGACGGGTTTGTCAGCGGCCTGGAGTGGAATGACTATGGAAACGTCGTCACCGAGGTGCACTCGAAGCTCTTTGGCACCGGCCTTCCGCGCAGCGATTGCCTGGTTCAGCTCACGTTGCCTAATCTTTGCTGGTCTACCGCTCATTGCTTTGATTGCCTAATTAAAGTCCTCTAGCGCCGATGTTGTCGCGCAAATCGTAGGAGAAACCTACAACCGGCATTCCGGCGCGAAAGGGCAAAAATGCGAGATTGTGGCGGCCACCCCCATTTGTTCTAAAATGTCAAACGCCCCCTGTGGACTGTGGATAAATTTTGGCATAAGTCTCCGCAGCAACTACAAATACGCCCCGCCAAGGTCCCGCCATCTGGCTCCCGGTTGGATTCACGGAAACATCAACGCCATCGGCCTAAACGCGTTGGTGCAAATCCGCAGTTGGGCGTAGTTAGGTCTAAAAAAAATCCAATATTATCGAGTAGGATCTTAAAGCTTCGCTAGCCCCTGGTCGGGGGACATTGGTTTTTTGGGCCAATAATGGGGGAAGGCTAGCCGACAATGAAAAAAGACATTGTGCTGGAAGCCATTCGCGGCGGTGCCGCGTTAGTGGTCGTGGTTTGGCACGTATGCGTCGGCTTCTTCCCGTATTCCCTTAATGGATGGTGGCAGGGTAGCCCGCTTAACTTATTTATGAACGGCCAGTCTGCAGTACAGCTTTTCTTCGTCCTCTCGGGATATGTATTAACTCGACGCTATTTTGAATCGGGAAATCATCGCATTTTGCTCAAGGGTGCAGTCAAGCGCTGGCCTCGTCTTGTGGGGCCTGTTCTCTTGGTAGTGTTAGCATCTTACGTGCTGTTTAAGCTCGACCTCTATCAGTTCGAACAAGCGGGGGCGGCCGCTGGTTCGCCGTGGCTCATCAAATTCCTCTCAGCCTATGATACGAAGCCGGAAATTCATCTTTGGGGTGCGCTACTGCAGGGATCGTTCTTTACGTTTTTTGGTGGTGAATACTTTTACGATACGCCTCTTTGGACGATGCATCCGGAACTCGTCGGCAGCTTCATAGCTTTTGGATTCGCGCCAATCCTGTTCGAAGCTAGAAAATTGTCATTGCATCTGGCAATAGGACTGGTCGCAATGGGTGCCGTTCTTGCGGCCCATGACCATTATGCTGCATTCCCAATTGGTGTTGGGCTTGCTGCTCTTGTCCCGCGCAGCGCGGTAATTTCGAATAAAATTGCCTATCCGGCTTTGTTAATGGCGCTGTATTTTCTCGGCTGCCCTCATAGTAGTAACAATGAGCTGGGGACTGTCTATCATCCAGCTCTCATGGCGAATGCTGACGTTATGAATAGCATTGGAGCGGCGATTCTGATCGTTGTTAGTGAAACATTTTACCCAATTCGGAGAGTGTTTTCGGGACGCATACCCCAATTCTTGGGTGACCTATCGTTTCCAATTTATCTTGTGCACGTTCTAATTATTTGCTCGATAGGCTCGGCAATTTATCTTCGGGTTGGTGCGGTTCCCGCAGCTTTGGCGGTATTTGCTTTCTCGATCTTGGCCTCATTGCCGCTAATGTCTTTCAACAAGTGGTGGGTCGCGCAGGTTAATGCCGCCACGATGCGAATACTTGGGGAGCCTCAGTTGGCGCTTGCCGAGTCGCCCGTATGGTTTGATGGAATATTCAGGCGGCCAGCCCGGCAAAGGTTGATTGCGGGATCAAAATGACCGGGGTCAGCGGCGCGGTCATCAGCGCCGTGAACGAAATCATTTATAGTACGACCAGTAACAGGTTGCATGGGTCACACTTACGCTGAGAGCATTGAGCACATAGAGTTCTCTGGAGTTCTCTTGGGTTCTATAGAGTCCGTGTCCGCGGCCCCGTACTTTTGCCGCCGTGAAGCTTGCACCGGCCATTCGGCATTGCTGCCTCTCGACACGGCTTCCCTGGAAACAGGTTCTTTCACTTCTATCATCGAGAGTTGCACAATCCAATTCTTTGCCGATGCAAGGGCTTGCTCCAGCGGACGAGAAAGGATGACTTGGCTGGCGAAGCTCAAGTAACATAAGAGCGAGTGCGCCCAGGCCGGTAAAAACATCGGGCATGGCGTACGCTACGTAATAGGGGAGGGACGAGGCCAGCGTTAGAATCGCTATCGTGCCCCAATAAGAGAGCACTTGATAATGCCGTTGGCCGAAGGACTTACCAAAGGTATATAAAAGTCACGAAGCAGTTAAAGCTTGGACTGCCACCAGCCCCCACAAGCTCGACTTTAAAGCAAAGCACTATAAGTGGGAGAGCGTGCACCGAAATAGTCTAATTCGAATTCATCAAGATGTACGATAGGGGGCACGCCTCTCAAGAGACTTCCAATCTCGTCAACAATGTGGTCTCCATAGTGTAAGTATGTTCCACTATCGTGGTATATGAACGGACGCCCGTAAAGTAAAGCCACAGAGGTAAGCAGCAGAGCCCCGAGCAATAAGTGGAGAGGGATCGACCCTGCCTTCCAACTCACCCAGCCGTTTGCGCGTGCTGCCGTGCTCCTCCCCATAATGACGTAGGCCTCAGCCTTTTGCTGACGGCGGAGGATCACAGCACAAGCTGCGGCGAAGGGCGCATGGCAAGCCCCTTGCAAAAGCATCTCCCAATGGCATTCTGGCACAGCGCGAGTGGATTTCTACCGCCAGCCGCGCCTTTCTTTTCCCGCCTGTTGCCGCCTGCTCTGAGGGTGTAATCGCCTCACCCTTTGAGGCCGTTTTGGGCTGTTAGGAATGGCCGGTTTTGCCATGCCGCGCTTTCAGGAACCGTTGGTCGTCTTGCAGAAAGGCGCAATTTGCTTATGATTCTGCGCTCTTGCACCCAAACGACGGCACCCCACGCTGTCGGGGGCTGATCAGATGCCCGGCCCCCGCTTGTGGCTGCCCAGGTTACACCACGTCGGGACAGGACCATGTTCCGCGTATGCCACGAATTAGAGTTATTACTCTTTTCTAGTCTAGCTAGTACGTAGCACTGCAGTGCGGTCAGCGAACCGCGAGGTTAACGCATCCAAAACGTCACCGCGAGTCACTATCGGGAAAGGGAAACTATCTCGATACGCCCTGTCGTGAACGGTACCGGGGAAACCTACACAGATTGGCCGGTGCCCGGTTCGCAACGAAGGAACTCATTTTCGAAACGCCTGAGTTGCGGATGTATAAAGTAGGGCATCACAATCCCGGCTTTGCGGTCCGCACCCGTCATTCGCACACCCCACAACCATGCACACCCGCCGCTCACTCATTTCGAACGCAGAACGCTGGTGAGCACCGCCTCTCGCTTGGCAGCGACCGGCGACTCAAGGCTCAACTCAAACTCGTGGGTGCTTGTTCGCTAAGCCAACACCGCTTAATATTAATATGAAGTGCCGTCATGGCGCGGCGAAGGCGAGGAGCTTAACGGCGGACGTGCGGACAGAGCGGTCGCCTGTTCGCCGCACGCGTTTGTTTAGAACCGTACGTAAAGATCCATTTCAGCGACCGCTTCGCAATTTCAACAACCAATGGGACCTCCCGCCGGTGATCTCGACGGACTTTGAGCAATGGGATGCGATCTTTGCGCATCCTGATCCATGGTCTTACGGCGATCTGTACGAACGTACTAAGCGAGCGCATACGCTTGAGATGCTTCCTGCCAAGCGGTTCAAGCGAGTTCTGGAAATCGGTTGCGCTGAGGGACACTTCACTATCGAGCTAGCGAAAATAGCAGATCGCGTGAGTGCAATCGATATCTCCGCCAAGGCTCTGCTCCGCGCGTCAGCGCGATGCGCGTCGTCACCACACATCTTCTTCGAGCAGGGCAATATCTTTGAGCGACTGCCAGATGGTCAGTTCGATCTGATCGTATGCTCGGAAGTGCTCTATTACGCGAAGCACAGGTTCGCGCTCAGGTCGATGGCGCGACGTATAGCGGCGAGTCTTCAAGAGAGTGGTTACGTTCTCTTGACCCACCCCAACCTGATTGCCGACGATAGAGACAACACCGGATTCGACTTTCACGAAATCGGAACCCGCTTCATAAGCCGGGAATTCGCACACACGCCAGGTCTTCAGTTCGTAGGTGAACTGCGTACGGCCCTCTATCGAGTACAGCTCTTTCAAAAGAGACTGGGGACAAGACCACGGCGTCGTCCACGTGAGGTCATAGTGCGAGAGGCGCGCTTCACCGACCAGGATAAGGTGGTCCGACTGATCAAGTGGGGCGGATGCGATGTGACCGAGGCCGAGGCGCAGCACCTGTGGACCTCACCGGAGATCAACATCCTCATGTACCACCGCATCGCAGATACTGGACCCGAGAAGCTATCGCCTTACCGGGTCGCGCCGGCCCAATTCGAGCGGCAGCTTTCGTATCTGCGCAGACAGGGATTTCGAAGTATATGGATTCATGAGGCATTTCAACTGCTCAACTCCAGTAACCAACCCCCTCGGGGCCGACTCGTCGTGTTCACGTTCGACGATGCCTATCGAGATTTCTACGAGTGCGCGTGGCCCCTGTTGAAGCGATATGGTTTTTCGGCGACGGTCTTCGTGCCGGTTTCTTTCGTTGGCGGCCGCGCCGAATGGGACCGAAGCTACGGCGAACCTGCGGCTTTAATGTCATGGAATGAAATCAGAACTGCGCAGCAGGAAGGCGTTCGGTTCGAGTCTCACAGCTTCGGACACAGTCGCGTCACCGATATGGAGCCCCATGAAATTCGGCACGAGTTGTGCGCCTCACGAGACGCTCTAGAGAGAGAACTAGGAGTTCGGCCCACCGTCTTCTCATATCCGTTTGGTAGGGCCAATGATGCCGCGGCCGACGCCGCGGCAGCGAGCGGGTACGCTCATGCAGTCGTTGGAATTGGACGCACGAAGCCGGGAGACAATCCGTACCGGCTGCCACGCCAAGAGGTGCTCGGTCATTTCGACATGGATCAATTCATCCAATTGCTTGGTGTACCGCAGAAAGCGCCGATCCTTGAACGCGTTAAGTATCGATATCGTCGCCTGCTGCGGGACCGACGCACCTATATGAGCTTCTGAATTGTAGAATCTGGTACGCCGTTCTTGGACGGTGTCCGATGACGACGCGCACCGAGCAACATTGATGATCGCTCGTGCCGCGCTTTCGCAGTCAACCCCCCGCGCCTTCGGCGTGCCGCAATGCGGGCCCTGCACATCGCAACGAGCGCCCCGATGAGAACCAGTTGTTGATCAAGGATTTGATAGTGCGAACTGTCGGCGCTTCGGTGCTTGTAGCGTTGCGTCGAAACAGCGCCTCGATCATAAGTGACGACGCTTATCGGATGCAGCTGTCGGTGCTCGTTGTTGGAGCATGGCATGGTAGTGATTCGAAAAGGACAACGTAAGGCGCTGACATCGGGACGTGGCTTAGACCTGGCGTCAGCACGTTATTGCGAATCCAATTGTATTCACCTTTTTGATGATCGTGAGGACGTATTGTCTTGTGTTGACATCGGTCGGCGAACGAGCGCGGCAATTCCAGGAGCTGATCGCCAAATTTACGCGCCGGCTCGGCACCATCGATGATGGTCCAATTGATCAAGAGTTTCTGGGGCGCCGAAGCCGGACCCGCATCTGTCTTGCAGGGGGCCCCAAAAAACGCGAAAATTTACATGAATCGCAAAGTTGGGAGGAACTGGGATGGATGAACGGCTCGAGCAAGTATTGGCCGAATCGCACAGACGGGTCAGGGCTCTCGAGCGCGAGCTCGCGCAGTGCCATGATGAAGTCTCTGCGCTTCGTTCGTCCAGCTCATGGCGTATCACGGCGCCGTTACGCTTGGCTAGCCGCCTCCTTGGCCTGCGAACTCTTAAGAGCATTTTGCCGAAACCGTTCCACCAATGGAGCGCTACTCGCGCGATCGCTCGTTCAGGCTTGTTCGACACGAAGTGGTATCTTGCCAACAATTCGGACGTGGCCCAATCAGGGCTAGACCCGATCAAACATTATGTTCGGTATGGGGCACGAGAAGGTCGTGATCCGAGCCCTTCGTTTAGTACACAGGGATATCTCTCGAATTATCTTGACGTCGCAGCGGCCGGCGTCAATCCCCTTGAACACTTTATCCGTTGTGGCGCAAAAGAAGGACGGATAGCCGTGGGGTGCATGGAAAACAGAAAGACCAACCGCAGCAAAAATACGAGCGCGAGGGAGCCAACAATTTCCGCCTACATTCAGTGCCATTCAAACAAGACAGCCTTATATCAGACCTTGGCTTCTTTCAGAAAGGTTTACCCAACCGAACCGATCACGCTGGTTTCAGATTGCGGAGACGATTTTTCTCAGTTTGCGGAACGTTTCGCTCTTAATTACTACCGTTCCGAGAAGAGCTGCGATCCTAGAGGAAACCTGGGGAAATATGGCGCATTAGAATATCTAAAACGCATATACGAGCATTGCCTAAGAGCCACTTCGGATTATGTCGTGATACTAGAAGAAGATGTGATCACACATCGAAAAATAAAGCGGTTTCCACTAACCGATTGCGGGGGGCCAAGATTCAACAAGCTTGCTGATCCTCTGAACCGATACCTTCAGGAAATAAACAACACAATGGTCGATTACGGTTATGCGATGTGCGGTGGCTCTATTTTTGATCGAGAGATCTACATGAAGTGCTATGAGAAGCAAAATCTTGATTTAGATTTTTTGGAATCACTTGATAAACGAATTATTCAATACAGCGACGTCGTACTGACCGTTATTTTTCTCATTAACGGTTACTCTTATGGCATTTGGGAAGAAGTCTCAGAAAGCAACCACCCCATAGAAGCTCTGAGAATATTTAGAGACGCGGCATTTGATCATAACAACAAGAAATGGTACGGGGTTGAGTTTGACGAGGCCCTAATAAAATAACCAATCACGATCGACAAATCTAGTGCTCGGTGAGCGCGGTACATTCGCGACCGGGTCGTGAGTGTGGAGGGAAGATATTGAACGCCTGCTGAAGTCCGAAGCGGAAGATGCTGGAGACGGCGATCATCGAGCGCTACCGGCGGCGCGAGAGTTCGGTCCACGAAGGATTGTTCGAGATGTATTGGCTGGGGTCTGGTGCGTCGGGTCGAGGACATCAAGGCACCCGGTTCTCGCGCGGTGTCGAACCTCTGCATAAATGAAGACTACCAAATCACCTCATCAAACGGATATTTCGATATGTCGTACCCCAGTTTGCGCATTGAACATTCTGTTACCCACTCTGCATTTATAAAAGCTTGCATTAGTGCAATGGTGCGCTTGTAACTGGTGACATCAGGCTTCCAGGCACTGAAGCTTCTTGCGTTCGTATCGTAAATCGTATGCAAGAAACTGCCGACAGGCGGCCGTTCATATCGATCTATTCCCATCATACCGAGTACAGAACTCCAGAAGTGTACAAAGAAAGAATTCTGACACCTCGATTTTACCCAATCGGCTTTATTCGGCAGCCAAAAAAGGAAAGCTTCAAGCCAGTGGATGGGGTAGAAGTAAGTTCTGCTGCCAAAGTGATTAGGAAATGTTCTGCCCGCCAGGTGCTTAGTGAGTAGATGAGGTCCCAGCTCACACCATACTTTTGAGTTAGAGCCGATGGCATGTGCCGTACGGCTAATGTCCAATAGCGTCAGATCATTTGGGGGGAACCTGAGTATTGCTCCATTAATTCCATCCGGATCCTCATCGGCCCAAGCATAGTCGCAGTTGGGTATATCGTCTCTCAGGCAGTAGACATCGGTGTCGGCCCACCATTCGTTGTACTTTTGAATGACCTTATATCTAAATAAATCGGAAAATGCAGCGATATTTCCGTTTACAAGAAAAAGTTCATGCTTGGGAACTATTTGGGAAGCGTCTTCTAGCAAGACACCAGCCGGAGCATTAATAACATCGTAACAAAAAAGCCGAAATCCATGCCCGCGTTCTAGAAAAGAGTTCAAACACGCCCACTCCAATGGCGACAATTCGTGCCCATACCAGAAGCTGTTAAACATCTGACGAGCCATGTGCATTCTCTACCCTATCAGCCGTTTGACTAACTAAGCTTCGCTCCCCGGAAGAATCTCGAGTTGTCTTTATAGTAGCGATTTTCTAAATTTCTGGAACGCCAGAAAGTGTAGCATCAATCTGGCACCCAAACTCTAAGCAAGCGAGGCGGGGAATGGAGAAAGCTTCTGTCGTTGGGTTGGGAAAACTCGGCGCACCGCTCCTGGCCGTGTTAGCTCGCCAGGGATTTGAGGTCTGGGGCATCGACCTAAGTTCGGATACCGTTGCGAAGATCGGTTCTGGCATCGCTCCGGTGAACGAGCCGAAGCTGCAAGAGCTATTGACGACGCACAACTCACGCATTCGCGCGACCTCCGATTGGAGTGTAGCAATCGGCAACAGCAACGCGACCTTTCTGCTTGTACCGACCCCGACCGGTTCCGACGGAAGCTTCATGAACGAATATCTGTTCGCGGCCGTCGACGAGCTCGGTCGTGTTTTAAGAACAAAGCCCGATTATCATCTGGTAATCATTAGTTCAACTGTAATGCCGGGGTCGGTCGGAGGGCCGATCCGCGATCGGCTCGAGGCGATCTCGGGGAAGCGGATCGGTCGCGATATCGGTCTGTGCTATAATCCTGAGTTTGTAGCACTTGGCAACGTTGTGGACGGGCTACTTAAGCCCGATTTCGTGCTGATCGGCGAGAGCGATCCACAGGCTGGCGCAATGCTTGAAGGGATCACCCGACGCGTGGTCGGGGAAAAGGTGCCGATCGCACGGATGAACTTGATCAACGCCGAGCTGACGAAGCTCGCCGTCAACACGTATGTCACGATGAAAATCTCGTTCGCGAATATGCTCGCCGAGATCTGCGATAATCTCGACGGAGCCGATGCCGATGTCGTGACCGCTGCTATCGGGCGAGATACGCGGATCGGCACCAAGTATTTGCGTGGCGCCACGGGCTATGGAGGCCCTTGTTTCCCGCGCGATACGATCGCCTTTGCGAGGATGGCACGGCAGGCCGGGGTTGAAGCAAACCTAGCGTTGGCAACAGACGCGATCAATGAGCGCCAACTTGCCCGCCTAACCGCGATCGTGACGCAGCATACAAGCGTTCGCGAGCGCGTCGCAGTGTTGGGGCTGGCCTACAAGCCCGATACTCCGATCATTGAGGACGCACAGGGTGTAATGTTAGCAGCCGCACTCAGCCACGCGGGCCGGCAAGTTATTGTCCATGATCCCCTCGCGCGTGATGTCGCACGGGCAATGCTCGGCCCGAAAATTGAGTTCGCGAATTCAACCGCAGAAGCAGTTGCTGCGGCTGATGCGGTCGTTGTGATGGTTCCATGGAAGGATTACATTGAATTTTTCGCTGCATGGCCGGATAAAGGTCGAGTACGCCTTATCATTGATTGCTGGCATATCGTCGATCGCGCGCGCAGCCCGCAGAGTATACAAATCGTTCAGCTCGGACGCAGGCAGGGCCAGCCCGGGCGCAAGCAGGGCGCCATCGCCGGCAACAGTGGCGCTGGGAACGGGAGTCCGCGTCATTGACGGGTCCTCAACTGCCTTCACAACCTGCAGAACAGAAAATCACGCCCATTTTTTGGTATCAAACGGGTTTTGCCACGATTAAGTAGTGCCATCCGAGATGGCGTTCCAGCGCCGCAAACGCCTTCTTCGGCATTGCCGCAATCCAAGGCTGCAGTTCATATTCGTAGCGCACATATTTGTCCACGACATACGGGAAAATATGAGCCTGCTCGACAGAGACGATCGCGAAAAAGTCGCTCAGCAGATCGTCGATCATTTCGCGCGTGTACACAGTGGCGATCGGGCAATCACTCTGCGCCTCGGGCTGATCGAAGCCGGCCTCGATCATTATAGCCTTCCAGGAATTTTTAGCATAAAGCATGATTCGCAACTCGCCGTCGGGGTGGATCACCTCATGCGCGCCGGCAATGACCAAGCGTGGGTTCGGGGTGTGATGGATCACGCCGAAGGAGTAAATGAGGTCAAACCCCTTTGACGGCATGACTTCGGACAGATGCTCGGCGTTGCCGAGATAAAAAGAACCATTGAGACCAAAAACTTCGAAGCGCTTTTGTGCAAGCGCGAGACTTGTTTGCGATAACTCCAATCCGGTGTAGTCAGCACCGGCGCGTGCGAAATTGACCGCATCTGTACCAATACCGCAGCCAATCTCCAATACCCGCCGGCCGCACCAACGTTCGAATTGGGCAAATCGCGGAATATGCGGTTCGACAAAGTACTTGCGCCACTCGACCTGGTCGTAATATTGACGTGTCCCTATTTCCCGCGGGGAATGGCGGACGTTGCACGGCCGCCGGTCCCAATAAGTTTTATTGTCCTCAATTGTCGGCTGAGCAGCGGCCGTACGGCGGGGCGCAGTCATTTGTAGAGCCCAATTGCTGGTGAAGCAGACTTATAGCGCGCGCGCGGAGGTAATGCAACAAAAGACATTGGACACCCGTATTGCTCATGAATAACGGCGGAAGAGAGGATTCCCTATGAACGATAGGATCACTGTGTGCGGGGCCGGTGGCTTCATGGGGGGCCATCTAATTTCGTGTTTTAAACAAGCGGGGATCAGTCCGCTTCGAGCAATTGATATCAAACCCCTCACCCAGTGGTGCCAGTTGTTCGATGATATCGAGAATCTCCAATTGGATCTGAGAGATCATAAGGCCGCTAGAACAGCCGTTGCTCATTCTCGATATGTGTACAATTTCGCGGCCGACATGGGCGGCATGGGCTTTATCGAAAATAACAAGGCTTTGTGCATGTTGAATGTGCTGATCAATACGCACCTCCTCATGGCATCCCGCGAAGCGGGGGTCTCTCGATTTTTCTTCGCTTCTTCTGCATGTGTCTACCCGGCGAATAAACAAACCAATCCTAACGTCAGTCCGCTAAAAGAAGCCGATGCGTACCCGGCGATGCCGGAAGACGGTTATGGCTGGGAAAAACTCTTCAGCGAGCGGATGTGCCGACACTTTGAGGAGGATTTTAGACTCACAACCAGGGTGGCTCGGTATCACAACGTGTACGGGCCACTGGGTACCTGGAATGATGGACGCGAGAAGGCGCCGGCTGCAATTTGCCGTAAAGTCATAGAAGCTAAACTGTCAGGCCGAAACGAAATTGTCGTATGGGGCAGCGGTGAGCAAACGCGGAGTTTTCAATTCATAGAAGATGCCATATATGGAACGCAATTGATCATGCATGGCGGTTGCTCCGACCCGATCAATCTCGGAAGCAGCGAGCTTGTCAGTATTAATCAGCTGGTCGATATCGTCGAGGAGATCGCAGGTGTTAAGCTTCATCGCCTATACGACGTGCGCGCGCCAAAAGGGGTCAATGGCCGTAATAGCGACAATACCGTTATAAAGAAATTATTTTCCTGGGAACCAAGCATAAAATTACGAGTAGGACTGGAGAAGACCTATTCTTGGATATACGATCAGATGGTGTCCTCCGGAGACGCGAAGTCCACCAATCCTTCGCTGGCGGGTCCGAGACTGCTTCACGGCAAGATCTCGTCTGTTGCGGAGCGCGCTTGAATAATCACGTGGCAAGCGGTGGGTTGCGTCTTCACAAGAACATGAGCCCCTGGTCGTAATTCTAGCGTTCAACCGCGCGGATGTTGAGAACAGACGTAAAATTCTGTTTTCACTCAGGATAACGTAGTGAATCTCGCGCAAAGAGATGGGGGCTGGCAGACCCTTATCTAGCTGAACTGGAGGTGGCTAAACGCAAGCACCTCACTGAGAAAGAGCCGTTATGATCTCAGTCCTGTTCTGCAACGCAGCCCGTGAACTGCGAGGCCTGGTAGTGTTGAAGATTTCGCGCGTGCCGTGTTTGGCCAGTGCCTCCGCCAACGTCTCGGCACAGAACGCCGCCTCCATGGTGATCGACCCGCGTCACGCCAGAACCCACGAAAAATTCTGGGACATTACCTCACTCAGCGGTTCAACTCTTACGAGTTGATCGTTGTTTCGAACCGCGCGCTGACCTTTTTTTGAGCCGAATGGCGGCCTGGCTAGCGCCATGACCTAGGAACCAGCCGGGGCGCGCGGCTCATGCTGAGCCGTCCACTTCATTTCACGACATGTCAAAGCAATCTACAAAATGTTCGTTGTTGTAATGCCTTGCCGCAAAGCTTTTCAGCATGCTGCCCCGTTTCAATGTCATCTCTCGGTTTTCATAGCACGACGCGATACTGTGCGCAATTTGAAGAGCATTCCGAGGCTCTATATACATAATACCGGAGGCTGAATCTCGGAGGAATTCATCAGTCGCCGATGTGAGAGTCGTTATGACCGGTAAACCAACTTGTGCACAAGTAATGAAAGAAGACCGCAAATTCGTAAGCCCTTCGTCGAAAGGCAGGCAAATTAGGTCGCAACACGCTAAAATTTGCACAGCTCTCGATTCGTCACAAAATCCAGCCCAAATAATTATGTCAGCTATCGCTAAATCACTTGCTCTTTGTTTCAGTGCGACCTCGTAGTTCTGGCAATGTAAGTTCCACGACTCATTCGCCGTGACCCCTCCATGGGGACCTACTACAATGAGTCTGGCAACGATCCCTTTAGTCTTTAGAATTGCCATCGCCTCTACAAGGTATTCGACCCCTTTCCCTGAATACAGCAAACCAAAATAGCCGATTAGGAAATCTTGATCAGATAGCCCCAATGACTTGCGAGCAAGGGATTTGGTCGTCGGGCTGTTAACAGGTAAAGTGTTAGGGGGAGTAGAAATTTCGGTTAACGCCTTTAGATTTAGGAGATCCTTTCCCAAAAGACAATGTCGGTTGTGGTCACAATAAAAGATCATTTTAGAGGAGGCACCGAGCGGTCCAACTGGGTATTTCAATAGAGTTCCCAGTCCAAGCAACCGCAGCGCGTTATCCTGAGTCGAGCTACGTCGCGGTTTGATTCCACTTGTGAATAGCGTCACAAAACGGACTCCAACTAATCGAGCCATAATCGGCACCCAGTTTATATCATGCCTATTCGAATAAAGTTCCGAATGATACATGAGAATTACTTGCGCAGGTTTATGTAATACGATCCAGACAAAAATTTTGATTGCTTCCGCAAGTCCCCAAAATCGCGTAGTGCGAACAACAATATCCTTCTCGAAGGATAAAGGAACGCGGGCACCATCGCCCGCCCACACGAATACATTCCATCCACGCGAGGCCAATGCAGTTGCCAAATACGTGTTCGTCTTACATTCAGGGGGGATTTCGCGCGGATAAAATGCGTCCGCTATTAGGAGAAGACTTCTTTTCATCCCTAACCCTAAGGCTCTGGGTATGTAAACCGGAATTAGCCAAATGATTCCCGAACTGGCGTGAATATTGGCGCGATTCCTACGTTTCCTGCAACACCGACGCGAGGTGCGGAGGACAACCCGCCCTACATGGTATGCGATAGGGGTCGATTTGGCTACCTTCCCGGACATTCGGGCACACTACTCCCCTTAGTTGCACGTGAACGCATGACCATCATGTGCCCGCGCCGGTTCCGGCTGCGACCCTCAGCTCGGCATCGAGCCACATCTCCCTGACCCCCCGGTCCGGGATGGAGATACTCGAAGAGGTCGGTCGGCAAATCGGATTCCCGAAAGCAATCCGGGTCGATCAAGATATAGAGTTTGTCTCACGCGATCTCGACCTCTGGGCTTATCGGCGGGGTGTCACGCTAGACTTCTCCCGATCGGGCAAGCCCACTGACAACGCCTTCATCGAGTCATTCAATGGCAAATTTCGAGCGGAATGTCTGAACG
>Ga0126370_10000137_pt1 | contig 24608 bp, 28 predicted proteins | sample PanSoiMetaPlot_3_FD_92586 | JGI IMG/M metagenome (GOLD analysis project Ga0126370, IMG submission 92586) | Tropical forest soil microbial communities from Panama - MetaG Plot_3 | ecosystem: Environmental > Terrestrial > Soil > Tropical forest > Bulk soil | place: Panama | collected 2016-02-17 | reverse complement strand
GCGCGTGTCGGCTTCCTCCTCGGCCTGCGCCATCGGATCGGGGCGGGTCTTCTCCGGGTCGATCCCGCCCATCTCCATCTTCTTCGCGACCCGCGGCGGGACATCGAGCCCCTGGTACTTGGGCGCCCGCGCCTCCGGGGTCTGGAGCCAGGCGTTCAGGTACTCCTGGCGCTTCTGGCTCTTTTGCGCGTCATCGTAGCCCGCCGCGTCCATGTCGGAGAGCACGTCGGACCAGGGGCGGAGATTCGCCATGGCTCACTGCCAGATCGACACGTCGGGCCGCGCCTTCCCGGCGGGTGCTCCCTGCGGCTTCGTGTAGGTCTTGCGGTGCTCGGTCGGACGCGCCGGGTTGCGGTCCCCTTCCCCGACCCGCTGGTCGGTCTGCTTCGGCGGCTGGTCGGGCTGCTTTTCCGACATGCCCCCCTGCGCGGTGCCGTGGCCGGTCGGTCCTCCGGGCGCCACAGGGGCCGCGGGCGCGGCGGGCGGGGTCTCCGGGATGACGTTCCCCTGCTCGTCCGTCTGCGGGAACACCCGCTTGAAATCGAAATCCTTGGGCAGGTAGGCGCCTTTCAAGAGCTGCGGCAGCGAGGGGTGGCCGACCAGCGCTCCGGCGAGCAGCGTGATCTCCTCCTCGGTCGCGTCCCGGTTGAGCCCCTTGTGCAGCAGCGCCTTCGCCTGGTCGTAGCGCGCCTGGGCGGCTTGCGTGCGGCCCGTCCCGCCGCCTGCCCGCTGGCTCGGGGGCTTCTCAAACATCTTGCGGCGCCGCTTCGCGATGTCGAGATCGGTCGGGTTCTGGATCCCGTCCTGCTGGAGCGACTCCTTGGCGAGGTTCCACTCCCGCTCATCCTTGTCGGGGACATCGTACTTGTGCGCGATGTCCTGCCGCTGCTGCTCCTCCCGCTTCAGCCGGTCCGCCCGGAGCCGTTCGATCTTGTCCCAATCAATCGGGCGGTTCTCGCGCTTCGCCTGGTCCGCCTCCTGGCGGTAGATCGGGTCGTCGGTCGTCTGCGCGGCTTCCTTCGGCGGCTTCTGCGGCAGCCCGCGGAGCCCGGCGGGTCCCTGCTCCATGAAGCGGGAGATCGCCTCGCCCGGATCCTCGACGTTCCGGAACGCCGGAGAGACGGCTTGCAGCCGCTTGGTCAGATCCTCCTGGCGCTCGACCATGCCGCGTTTCCGCGCCAGCTCGGAGAGATCGTAGCGCTTGCCCGGCCCCTCGTAGACCTTCTTCGCGATCCCGGCGAGATCACTCAGGAAGCCACCACCCCCGCCCTCGGCCACATCCTGCTGGTTCGGGGTGACCTTCGGCTCGGCAGTCGGCTGCCCCTGCTCGCTCGGCTGCTTGCTCTCCTGGACGGCTTGGTCGGTCTGGTTCCCGAGCCGGGCACTCAGCTCGGCGTCTTCCTGGGCGGCTTTCTCCTGCTCGGCGGCGTACTGCGGGTCGATCACGCCCCGGAGCCCGCCCTTCATGTAGTCGGTGACCCCGCGCTTGATCCCGCCTGCGAGCTGGGCGAGCCCGGCGGCTTCCCGCTTGGCGCGGTCCACCTTCGCCCAGCCGGTCGGATCCGTGGTCATCCACGGAATGTTGATCCGGCCCAGCGCCCCGGTCGGTACGTCGATTGCCATGCCTTACCCCGACTGCGACCAGTAGCCGCCCCCGGTTGGGCTCATGTAGTTCCCGGAGAGGAAATCAATGGCTTCCGCCTTGCGTCCCTGGAGGTAGCGGGTTCCGGCTTGCACCCGGCTCCCCGGCGTGCCGCCCGTCATCCCGGCTTCGTAGCCACCGCCAGCGCCGCCACCACCTTCGCCGCCCATGGCACTCGAGCCCCCGCCGCCCGTCACCTGGCCCCGGGCGTACTTGCCGAGGTAGCCGCCCCAGCCACTTGCGCTCGAGTCCCCCTTGAAGCCCGCGGCGAAATCCGAGCCGAAGCTCGAGCCCCCACCGCTACTCGCGGCAGGCGCAGCGGCACCACCACCCGTCGAAGCTCCTTCCGCAGCACCCGCACTCGCCGCGCCCGCACCACCGGCTCCGGCTCCTGCCCCAGCACCCGCTCCGGCTCCGGCACCCGCTCCAGCTCCGGCGGCAGCGGCACCACCCGCGTAGCCCCCGGCGATCAGCTTCACCACGTCGGCGACAAAGTTGGCGACTCCGGCGACCCCGACGGCTTCCCCGCGCTGGCGGGCGACCTTGCCGTAGCCGACGGGATCGGTGGTCTGCATCATCGCGGCGGGCTGCCCTTTGGACGCCTGCGCCTGCTGCGAGGCGCGCAGCGGCGCGGGCGTGGACTCGGGGGCGTTCTTCGCCCCGAGCCCCTGCTGCTGGCTCTCGCTGCCCGAGAACGCCAGCTCGGCCAGCGCCCCCTGGTGCTGCGGCGCGGGCTGCCCCTTCGGAAAGTAGATCTGCCGCTCCTGCGGCGTCACCTCGTCGGTGGGACCTACGATGTCCACGCCTGCCGGGGCTTGCTGCCCCAGCTCTTGCAGCCGCTTCACCTCGTCCGGGTTCTGGTAGGTGTCGTAAGGGTACGCCATCGCCGCCTCAGAGGATCGCCCCGGCGATCATGCCGACCTTCTCCATCGTGCTCGGCATGGCGAGCCGGGCCGCGCGACGGCTGGCTGCCCGCGACGCCTGCGCCTGGCGGGCCGACTCCGCGTAGTTGAGCAGATCCTCGTACTGCCCGCTCTCGAGCCCGGTGATGTCGCCCATCCCGGCTTCGACTTGCCGCTGGCGGGCTTGCTCCGCCGATACGTCGTACTCCCGGGCCGACTCGTCCAGCCGTCCCTCGCCGAGCGAGAGCTGGCCGGTCTGCGAGGCGAGCTGCTCCAGCTCCCCCTTGCGGGCGAGGTTCTGGGTCGTGATCTCGCGCTCGATGTCCGCCGAGCCCTGCTGCTGCTGGCGCTGGATCTGAAGCGCCCGGGCATCAGCGATGCCGGAGCCCTGGAGCCCGCTCGCCGCCATCTGCGCGCTGGCGTCCGACCGCGCCTGCTGCTGGGACGCAGCCAGCGTGTCCTGCATGCGGCCCCGCATCGAGGCTTCCTCCTCGGGGGTGAGCCCCTTCCCGAGGTTCGACATCGCGTACTCCTGGAGCTGGGAGATCTGCGGGTTCCACTCCTGCCGCTGCTCCTTGTCGGTCTGGTAATCCACCGGAGCCCCGGCAGCCAGCTCCTCCTCGTAATGGGAGGTTAGCTCCTTCTGCGGCTCGCCGAAGCCGAGCGTGCCGCGCTCCTCCCAGGCGTTCCGCATGCGCTCGGCGGGCGGGTACGGGCTGTCCACGCTCCGCCCCTGGGAGCGCTTGTAGAGCTTGCGGGGGTTCATGTAGCGGCGCGGGTCGTCGGGGGCCATCTGCGACTGGAGCTTCTGCCCCGCGGCCACCTGCGCGTTCTTCGCCGCCTGCTTGCGCTGCTTCGGCGTCATCGTCGCCGGATCGCCCGCAGGACCCCCGGCACCCGGCGGTCCCTGGAAGCGCCCGGGGTCGTTGTTCGCCGCTGGCTGCGCCCGCTGCTGCTTCTTCGATTGTGCGAGCTGGTGGAGGGATGCCTTTGCCATGAGCGCCTCAGTCGGTGGGTTCGACTTGCACGAGATCCTCGGGGATCACGGTCTCCGGGAGCCGCTGGAAGAAATACGTCATGCGATGTAGCTCCACCGCCCGGTCGTCATCGTCGATGAACGCGATCTGGTGGTACTGCCCCCGGCAGAGCAGCACGAGCCGGTAGAGGTAGAGGAACCCCGCCCCCCAGGTGGCGCTTTTCGGGACGATCTCGAGCGGAACGTTCGGCGGCACGGGATCGCGGAACACCGGCCACTCAAACTCGCTCGTCCGCACCTCGGTGGTGAGCGTCTGCTTCATGGGGCCGAGCGTCGAAGGCTCGTGCGGCGAGAGCCCGCCGATCAGGAGGGCCAGGTGGAGGAAGCGTCCGAGCGCAGCGAGCCCGAGCTGCCCGCCCGGGTTGAACCAGAGCGTGCGGTACTCGAAATGGTACGGGATGATGGTGAAGTCAGAAAACCCGTTTGTGATGAAATCATATACATAGTCCATGCCGAGCACGCCGCCGTCCCGGGTGCCGACGAAATTCACCTCCTTCATGGAGGCGAACAGGTAGGCGTCCCCCAGCTCGGGTTGCGCGACGGTCGAGCAGCTCATGTGGTTGTGGTCCCCGATCACCTGCGCGGCGAGGGTCCACTTGGCCCAAAAGTGCGGCGAGCCGTTCACGTCGGCGTCAAACTGGTAGGTGAGCACCGCGTCCGGCTCGCTCTGCGGCGCGTAGTCGAGCGGCCAGAACAGGCGGTACTGGCGCCGGGCCCGGTAGAAGACGGCGTGCGCGCGGTTGCGGAACAGGTTGTAGGTCGAGTCCCACAGCCGGTCGATCTGGCGGCTGATCCGCTGCGACTGGAAGCCGGTGGCGACCCCCTGGAAGCGGTCGATCATGTAGACGCCATCGGCGCCCGGGAAGATCACCTCGTTCTGGTCCACCACGAGCGTCTGGTGCGACTCGAGCCCGATGCCGCTCTGGTCGTGCTGCTGAAAGTTAACCGGCTCGACCACGAGATCGGGCGGGTTCCCCTGGATGCGCCAGATCGAGCGCTCGCAGAAGATCAGCATGGAGTCGTAGAAGGCGGCGATCCCCTTCGGCTTGTCCCCGGAGTCGAGCCCGACGAACAGGAAATTATCGACCGGCCAGCTCTCCGGCTTCACCTGCGCGCGGAGCACGTCCGGCCCGTCCGACCAGACGACTGCCCAGGCTTCGAGTCCCACCTGCGCGATCCCCATGAGTCGCTGCGCGTGCGGCCACTCGACCACCACCTCCATCGTCTCGTAGGGAGGATAGTTAATAAACTCGTCCAGTTGGGTCCCGAGCGTCGTGTCCGCCCCGATCATGTTGAAGCTCGTCACCGACTTGTCGAGCCGCGCGACGAGGTACCAGACCCCATCGCCCCCGCAGCTCGTGCGGTAGAGCCATTTCTGGTCAATCCGCGGGTCGAGCGGCATCGGGATATTCGACACCGTGATGCCCCCGCCACCCGTCGCCGGGAGCGTGAAGCGGGGCGTCTCGGTGCAGGCTTCCGACTCGACAAAGCTCCCCGCCTCGGTGGAGACGTAGGTCAACCGGACGCTGTAGGTGCCAGGGACCATCGCGCCGACGGTGTACTGCGAGAGCGTGGGCGACGTGGCAGGCTTGCGGAGCCCGACCCGGGAGATCGTGAGCACGTCCACGAGGCAGCCCGCGGAGAGCGCCCAGGGGAGATCGGGCGTCACCTGCATGAGATAGCCGCCGCAGCTCGAGATGGTCCGCAGATGCGCCTGGCCCGCGCTCGACTCGGAGATGTCGGTGAGGAGCACCTGGCGTCCCGGCAGCAGCGGCGCCACGCCCGACGACCAGACGACGGTGCAGTAGAAGCCGTTGTAGGGCCCGTTCGGGTTGAGCATCCGGTCCACGGTGTTCGAGTCGGTGTGCGCGTAGCGGAGCGGGGGAAACTGCGGCTGCGCGAGGCACGAGCGGTTCCCCATGTGCGCCGCGGAGAGCTTCCCGAGCCCGATGGGCCGCGACGGCGAGATGTAGCCGGGGCAGGTGTTCGGGAGGAAGCGACACGCCGCTCCTGCCGCGGGGGTCGGGGTGACCGTGGTGGACGGGTCGAGCGTGATCTGCTTGGTCGCGATGTTGATTGCCGCCACCTTCCCGTTCTGCGTCCCCATCGTCGCCGTCGGAAAGTTGATCCAGTCGCCCACCACCAGCCCCTCGATGCTGGCGAGCGTGAAGATGTTGGCGCCGCCGACTGCCGAGATCGTGGTCGCCGGGATCCGGGTGTAGAGGTTCAGCGGACGGCACTGGCGGTTCCCCTGGATGTGCAGGGTCAGCTCGCCGGTCGTGTTCGAGACCGCGTTCACGAGCAGCGGGAAGGAGCCGTTCCGAAAGTGCGGCTGGAACATACCCCCGATCCGCCGTCCCTGCGTCCAGGGAATGGCGATCAGGAGCGCGTGGTAGGGGATCTCGTAGGGCGCAGCGGGCGTCACCGTGAGGTCCCCGAAGCCATCGTTCGCGGTGATCGTGAAGGTGAGCACCGCCCCGTAGTGCGGGTCCCCCGGGGTGAGAATCTGGATGTTGACGATGGTCCCCGCCACCATCGAGTCGTTCCAGTCCCGCCAGTTCTCGTTCTCGAGATCCGGGAGGGTCGTGGAGCCGGTGTGCATCTGGCCCGAGGTCACGTCGCACACCCCGTTCAGGAGCTTCGACCCCGCGCGCTTTCGCATCACCGAGCCGTAGTATTCGACGTTCTCCGCGGTGGCGGCGTAGAGGTGCGGGCTCTCGTCGGGAAACTGCTGCTCCCGGTCGTAGAGCCCTTGCCAGTCGGGCGGAAACTCGAGCGGTTCGATCTGGAAGCTCACCAGTCCACCAACCCGATCAGATCCGAGCCGAGGTGCTCGGTGTTCTGCCAGGAGCCGAGATCCACGTCCTGCATCATCTCGGAGCGCATCGCCTCCGCCTGCTGGAGCCAGCGGTCGGTGTCAGCATCGCCGACGGAGAGCTTGAGGCGGGAGAGCGCGTAGGCGACCAGGCAGTCGATGTGCTCGGCGACGACGGGCTCCACGAGATCGCCGTCTGCCGAGAGCCGCTCGCGGGTGTACTGATACCAGAAGCGGCCCGTGGCCGAGCTGTTGAGCGACGGCACGAGCTTCAGGATCTTGCGGCGCATCTGCGTCACGACCACGCCCGGCGGCGGCGGGATCGACACCGACGGCGAGAGCCCCATCGTCTGGCTCACGACGGTGGTCACGATCCCGTAGTAGTCGCTCGGAATCAGGATCGGGCTCGCTGCCGTGCCTGCGTTCGACCCGGCCCCGGCGCCCGGGATCAGGATGTAGGTCCCGACGGGGAAGGTCGGCTGCCCCGGAGCCACCTGCACCGTGCTCGAACCAGACGCCGAGACCGTACTCGTAAGGCCCGGAAACAAGCCTTCCATGAGGTCATAGAGCACCCAGGTGTAGCCGCCCTGCGGGTTGTTCTCCGCCTCGAGAAAATCCTCGGACTCTGAGGCAAAGTAGCGGAACATGATGATCTGCGCGGAGCCGGTCGCTTGGGGCACCACGAATTTCACGGGCTTCGCGAGGGGCGGCGAGAGCGTGCTCACGTCGTACTCGGTCTGCCCGGCGAGGAGCTGAAAGTTGTCCAGGAAGGAGAGCTGCGGCTGGGGACGGACCGAGCGGAGCGCCCGGCGCACCTTCCCGAGCCCAAAGTTGATCGCCTCGTTCAGCTCGGCGGTGCCGACGGGGCGCGTGTGGACGAGGTGCGCGGTGACGAGCGACTTCACCTGCCACAAGGCCATCGGCGCAGGAGCAGCCATCTAGTTTCCCCGCCGGTTCAAGGCATGGAGCTGCGTCACGAGCGCCTCCCGTTTCCCCACCACCTGCGGGGACAAGCGGGTCGTCACGCGCCGGACGGACGCCCGGAATTGCAGCGCGATCTCCGCCTGCGGGCGTTTCAGCTTGAGATAGGGCAGCACCGCCACCAGGAAGCGCTCCGCATGGCCCGCACTCACCCGCCAGACCCAGGCGGTCTGGTGCTGCGGATCACGACGCCGCTTCACGTAGACGATCCCGCCGAACAGGCTCCGGAACCACCAGCAGATCTCCTCGTGCGTGTTAGTCGCGGCGACGTAGAGCGCCGTCTCCCGCCGTCGCTTCATACGAACCAGGGAGATGTGCCCCTCCCCATCGAAGAAGCCCGCGGCGTAGGCGAGATCCGCTGGCGTCATCAGCTTCTCCCAGAGTCGCGGCTGGTGCTGCCACGTCCGCTAAACCGTGCCAGGCGCTTCTTCCGACGCTCGTTCGCGGCTTCTGCGTAGCTCTGCGCGCGAGTGTACTGTTCCTGATCCGCTCGCTCCTGGTCCTGCTGGGAGGTGCCAGTCTGCGACGCCGGGCTCTGATCCCGCCCGGTGTCCTGCGTGTCGGCACTCGTGGTCCCGCTCGCATCGACAGGCGTCTGCTGCCGCCGTGCGCCGGTTCCGAAGATCACCGCTACCCCGTCGGCCATGCTATCTCCTGCTCGAGGCACGCCCCGGCTGTCGGATCATCTTCGCCTCGCCGCCTTTGGGCTTCACCTCAACCACCTTGTTCCCGACGAACGCCAGCCGCACCTTCTTGCCGGACTCGTAAGTTTTCCAGCGGTAGCGGGCGTGCGGGATCGGCATGTTACCGGCTCGTCCGCCGCAGCCCGAAGCGGGGCTGCCGTCCGCGAGAGACGCCTCGCTCGGCCTGCTGGCTGCGAAGATCCTCCCGCTCGAGCCCCTGCTGGTAGGGATCGAACGCCTCGTACTTATCGACGGGCGTATCCGACTGGCGATACGCCTGCTCGCCTTCGTCTCGTGGATCACCCATCACTCCCTCCCGCGCCCCAGGCGCGGCTGCCCGATGCGTGGGCGTCCCTGCCAGCCGCGACCCTGGCCGAGCTTCCCCCCGGCGAGCTTCAGCGTCTTCGGCTGGAGCCGCTCGTCCACGCCGACGTGGATGCGCCCGCCCGGGTCCACACCCACCGCGGGCGGCGGGGTGCGCTCGAGCTGGGTCACTACTTGCCGCGTCCGAAGGCCCGGGGCGGCATCTTGCGCTTGCCCTTCTTCGCGAACCGCGGCGGCATGCGCTTCGGCTGCTGCTGCGGCGCCATGTCGGGCTGGCTCGGGCCCCCGGCGTCATCGCCGGAGAGGAAATCCCGCGGCTGCTGGCTCTCGAGATTGCCCATCCCAGGCACGGGTGCTGAGTACCCCATCGTCTCCTCCTAGCGGGGGCCGAGACGCCCCTGCACGCGACCCTGCACGTAGGGCCGGTGACTCTGTTCGATGCGCCGTCCGGCGCGATCCCGCTCGTGCATCAGGCGTTGCATGTCCCGCTGCTCTTGCGGGCTCACGTCGTCCCCGTAGAGATCGCCGTTCTCGTCCACCCGGAACCCGGGGTGATCCCGCACGTAGTCGTCCATGTTCTGCTGGCGACTCGCGTAGTCGTCTTGCAGCCCGCGCTCCCGGAGCTGGTCCCGCGGGTTCATGCGCCCGTAGATTTCCTTCCAGGCGTCGTACTCCGCGACCCGATTCTGCGCTTCCCGGTCGCCCTGCTGGGCCGCAGCGCGGTCCTGGTCCGCCTTCTCGTCCGAGCGCGAGAGGTAGGTGTCCGCCGTCTGCTCCTGCTGCTGGAGGGAGCGCCCGGCGGTGATCGCCGTATTCGGCTCCCCGAGCCGGGTCGGTGGCTGCTGGACGGCTTGATCCTCGCGGTAGACGTTCGGCGAGAGCCCGGTGCCCGTGTTGGCGGTGGTCTGGTCCGCGTTCTGGAGCACATGGACGCTCTCGGGGATGTTCCGCCGGATGGTGGCGGCTTCGCGACGCACGTCCTTCCAGGCAGGCTGGTCTGCCCGGGGGGCATCGCGAGCCCCCTGCTTCGCCTCCTCCTCGAGATCGGAGGCGCGCTGCCGCACGTCGTAGATTGCCACCTAGCGCCCGAGGCTCCGGAAGCCGTTGCGCGGCGCCTGCCGCACGATCATGCCGCTGCCCGTCTGCGGCATCGTCCGGGAGGCGTCATCGCCCCCGCTGAAAGAGTCGCGATTCAACTCCGGGTAGTCATCTGGCGACTGGCTGGACGCCATCTGCGATAGCTCCGCCCGCTTCGCCTCGTAGGGTCCGGCCAGCGTGTTGCCCTGGTCGCCTTTGCCCCCGAGCATGCCGCCGCCGCCGAGCTGTCCGCCCATCTTGCCGATCATGGTTACCTCCGGTTCCGAGCGATGCGGCGCATGTTCTGCGCGAACACCGCCCGCTTCTTCGTGAGCGCGCTGGCCTTGGAACCCTTGGACAGGACGTGCGAGGCAAAGGCGCCGACGCTCTCCCCGTGCGCCTTCGCCTCCTTCGTGAACGCCCCCTTCGTCCCCTTGCGCTCCATCTCGTCGCTGGCGCGCTGGATCCACTTGTCTGCCATCGGCCTACCTCCGGGAGTGCCGCAGCGCTTCCCGTTTCTTCTCGCCCTTCAGCCGCCCGAGCTGGTGAAAGCCGGGGAACAGGGGCTTGCGCCCCTGGGGCGGCACGAGGGTCTGCGACTGGCTCTCCTTGTCCTCCTCGGACTCCGGAGGGCGCACGATCAGGATGTGCAGCGTCACCGCCGTTTCCCGCCCCGTCCGGCTGCCCGGGGAGCTGGTCTGCCACCTCCCCCACCGCCACCACCGCCCCCTCCGGCTGCCCGGGGTGCAGCCCGTGCCGTGCCGGGGGCCGGACGCGGCTGCTGGCGAGCCGGGCCCGAGGGACGCGGCATGGGCCGAACGCCCTGGAGGCTCGCTGGGGCCTGCATGCGACCCGGGACGGGCCGAGCCCCCGCCCAGGCGCCCTGGAGCCCTCCACGGGCCTGTGCGGCCAATCTGGCCTGGTCCTGGGCGGCATCCCCGGTCGCTCCGGCCATGCTCGGGGCCTGGCCTGCCTCCCGGATGTCGCCCGGTCCAGCGATCTGCGCGGGACGCTCCTCGCCCGCGCGCATCGCCTCCATCCGGTCCATGTGCTGCTGCACCCCGGGATGTCCGGCGAGATAGCCCGCTTCGTTGCCCTGCGCGACGGCTTGGCCGAGCCCCCGCTGCTGCCAGGGCTGCAACGCCTGCGGGGCTCCGCCCGGACCCGCGCCCGGCGGACCGGCACCCGGGGGCCCGAAGCCACCCGCGGCCCGGCGCGCGGCTATGGCCTGCTTCATCGCCTCGAGCCGCTGCGGGTCCATCGGGTTCCCGGCAGCGCCCGGCGGCGTGCCCGCTCCGAGCCCCGAGGCGTAGTTCGCCATCGACTGCCCGGCAGCCATGAGCCCACCCCCGGCAGCTCCGGCCCCCGGGGCACCACCTCCGGCAGCGACGGCTGCCCGCTTCGCGGCTGCCTGGCGGGCTGCCTCCATCATGTCAGCATCGCCAGGACCACCCCCGGCGCCGCCGGGCGGCGGGGGAGTGCCACCTGCTGGGGGTCCGTACATCTCACACCTCCAAGCCGAGCACGGCACCCATCGGCTTCGGCGCGATGGGCGCGGTGTCTACGATGCCGAACGCTGCGAGATCTTCCTTGAGCGGATCAGGCAGCACCGGCTGCTGGAGCGCCGGGAGCGCCTCGGTGAGCAGCGGATCGTTCTTCGCCACCTCGAGCCGCAGCACGCCCAGCTCCTTCCAGAGCGCTCGGAGGGACTGCGGCGGCATCAGCGGCTCGAGCTGCTGCGCCGAGCGGATCGCCTGCTCCTCGCGGAAGCGGAGGATCTGGCGGGTCAGAAACTCGACCCGCTTGGTCATCGCGCGCTGGAGCGCCTCCTCGAGCGTCTCGTTCGGCGCCAGCACGACCAGCCCGCTCGCCCCGAAGCACTCCATGATGCCCGCGACGTGGCGGTCCTCCACCTCGGTGAGCACCCCGTGCTCAAACTCGACGTGGCCGGGGGGCCAGATGATCTCCTCCTTCCCGAGCACGAGGGGCTCGCGGAGAAAGATCGGCGCCCGCAGGATCTCGGGGCGCACACTCAGCATCTTCGCCATGGGACTCCTCCTACCGCGCGCTCGAGCGAGCCCCGCGGCTTCCCGAGCGGGACGGTGCCTGGTGCAACGCCTGCTTCTCGAGGCGCTCGGCGGTCGCGTGACTCGCCCCGCCCCCGAGCGCCGTCATCTCGACTCGTTCAGCGCGGCGGATCCGTGGCGAGACCCGAACCCGTTTCGGGTTCTTCATTCTGGTCCTCCGGCGGCTTGTGCTTCGCCTCCTCGTCCTCGTCTTCGCCGTTCTCCGGCGGCAGCTCGCCGCCCCCTTCGTCCTCGGGTCGTTTCATATAGACACTCCTCGTCACGGGGATGTCCCACAGCACGTCGGAGAGCACGCGCTGCAAGACGGCATCGCGAGATTGGTAGCTGTAGAAATCTTCCCGCTCGAGCGCCGCTGCCTGGTCCTGCGCGTAGCGCCGGGCGGCGAGCAGCTCGCTCCAGTCACGGATCGAGCAGTTCTTGCGGAGGTGGTCCATGCGCTGGAATTTCTCGACCAGCCGCCCGTCGAGCGGGCGGTAGCTGCCGTCATCGTTCACGACGTAGCAGACGAGCGCCGCGCGCTTGACGGCGGCGAGGCAATTCCGGCCCGCTTCCTCCCGCGGCACGACGTAGCCCTGCTCGAGGTAGGTGAGCTGGAGATCGGTCGCCATCTTGTCCACCAGCGCGTCGATGCGCCCGAGCCCCTCGGGCAGATCGTGGTAGACCGCCCAGCACTCGTGGTCGGTGTCCCACTGGATCGAGAGCTTCGGGTCGATGCGCCGCAGCGCGCGGACGATGGTGCGATCAGGTGTCATAGCTCATGCTTGCTCATCCACTGCTGGCGGCAGCCCTTCGTGTCGAAGATGCGGTCCGGCTGCGTCTCCTCGGTGGTCGTGCCGCCCGGCGGGAACGGCAGGCTCGGGTCCTCGTAGAGCAGGAAGACCCGGACGAGGTACCAGCCCGCCATCGTCTCGGCGGTCTTCCCACAGTTGTCGCACTGGTAGCTGACCGGCATCAGCAAAACTCCGCCACGTAGAGCGTCCCCGGGGCGTCCGCCTGCGTCTGGAGCGACGCGCCCGAGCTGCGGAACACCCACAGCGAGTAGGTGTGCGCGCCGGTCGGACGGCTCCCCTCGGCCCACACCAGACCCGACGGGCCAAAGTTGTAGCCGATGGCGGAGCTGGAGTTGGTATCGAAGCGCTGGTAAGCGACCACCCCGCCATCGAAGCCGAACCCGACGTACACGGTCTGCTGGGAGTTGGTCGCCCCGGCAAAGGCCCAGCCGGGATTCGCCCAGATCAGGTGCCACCGGCCCGCGGTGAGGCTCACGCTCACCGCCACCACCTGCACCCACTGCCCGTTGACCGACCCGTTCCAGCTCGTGGGGAGGTTCGCCGACCAGACGTTCGCCACCGTGAATTGCGAGTTGGGCCGGGTGATCCCGCCGTTCACCGTGAGCCCACTCGCCAGCGTGAGGTAGCCCGCGCTGTCCAGGGTCATACGCAGGGTCCAGCCGCCCCCTGGCGTCGCCCCGTACCAGTCGAAGTTGTTACTCGTCGTGCTGTGATTGATCCGGACGAGCCCGTGGTAGCGGGTGTTGTCCACCCCGATATCGTTCGCGATGGTGTCGGAGTAGTCCGCACCCGCGATCCGCTTCACCTGATCCTTCCCGGCGGCGCGGTGAATGCTCATCCCGCCGTTCACGTAGAGGTTGCTGGTCGCCACGACGTGCGCCCCGGCGGTCACCGTGCCGATGCTATCGACCTGGAATGCGGTGATCGAAGCGTTCGCTGCCGAGATGTGATCGAGGTGCGCGAGGTCGATGTCGGAGCGCAGCAGCCACCGCCAGCCTACCTTCGACGTGTCGTCCCGCTGCCAGGCGACGTTGGGATCGAGGTACTGGTTGTGCGTGAGCCCCGTGTAGGCGATGCTGCTCGGCGCGACGAGATGCCCCTTCACGCTCTGCGGCCCGAACGTGACCGGCGTGCTCGCGAAGGGCGCCGCGCCGCCCGGCACGGTGAGCATCCCCGCCCCGTTGAGGTACATGAGCGGGGCGAACGCATTGCCCGGGGTCGGAGAGCGCCAAAACTCCGCCGCGTCCGTGGCAACGTTCAGCACCATCCCCCAGGACGGCTTCGTGTTGTCGTAGCCGATGTGGTCGGCATCGTTCACGTAGTTCGCGTTGAGCTGGATGCCCGAGGCAGCCCCGAAGCGGTAGGTCGCCTGCGGCTGCATCATGGAGGCGCCGAGCTGGAGCCGCTTGGTGCCGTCGGTCGGCGTGAGCGCGGTTCCCGTGTCGGTCCAGAGCGTGGCCCCTGCCGAGACCCAGCTTGTCGCGTAGTCCACGCCGCTCGACTTGGTGAGCACCTGGCCCGTGGTGCCGCCCGCCGGGACACCCGGTCCGGCTGGGCCTGTCGCTCCGGTGGCCCCTGCGGGGCCCTGGGAGCCCGTGGCGCCCGTCGAGCCGGTGGCCCCGGTGTCTCCCTTCGGTCCCTGCGCGCCCGTGGCTCCTGGGGCCCCCTGCGGGCCCGTGGCTCCGGTCGGTCCCGTGGGCCCCGTCGGCCCGGCGGGTCCTTGCGGCCCCACCATGGCAATCCCGAGGAACACCGACTGGTTGTTCGTGAGCGCCGCGCCCGTGCCGCTCGCGACCCAGCTCACGGGGATGTCGGTGTAGGTCCCGTGATCGGTCGGCGTGCCGGTGACGGTGTACTTGTGGACCCGCGTCGCATCGGACTGGTCCTGGAGATAGAGCGTGCTCCCGACCGTGATCGCATTCAGCGCAATCGTGGCGTCGTTGTTCAGGTTCGTGATGTGATGCGCCGACACCACGGTGGCCGCAGACGGGGCGGCGTTCAGCAGCACGTAGCCGTTCGCGGGCGGCGGCGTCGTGTTCGTGCTGAAGCGGTAGTCGATCAGGCTGTTCGACTGCCCCGGGGCGCCCTGCGGCCCCGTGGCGCCCGTCGGCCCTTGGGGTCCCGTCGCCCCCGTGGGGCCTTGGGGCCCCGTCGGCCCCGCGGGACCGACTGGCGGCGTCTGCCAGGCGAGCGCCGGACCGGCGGTCACCCAGAGCACCTTGCCGACATCGGCGCCGCTCGGAATCGGCGAGAGCCAGAGATCGGCAGCGGTCTCGGAACGGGAGACGGCGCCCGGGGCCAGGCTCGGGTTCGGGTAGAAGCCACTCAGATCCCCGCCCGCGGCGCCGGTCGGGCCTCCGCCACCCGTACTGGCATCGCCCGGGATCAGCTCCTCCCAGGACCCGGCGACTCCCGACGGACCGGGATCAGTCACCCGCTGCCAGATCGCCTGCTCGACTTGCGCCATCAACCCTCATGCGCGCGGCAGACCGTCCGCCACACGCCACCACGCTCCATCCGATCCACCGCGCGCATGAGCCACCCCCCACCACCCCACACCCGTTGCCGGAGCCCGCCGCACCAGGAAGGTCGAAGGCCGGGGGCGGCACTCGAGGATGCAGCAGGCTCCGGCATCAGGCGGGATCCTCGGCAGGATCGGCCCCGTTCGGGCCGGTCGGAGCCTGCGCCACCGGCGCGTCCTGCATCAGCTCGCGGAGCACGCCGCAGGCGCCCTCGAGCCGCTTCACCGACTCGTCGGCTTGGGAGAGTAGCTCGGTGAGCTGGGCCCGGCGGACCACCTGCTCCTGCAACTGCTGCTGATAGCGGGTGAGCCGCTCCTCGAGCGTCATTGGGTCTTCTCCTTCCAGGCGTCCCGGCAGGCGTCCGAGCAGCAGTCCACGACCACCAGCTCGTCATCCTGCGTGACGCTGCCCTGCGGCGCGTCATAGTGCGTGTGCGTGATCTGAATGCGCGGCCAGCCCGTCGGATCGGTCGTGGTCTTCGCGCAGATGGCACAGGTGTAGGTCTTCGTGCTCATGCCCCGATCTCCTGCATGTGGATGTACCCAGAGTTGCTGCCCGTCCCGGAGACGATCCCGCTCGTCCCGGAGCTGATCCACCCCTGGAGCGTGTAGGTGTGCAGCCCCGCCGGAGGGTTATCCACGGCGATCAGCGACGGGAGCGCCATCACCACGGACCCGCCGCACTGGCGCGGGCACTCGAGGATCGACGCCCCGTCCCGCATGATCCACATATCGACCAGCGTGTTCCCGGTGGACCCGAGCTGCGTGTACGAGAGGTTGTGATTCACGCAGACGATGACGAGCCCACCCTTCGTGGTGATCGTCTGCGACATGATGTTGAAGGGGGCGTTATAGGTGGACCAGGACCCCCCCGACTGCCCCGCGGAATTGCGGGCCCCGACCAGCGCCGGAGCGTTCAGCTTGCCGCCGAGCGTGAGGTTCCCGCCCACGGCGTCCAGCACCATCGGGGTGTTCAGCGGCCCGGCGTTCGGCGCGTAGCGGTACCAGTTGAACGACTGCCCGGCGTAGTCGAAGCGGAACCCCAGGGTGGAGCGGCTGCTCACGTAGCCGTTCGCGCCGCTCGCGTTCGCCCACAGATCGGTGTAGTTCGCGCCGTCCGACTGCGTGGTGGTGTTCTTCGCCCAGCTCAGGAGCCCGGGCACCGTGAGGTTCCCCACCTTGTCGAGCAGGAAGGCAATGAGCTGGGTCGAGGTGTCCCCCGGCGCACAGCGGTTGATCTGGATGTGGTCGGCGGACGAGGTGACATCGAGCGCGATGAACCAGGAGGGCTTGCTCGTATCGTCCTGCGTGTTCGTCGCCGTGCGGTTCACCGAGAGGTCGATGTAGCCATTGATCCCCGAGGTGAGCCGCCCCTTCGCGAGGTACTGGCCCCACTGGACGTTGTTGCCCCCGCTGCCAAAGAGCGAGAGCTGCCCCGTCGGATCGAGCGCCAGGAGCGTCGCCCAGACCGGCGCCCCCGAGGTCGGCGCGGCCCGTTCGATCACCGCGCTGTCCGTCGAGCCCGCCCGGAACCGCAGCACCCATGATCCGGCCACGGTGTTGTCCGTCATCGTGGACGGATAAGGGCCCGCGTTCAGCGAGAGCGTGAGCTGATCGTAGGGATCGGCGGGCAGCCCCGTCGAGAGCCGCCCCTTGCTCGTGCGCGCCCCCACCTGGAGCGCCGTCCCGGCAGCCTGGGAGACGAGCACCTTGTTCCCGTCCCGCGGGGTGAGCACGTTCCCGGCTTGGATCGTCCGCCAGGTGGGATCGGCGAGCCGGAGCCACTGCTGGTTGTTCGCGACGGTGCCCGCCGCCATCAGCGTCACCGACTCGTTCGGGGCGAGCGTGATAAAGGCGTTCACGCCGTCGATGAAATTGGCCCCGCTCGGCATGATCGTCGCCTGGTAGGCGGGGTTCAGATCGACGCGGGTGATCCGGTAGGTCTTCCCGGCCAGCGCGGTCGAGAACGGCGGCAGCGTGAGCTGCACGTTCCCGGCGTTCGCGTTGATGAGCGAGTCCTGGTTCGCCGTCGTGAGCAGCGCGTCGCCCGTGTAGAGCGTCTGCCCGCCCGCAAGCGAGCCGTCCGAGCTGGTCGCCGCTGCGTTGTCGAGCTGCACCCAGGCTCCGGCCATGCGCCCCTGGAAATGGCTCCCATCCCACTGCACCGTGCCGTCGGGCGGCGTCGCGGCGGCGGCGCCGAAGGCCATGGAGCCCGGGACGGTGAGCCGCCCGGCGTTGTCGAGCGTGAGGAGCACGCTGGCAGGCGTCCCGCTCGGCGCGTACCGGGTGACCGTCATCCGGTCCTGCGACACCGGGATGTTCGGGTCGAGCTGAAGCTGCCAGGAGGCGCGCGAGAGATCGTCCGGGGTGTTGTTCGGGAGCAAGTTGGCCTGGAGCGCGATCAGCCCCGGGCTCCCGAGGGGCTGCACGATCCGCCCCTTCGCGGCGGCGGAGCCGAGCGTGATCGTCGCGTTGCCCGGCATGCCCGTCGTGCCGACGATGGCGAGCTGGCGGGTCGTGTCCCGCGGCGAGAGCACCGTGCCGCTGTCCGCCCAGGCATCGAGCGGGATCCAGGCGCCGTTGTTCCCCTGGAAGCGGCCCCCGGTGTACTGGATCGTCCCGGCGGCGGAGCCGAGCGCGACACTCAGCTTGATGCCGCCCTCTACCTCAAGCCGCTCGGTCTGCGCGTTCCAGACCCAATTCGGGCCGATGGTGAACATCCCGGCGGGCTCGCTCAAATGCACGTAGCCCTGGCTCTGGTCGTGCGCGAAGATAAGCAGCCCTTGCGCGCCGGTAAAGAGCCGCAGCGAGTTGTCGTCCGCCTCGATGCCCGTCTGGCGCCCGACGGCCCCCGTGCTCGGATCCGCCCACTGGAGGCTCCGGCCACTCGCGAGCAGGATCCCCCGGTTGAAGAAATCCGTCGGCTTCAGGAAATCGTCAACGGCATCGTCATTCCAGAGCCCGCCGCCTGCGCCGCCCGTCGCCCAGACGAGCGTCGGGCCCGTCGCCACGGTGAGCACCTTGCCCGCATCGGCCTGTGTCGGAACCGGCGGCAGCCAGAGATCGCTCGCCGTCTTCGCCCGGGTGATCGTCCCGGGACCCACCGCGGGGTTCGGGTAGAACCCGACCAGATCCCCGCCTGCGGGCCCGGACGGCGAGCCACTGGTCCCGCCACCCGTCGGGGGCAGCCAGACCAGCAGCCCGGTCCCCGGATCGACCGTGAGCACCCGCCCATAGTCGGTGGGCAAGCTCGGCAGCGGTGGGATCCGTTTAATGTCGGTGGCGGTGAGCTTCGCGATGGGGAGCGTCCCGTCCAGGATCTTGAACCCGTTGACGGACGAGATCTCCGGGTCCCCGACGGCGTTCGGGCCAATCAGGGGGTTCGGGTAGCTCCCCATGAGATCGCCGCCTGCCGGGCCGGACGGCGGGAAGGTGGTCGGGGCCCCGGTCAGCTTCGCGTAGGCGAGCGAGACGATCTTCGCGTCGGTCACCGCGGCATCGGCGAGCTTCGCCGTGCCGACGGCGTTGTCGTACAGCTCGGGGGTCCCCACGCAGGGCTTCTGGAGCATCGCCTGCGTGATCGAGACCGGCCCCGGGGCGCTCGCACCTCCGGCGGCGGCGATCCCTTGCAGCTCGTACCAGTGTGCGCGGAGCCCCACCTCGCTGAACGTGCTCTCGTAGACGGCGAGGTACTGGTCGAGCGTGCGGCCCCCGACCGGCGGGAACGTGGGCGGCTGATCCGGATTCGGGAGATCCTGGAGCGTGCCGTTGCCGTTACCCACGTCCCCCCCCTCGGTCGGCTAGACCTGGAGCCCCTTGCTCGAGTGCTTGGCGGCGGCAGGCGCCGCGGCTGCCTTCTCGCCGTTCGGCTTCGGCTCCTCCACCGGCTTCGATGCCTCGTTGCCCGAGGCGTCATCGAGCGCCGTCCAGAGCGGGTCCATGCCCTTCTCGTGGAACAGCTCGCGGTACGTCCGGAGCAGCTCTGGCACCGTCGGCTTCTTCTCCGCGGGGGCGTTCACGATCTTCAGCGCCGCCTGCGCGGCGGCGTCACGATCCTGTTGCTCGGGCGGCGCTGCTGCCGCCGGGGCGGTCTCCTCGGCCATGGGTCCCTCCTACCCGGTGGTCGGCACCGGGGTTAGAAACGTCCGCACCAGCACTACCGTGCCGTCCGGCAGGACTTGGTTGACGAGCCCGACGACCTTCATGGGAACCGGGGCGGTCACAGCCGCCCCCTTGTCCTCGTAGATCGGGTTCCCGCTGCCGAGCTTGTACCGGCCCTCGCCATAGACGAGGTAGTTGGTCATCTCCATGGAGACGCCTCAGTACGGGATCGTGTTGTACGCCGCGTCGATGGTGATGTCCGAGATCTTGCTGTTCGCGTTCGACTGGAGCGCGCCCATGTTGGCGATGATCCGCATGAAGCCGTAGAAGACATCGCCCGCGGCCAGCGAGTCGTGCTTCAGGATCCCGCCGGTCTGCTCCACGAATTGGAGATCGAACAGCCCGAAGCGCTGGATCGACTCCCGGACCAGGTTGAAGATCGTGTTCTCCGGGCAGTCCACGTCCACCAGAAACTCGCGCCCGTTATACTCGAGCACCTGGAAGCCGCCGTCGAGCTTCAGGTCCACGAAGCGCTTGTTCGGGACGAGCAGCCGGAGGTACTGGTCGCGGCCCCCGTAGCTGCCGACCATGAGATTGGTCCGGCGACCCGACTGGATCTCGGGCACGTCCTGCCCCTGCTGCATGAGCGGCAGGGCGAGCGCCCGCGGGGTGCCGCTGTTCGCCAGCACCTTGGCCTTCCAGAGCGGGTTCTGGGTCCGGTTGATGTCCTGGAAGACGAGCGCGGCGGGGTTGTTCACCCCGTCGTCCACGATGGCGCCGAGCCCGAGAAACTCCGAGCCCATGGCCTTGTGGCGGACGATGGTGTCGCCGGAGACGGCGCCGGTCGGGGTCACCGCGGCGAGCGGCGAGCCCGCCCCGAGGGTGATGTTCCCGGTGGAGGCGTCAATCGCCATGATGGTGTAGCGCTTCGCGGCGTAGGGAGTGCCTGCCCCGTCGCCCGGGTCGGAGTCGCCGTTGCCGCCCCGGATGGTCGTGCCGTCCGTGCCGGAGATCACGTTCACCTGCATCCCGGCGCGGAGGTACTTGGTGGAGGTGACCGTGCCGACTCCGGCGGTCACCGCCGAGCTGAAGGCTGCCCGGACGCCCGAGCCGTCCAGGTAGGTCTGCATGTTCAGGTCCTTCAGCATCATCTCCGTGAGCGACCGCATCTTGTCGGTCAGCGTGTTCACGAAGGCGTTGACGTTGCCCTTCCCCTTCTCGATGTCGGGGCCCGCGATGTCAAAGGTGCCGTAGATGAACTTGTGGCGGACCCGGGCGGTCACGTCCACGTTCATGATCGGCTGCGGGAGCCCGACCCGGTAGCCGCGGGCACCGACCGACTGCGTGTTCACCATGCGGGCGGGAAACTCGTAGGCGTTGCCGCCGAACCGCACCTGGCTCGTGGCGAAGCGCTTGTAGAGCATGGCCGCAAGGTTCTGCTGCTGCTCCACTCCGGGGCCATAGACCGTCTTCAAGATGGTCGATAGCTCGGAGATGTTGTCGCGAATTGCTGGGACCGCCATGGGCGTCCTCCCCCCGGCGTCTGCCGGTTAGGACCCCGCGTCCCCGACGAGCCTATCCCGGTGCGCCATTCCCCCAGCCCAGGCGCGACGTGAGCAGCTCCTCGGCGATGCGCGAGGTCGCGTCATCGTTCGCCCCCGCTTTGGGCTGCTGCCCGAGCGGGGTCTGCGTGCCGCCGCCTGCGGAGGCGGGGAGACGCAGATCGTCCGTCTTGCCCTGGCGATAACCTTCCAGGCGGGCTTGAAACTCCTGTTCCCAGGGCAGGAGATACTCCGCCAGAAGGTGCGGCACGTCCTCCATCGTCGCGTCCCCCATCTCGCGGACGCGCTCGAGAACGTAGTCTTTGCAGAGTGGCAGCAGCCGATCGACGTGCCGATAGCGCCGGTCGGTGAGGATCTTCGAGATCCCCCCGTCCAGCTCACGCTCGGTGTTCTGGAGACGGATCTGCTTCTGCGTCTCCTGCTCCCGCTCCTCGACCTTCGCAATGGCGGCGTCGATGCGGTCGAGCTTCGCGAGCTTCTCGGCGATCTCCGGCGGGATGTCCAACCGGCCCCGCGCACCGGGGCGGCGGTCTGCGGGCATCCCGAGCCGGTCATAGAGCTGGTCGGCGATGTCGCCGTGCTCCATGAGTGCTGCCTGGAGCGTTTCGTAATCCCGGGCCTTGCGTTCGAGATCGGCAGCTACCCCTTGGCGCTCGCCTTTGAGCGCTTCGATCTGCTGCGCGTGGAGACTGGTCGCGTGCGCCGCTTCCCGGCGCATCCGAGCCATCTCCGATTTGAGCTGCCGGTGCTCGGCCCAGGGGACCCAGCCGGGTCCTGGCCGCGCTTTTGCAGGGTCTTCGCCTTCTGCCGGAGGCGATCCCCCCGATTCAGGTGGACCGCTATCGGATGGACCGCCTGAAGGCGGCACTCCACCCGCTTGCTCTGTCCCCGCCCCGCTAGCTGGCAGTGCAGGTGCCGCTGTGCTCTCGGTTGCCCCGCTCGGGGCATTCCCTGCGCCCTCGGTCGCCCCTGAAGAAGCGACTGCACCGTCCGCCACGGGTGACCCTCCCTGCTTCGCGCGCTCTGTTGCTCCACTCCCGACCGCGATCGGCTGCGGTCAGTCTCGCCACGCGACCACTCGGGGGGTCGGCTCCCACTCGGCTTCACCGGGCCGGAACCGGATCGTAATTCTACGCTGGCGGGGGTTGTACTCCTTCTGGCCCCGGTCCTGCAACGGGGGGAGCGCCGCCATTCATACTTTCTGCGCCCGGCTCGGCGCCGGGAGCGCCTTCCATGCCCGGCGGCGGGGGCGGCGGAGGCGGCTGCATCGCCTGCGCGACCTGCTGCGCCTGCTGCACGACCGGATCGAGCGGCGAGCCGGGCTCGGGCTGCATCTTCGGGGTGAGCATAAGCCCCTGCTCGGCCATCGCCTGCTTGTGCGCGTCGCGGTGCGCCTCGTAAGCCGCCTGCACCTCGGGCGGTTTCGAGTCGAACGCCGGGTCCTTCATCGCCAGCTCGTGCTCGGCGAGGTGGATGGCGTGATCGTCGGTGTCGTTCACGTAGGGCATCGACTCGCCGGAGTCGAAGCGGGCGTTCTCCTTGTGGGCGCGGCGCATGTCCGGCCCGAGCGCCGTCTCAAACTCCTGGAGCCCGAGCTGCTCGAGCACCTGCTGGCGCTGCTTCGGGTCCATCACGTCGATGACCTTGGCGTCCATCGCGTCGAGCATGAGCTGCGTCTTCGCCGCCTGCGAGCGCGGGACGAGCGTGCCCGGATCGACCGCGACATCGGTCTGGTTCTGGAGATCGGCCCCGAGCCAGTAGCGGACTTGCCAGTCGGACCCCGCGCCAGCTATCTTGACGGCGCGCGGCTCGCGATAGTGCGTGGCAGCGAGGAGCAGCCGCTTCCGTCCGCGCTCGGCAATCCACTGGCCCCACCGTTGCAGGCGGGGCACCGACGCTTCGTCCCCCTGCTCGCGGAGAAAGTTGAACGCCACGCCCGAGCGGGTCCCCTGCGGCAGCGCATCGGGCGAGGCGCGGAGGTCTTGTGATTGCCGGTCCATCGCCGCGACCGCTCCGTCCCGCTCCTGCTGGATCTGTGCTGGGAGTGGCTGGCCCTGTACGACTTGCGGCGTCGCCCCGACCCCGACAAAGTTGTAGAGCACGGTGGCCCCGGGCCGCATCGCCACTTGCCCGGGGGCCAGTCCCGATCCTTTCGGGGCGAGCACCCAGGGGTTCAGCAGCGTCTTCCGGTTCAGGATGATCTGCGCCATGGTGCCGTTCACCTGGCGCTGGAGCGGCACCATGTCATCGACGGGCGTGCGTCCGGTGAAGCGTCCGGGCACCTCGTCATAACGCCATTCGGTCCACGAGAGATCGCCGGTCGGGTTCCCGCGCGCATCGGTGATCGGCAGCTCGCCGCGGTAGAGCAGGACGCCCCCGGCGACACAGAGGTGCAGCCCCTTCGGGTACTTTTGCGACGGCTTCTCCTGATACTCACGATAGACGGCGCCGCCGCGGTAGAGCCCCGAGCCCCCGTAGTGCGCGGTGCCCTGCACGGACGGGCCGATCAGGGCCAGCAGCGACGACTCGTAGAAATTGGCCGCATCGACGCCCGACTCCTCGCCGACGAATGGCCCCTTGTCGGGGAAATTCTCATCGATCCAGTCGAGATCGGCGTAGCAGCACTCGCCCGCCCAGCGAGCCTTCCGGAGATCCGTCGCCTTCGGATCCCAGTGAAAGTTGAAGGGCATCCGGATCTCGGTCTCCAGCTCGCCCTGCGGGAAGGTGTCCACCTGCGGCTGCCCGTCGGCGCCCATCACGGGCTCGCCCCCGGTGAGCGTCATCTTCGGGCGCCCGTCGGCGAAGGTCGCCGGGCGGCTGCCCGTGGTGAGCGTCTGGGAGCACTGCGGGCAGAATTGGCCCACCTCGGTAAACTCCCCCGTGTAGCTGCACTGCGGGCAGACGGCGGCGGGCTCGGTCGCCTGCTGGGAGCCCGGCGGGGTCATCTGCGGCATCGCCAGGATCGGCCCGGCGCGCGGGTTCCAGTAGTCCTTCGCGATCACCGTCCCCATCAGCGAGCCGACGAGCGCCGCTTTAAAGCGCTGCTCGTCCTCGCGGCAGACGGCATCGATGTGCTCCATCATCTGCTCGGCAATGCGGGCCCCCTCGCGGTCCCCAGGCTCATTGGTGGACGGTCTGACACGGGCCTGGGGCTGGGAACGCAGCATCCGGGCCACCATCGAGGTGACGCGGGGGGCGATCTCGTTCTGCACCGGGGTCGGGAACCAGCTCGGCGCCGTCCAGCGCGAGAAGCGGCGCGTCGCCTCGGTGTATTCGATCCACTGCACCCCGGCGTACATGCAGACGTTCTCGAACATGGCCCGCTCCTGCGCCCAGCGGGCCCCTTCCCGGGACATCAGCGAGATGCGCTGCTCGACCCGGGTAATCAGCGCCTTCTCCTCGTCGGACGGCACGTAGCCCGGCTTCTGCGGTCGGGCTTCCGACTGCACGCCGGGGAGCTGGCTCGGTGTCGTCGCGGGCGGGGTCCCTGTCCGTCCCCGTCCCCCCCTCATGCCCCAGGTCCTTCGCGGCCACCCCCCCGGCGCAGTAGCCTCCTCCCTCGTCTCGAGATCGTAGCTCGCCTTCCCTGCGAGCTGGCGATCCAGCATCGTCATCGCCCGGTCGTAATTCTGCTTCGTGTCGAGCGTCCCATCGGGCGTGATGACGTACTCCTGCCCGTCCTCGCCCGTGATCTGAAACGGCTTCTCGAGCCCCGGCGGCGGGGAGCCGCCCGACGGGGAGGGTAACACCGGGGGCGGTGCCGTTGGCCCAGCCGAACGACTCCCCTGGTGCGCCATGAGCTGATCGACCAGCTTGCGGAGGTACGCCACCTCGCGCTCGAGCACGAGACACACCTTGCAGAGCGGCTGGCCCCGGCTCAGAGGGGCCTCCGGGCTCGCTTGGCGGTGCGCGTGAGCGGGCGGCGTCCCTGCACGAGCAGGAACGTCCGGTGCCCCTTCCCGAATTTCATGCTGTACTGGTCAATCCGGTTCGCGTAGCGGGTTTTGAGCAGCGGCGAGCCGACCGAGGCGTCCTGGGTCACGACCGGCATCTTCTGCCCCGCCATCAGCGTCGCCCCAGCCGCCG
>Ga0126370_10000136_pt1 | contig 24713 bp, 20 predicted proteins | sample PanSoiMetaPlot_3_FD_92586 | JGI IMG/M metagenome (GOLD analysis project Ga0126370, IMG submission 92586) | Tropical forest soil microbial communities from Panama - MetaG Plot_3 | ecosystem: Environmental > Terrestrial > Soil > Tropical forest > Bulk soil | place: Panama | collected 2016-02-17 | reverse complement strand
TGAATTTGATGTTCGTTCGCACTATACTCACAGGTTCCATTTCTTGCCAGGAGAACCCAGTGTCGAGCGAAAAGACCAGAAGAGACTTCTTGAAGTTGTCAGCGTGCGGAGTGGTGGCAGCATCGGCGGTTGAAGTGGCAGCGGCTTTTCCCAGTTCGGCTGCGCCAGAGCCACAGGCGGGCGAGATCACGGTGCGAATGACCGGCGGAAGCAAACGCTACGAGGCCCAACCATCGCTGGCGTGGAAGAGCGGGGCGGCCGGCGCGAATGTGATCGAGTTGAACCCCGCGAAGAAATTTCAGGAGATGCTCGGGTTCGGCGCGGCTTTCACCGATGCGGCCTGCTATACGTTCAACCGGCTTGATACCTCCGCTCGTGAGCAATTGTTCCACGAACTGTTTCACCCGTCGGAGATGGGATTGAGTGTTTGCCGCACCTGCATCGGCGCGAGTGACTACTCCACGGAAGTCTTCAGTTATGACGAAGGCGAGCCCGATCCGGAAATGAAGCGGTTCTCGATCGCGCATGATCAGCCATATGTGTTGCCGATACTGCGCGAGGCGAGGAAGCAGAATCCCGATCTGTTCTTGTTCTCGTCGCCGTGGAGCCCTCCGGGATGGATGAAGGCGGGTGGATCGATGCTGGGCGGGTCGATGCGGCAGCATTCCTTCGCGCCGTATGCACTGTATTTTGTAAAGTTCCTGCAGGCGTACGCCGCAGAGGGAGTGCCGATCCAGGCCGTGACGGTGCAGAACGAAGTCGACACCGACCAGGATGGCCGCATGCCGGCATGTTTGTGGGGGCAGGAATACGAAATGGGATTCGTGAAGAATCATCTGGGCCCGGCGCTAGAGAAGAACGGCCTATCGACCAAGATCTGGATTCTCGATCACAACTACAACCTGTGGGGCCGTGCAGTTGCAGAGCTGGCTGATCCCGATGTGCGCAAATATTGCAGCAACGTCGCTTTCCATGGATACGTGGGCACACCGGATCAGATGAGCAAGTTTCACGCCGCATATCCCGACGTGAGTCTGTATTGGACGGAAGGCGGTCCAGATTACACCGCTCCCGACTTCGCCACGGACTGGGCGAACTGGGGACAGACCTTTACACAGGCCATCCGCAACTGGTGCCGGTCGGTGACGGGATGGAATCTCGCGCTAGATGAGAAAGGACGACCGAACATCGGACCCTTTCCCTGCGGGGGGATGGTCACGATTCATTCGCAGACGAAAGAGATCACCAAGAGTGGCCAGTATTGGGCCTTTGCACACTTCTCGCGGAATGTACGCCGCGGAGCCAAGCGGTTCGAATCCACGGGCGACGTGAAAGGTGTTGAGCATGTCGCGTTCGAGAATCCGGACGGCAAGAAAGTGCTGGTCCTCTCAAACTCCGGAGACATGAGGACGATCACACTGAAGCAGGGCGCGAAAGTTGTAGAATTTCCTGTGGCGGCGGGTTCGGTGAGCACGATCATGTGGAGTTGATTGTTTTCTCAGAGCCGCTTCCGAGGGACCCTTGTACGAAAGAATTACATCCCTCGGACAGCATTGCGACGGGCTACTCTCAAGAAATGCAACAGCTTACGGTTTGGCATGATCGTTGCAACCTTTCTCCCGTTTCCGTCCTCTGAATAAAGCCGGTGTGTGTTCGGTGAACGTGGAGGTCTGCATTCCTTCGGGGGTGTGGCCTTTGATTGCCACGCGTCGTAGCGGTGGACCTTTCTCGCCCGGCCGTGAAGTACAAGAACGAGAAAGTTGGAAGCCGCTAGCGCCCGCAACTTCGCCTGTCCCGGCGTGGTAGATCTCTGTGGTTCCGGTATGAGGTTCTGTAGATGAGACTACTCAGCGCCCGGCTGATCATTTCCCTCATTGTTGGCATTACCCTCGTGTCACTGTGTACTTCTGCGTACCAGGTAGTAGTGACCCGACGGCAGATGCGAAGGGATCTGGACCGGCGCGCCGAGGTGCTGGGAGAGAGTCTCGCCAGCAACGTCGAGCACGATCTTGAGCGGGACGCACAACGCACTCTGCAGCGAACCGTCCAGCAATTTGCCAACCGCGAACACCTCGCTGGTCTGGCAGTCTACGACACGCAAGGGCACCCGATTGCGGTCACGACCACGTTGCAGCCGCTAATGGAAAGTGCCCCGCCCATAGTGTTGCAGTCCCTGAAAGACAACCACGACACCAAGGCATTTCTGCGCATGGGAATTGCCTCCATCCATATTTATGCGCTGCCTTTGCACAGTGACGACACGCTGATTGGAAGTCTCGCCATTGTTCACGACACAGGTTACATCCATGGCGAGGCACTGCGGATTTGGAGGGAAACCTTCCTGAGTGCGCTGGCGCACGTGGTTCTGATCGTTCTGATCACATTATTAATCGTGCGCTGGAGTATTGCCGGGCCCATCGCTCGAACGGCGCACTGGATTAAAGCTCTGCGGACTGGGCGGGCGATGTCGGCGCGGATCAAGCCGCTCGATCTGGATCTGTTTCGTCCCCTGGCGCGTGAGGTGGCCACGCTCGCAGAGAGTCTTAATACTGCCCGCTCCGCGGCGGAGTTAGAAGCCCGACTGCGGGAGACGGGCGAGTCGATCTGGACGCCGGAGAGGCTGGCGGTGCATGTCCGCGCACGCCTGGAAGAGGGCCGACTGTTCGTCGTATCCAATCGTGAGCCCTATACGCACGTTCGTCGCGGAAAGTCGATCGAAGTCAACGTGCCTGCGAGTGGACTTGTGACCGCCATCGAACCTGTGCTGCGGGCTTGCGGCGGAACTTGGGTGGCACATGGCTCGGGTGATGCGGACTCTGAAACCGTGGATTCCGGTGGGCGATTGATGGTGCCTCCAGACGACCCGCATTACACTTTGCGGCGCGTTTGGCTCTCGAAAGAAGAGGAAGAAGGGTACTACTACGGGTTCGCGAACGAGGGTCTGTGGCCGTTGTGCCATATTGCACACACACGTCCGATCTTCCGGGCGGAAGACTGGAAGCACTACCAAGACGTGAATCGGAAGTTCGCGAAGGGGCTCCTGGAGGAGATGGAGGGTATCGCCAATCCCGTGGTGCTGGTGCAGGACTATCACTTCGCGCTGCTGCCGCGGTTGATCAAGCAAAAGCGTCCGGATGCGCGTGTGGCAATTTTCTGGCACATTCCGTGGCCGAATCCCGAGGCGTTTGGGATTTGCCCATGGCAGCGCGAACTCGTAGATGGACTCTTGGGTGCCGATCTGGTTGGCTTCCACATTCAGGCGCACTGTACGAATTTTCTGCAGACCATCGACCGCGTCGTGGAATCGCGGATCGATTGGGATCACTCGACCGTGCAGCGTCTAGAGCATCGAACGCGCGTGCATCCATTCCCGATCAGCGTCGATTTGGCCGATGTCCAGCCCAAGACTCCGCGCCAATCCGCCTATGAGGTGCGGGCTTCGCTATTCAAGAGCCTCGGGGCGGAAGCAGCCGTCCTGGGACTCGGGGTGGATCGCCTGGACTATACCAAAGGGATATTGGAACGGTTTCTGGCAATCGAGAGATTTCTGGAAAAATATCCGCGCTATCAGGGAGTGTTTACTTTCGTTCAGATCGGGGCGCCCAGTCGGACGCATATCAAGCGCTATCACGATTTGCAGGCTGAGATCGAGGCTGAAGTTGAGCGGATAAACTGGCGTTTCCGCGCGGATCAATGGAAGCCGATCATTCTGCTGGAGCGGCAACACAGCCATCAGGAAATCGAGCCCTACTACCGTGCGGCGGACTTGTGCCTGGTGACCTCTCTGCACGACGGAATGAATCTGGTGGCCAAGGAATTCGTTGCTACGAGGCAAGACGAGCGTGGCGTGCTCATTCTAAGTTGTTTCACCGGTGCTGCCCGCGAGTTGCGCGATGCCCTTCAGGTGAATCCCTACGACATTGATCAAACGGCGGAAGCGATCCGCGCCGCACTGGAGATGAGTCCGGAGGAAAAGGAACTGCGCATGCAACGGATGCGGAAGGCCGTGCGCGACAACAACGTGTACCGCTGGGCTGCCAGCTTGATTGGCGAGGTATGCGAAATTCGCCTGGACGCTGGAGAGAGCGGCGAAAACAGGTTCAGCGCCGGAGCATCGGTCGCATAGAGCTGCGGGAAAATCCTTTCACGCAAAACTTTGCTTGAGCTGAGCGCCACCCAAAACTACGCGCTATTGTGCTCGGCGGTGTAGCCCTCCGTCCCCGAGTTCGTTATTCCTACACACGATGAACGGATCTTCGGCTCGACGGGCAGAAGATGGGGCGATGCTCCAGTTTCGATATTGCGCATGACGGTTTCTGCTGCAGAGGCCCCTAGCTCAGAGAGCCATAACTGCACGCTCTCTTCCGCGAAGTCTGCGGGTGCGAGGCCGGTGAGTTCGACGGCGACCACCGGCAAATCCAATTGTTGCGGCAATGCTGCCCGAACCGCGATTACTCCTTCAATTCCTCGCTGCTGAAACTGGATATGGAGAGAGGTCACATCCGCCGAATCAGGGCGGACAAGCACGAGCAGATATCCTCGACGTTGCAACCCTTCCTGAGCTGCGGCAATAACCCTTGCCGCGGCTGGGCAGCCGAAATCGCGACTGATCGCGGCGACCATGCGCGTGCGTTTCGTACGCAGGGACCGTGCCCAGAAGTTAGGCCGGTAATTCAGTTCGGCCGCCGCCTTGAAGATTCTTTCTTTCGTGGATTGTGGGATCGCCTGGGCAGCGGGTGCATTATTCAATACCGAAGAGACGGAACAGGGGGCAAGTCCGACTCTTTCTGCGACGGCTCTTAGATTAGGTGCGGTTTCTCTTCTCCGTGACATGTCCGCCTCGCTTGGAAATGATGGCTCTGCATCCGTCGAGCGATCGGCTCCTGCAGTACCTAATTGGTCGCGACGGCGCGGTCCAAGAACATCTGGGACCCATCAAGGGGTGAGATCAAACAGAGAATTTCAGCCTGCTGCGACTCTGCAGAAGAGGCAGAAACAATTTAAGAGGAGAGAGGCGCTGCGTCCAATGCAAAAAATCCATTGTTACAATCGGCAGCTTCGTTGAGAGATCAAGCAGTGAGCCATGAGCGGTGAACAATAAGCAGTTGGGCTCGTTGCTCCGGCTTAGATTGTCTTGACAGGCATCCGAACATCATTCGCGAATGAGGTATGCTCAGTGAGTGGCGGTGCGTTTTCCATCCTCCGGAGATCAGAAGCTGATACAAATTGTGGATGCGGCATTGGCGGACGCGGCGCGCCGCAGCGGCGAGTGGCTCGCGTGCCGCCCGGGATGCACGCAGTGCTGCATTGGGATATTTGCCATCAATCAGCTCGATGCTTTGCGTCTGCGGAATGGGTTGACGAAACTGAAGAAGCGGGATCCCGAGCGGGCAGCGGCTGTGGTCCGGCGCGCTCGTGAGTCGTGGGCGCGTTTGCGCGATGAATTCCCGGGAAATCGAAAGTCCGGCATCCTCAACGAGGATGACGCATCTGCGGAGAAGTTCGAAGAGTTCGCAAACGAAGAGTCCTGTCCGGCGCTTGATCCGTCGACGGGTCTGTGCGAGTTGTACGAATCCCGCCCGATGACGTGCCGTGTGTTCGGTCCTCCGGTTCGCTCGGAAGGCGGCTTGGGCGTGTGCGAATTGTGTTTTCATGGCGCGAGTGAAGAAGACATCGCGGCCTGCGAAATGGTGCCGGATCCTGATGATTTAGAGTCGCGACTACTAGAACAGGTCGAAAAGCGTTGGAATATCCGCGGAAGTACTATCGTCGCCTGCGCCTTGCTCGATTGATGTCCACAAAACTCAAGTTTAGTCTCGGGATCTTATTTGCCGCGCTCGTTTGCGTGGCGAGCTTTACGCAAACTGCATCGGCCGCGACCGACACCGATGCGTGGCTGCGCTATACAGCGCTCGATCCTAAATCAGCAAAGCAATACGAGCAGCTTCCGTCAAAGATTGTGGTTTTGGGGGATTCGCCCGTCCTCCAGAACGCGGCACAGGAACTGACGTCCGGTATCGAGAAGATGACGGGCCGGACGGTGAGTGCGAACAGCGAAGTCAGTGGGAGTTCGTTCATCCTGGCCACCGTGAGTCAGGCGAAGAGTCTGATTCCAGCGCTCAGCCCGCCTGGAGGCATGGCCAGCGACGGGTACTGGATCACACACACAAAAGCCCACGGATCCGAATGTCTCCTCATTACCAGCAACGATGAGCGCGGCGTTCTCTATGGCGTTTTTGGGCTGTTGCGGAAAGTGGCAGAGGGAAACAACCTTGCCCGCATCAATGAGCTACAACAACCCGCGGCCGGGATCCGCTGGATCGATCAGTGGGACAACCTCGACGGGAGCGTGGAGCGTGGCTACGGCGGACGGTCGATCTTTTTTGAAGGTGGTAAAGTTCGCGAGGATTTGACTCGCGCCGGGCAGTACTCGCGACTGCTGGCGTCGGTTGGCATCACGACGTGCACGGTGAACAACGTCAATGCCGCGCCCGGAGTTCTCGCAGACAGTTTCATCCCGCAACTGCGGCGCATTGCCGATGTGTTTCGGCCATGGGGCGTGCATCTCTCGGTGTCGGTCGACCTGAGTAGTCCGAAGCTGGTCGGCGGCCTCGACACATTTGATCCACTCGATGAGCGAGTTGCCGAATGGTGGCGAGCTAAGGCGGATGAAATCTACCGGCAGATTCCGGATTTCGCCGGCTTCGTGGTTAAGGCGGATTCAGAAGGGAGATCGGGGCCCTCCGCCTATGGGCGCACTCAGGCGGATGCTGCGAACGTCATAGCGCGGGCCCTGAATCCCCACGGAGGCGTCGTCTTCTATCGTGCGTTCGTGTACAACCATCATCTCGATTGGCACAACCTGAAGAACGACCGGGCAAAAGCTGCTTACGATAATTTCCATCCCCTCGATGGCAAGTTCGATGGCAACGTCATTATTCAGATCAAGAACGGTCCGATCGATTTCCAGGTGAGAGAGCCGGTGTCTCCTCTATTCGGTGACCTTCAGTCAGCGAATAAAGCGATCGAGCTGCAGATCACGCAGGAATACATGGGCCAGCAGAAGCATCTCTGTTTTCTAGTTCCGATGTGGAAGGAAGTTCTCGATTTCGATATGCGTGTCAGCGGCGGGCACACACCGGTGAAGGAGATTGTTGGGCGCGGGAATTCAAACCGGCTCAACGGATTGGTCGGCGTCGCCAATGTTGGTCTGAATGAAAACTGGATGGGAAGTCCGCTGGCGATGGCCAATCTCTATGGCTTCGGACGGCTGGCATGGAATCCCAATCTCAGCAGCGAACAGATTATCGATGAATGGACGCGGCTCACGTTTGGCGACGATCCGCTCGTTGTCCGGACCATCGCAAAACTGCAGCTCGATTCCTGGCCGGTGTACGAGAGCTACACGGGTCCTCTGGGCGCAGGCACGCTGACCAACATTACAGGCAATCACTACGACCCTGCGCCGGAGTCATCCGAGGAGAATGGCTGGGGACAGTGGCATCGCGCCGATCATCAGGGCATCGGCATGGACCGTACCGTTGCGACCGGGACTGGCTATATCGGGCAATATCCGGCAGATGTGCAGAAGTTGTATGAGTCGCTGAGCGCATGTCCGGACAATCTGCTGCTGTTCTTCCATCATGTCGCATGGACGTATGTACTGCATTCGGGCAAGACGGTAACTCAGCACATTTACGACTCTCACTATGAAGGTGCTGAACAGGCGCGGGACTTTATTGCGCGATGGCAGACGCTAGCGGGACATATGGATGGCGAGCGCTATCGGGATATCCTGGCGCGATTTGAATTTCAGGCAGGCGAGGCGGTGAAGTGGCGCGATGTGATTTGTGCCTGGGCCTATCGGATGTCAGGGATTTCCGATCAAAAGGGACGCGTGGGCAGCACAAGCGCGAAGCAGTAGATCGGTTGATCGCGGTTATATGGGTGTTCCCGTGCCCGGCTGTGCCGAAAGTTTATCCCACTGTAAGCGAACACCGCGCAGAAGTGAGGGGTAGATGACCAGCTTACGGAATGGATCGATCATCGCCATATAAACTGGTGTGAAGCGGCTGACGCTGCGCACGTAGACACCAAAATAGAAACGGTAGGCATTGCCTACGTCGACGAGCGCACTGAGTGCCGCGCCATGGACGGTGCGGTTGATCACCTCAAGGAGTTGTTCGTTTTCGAAGCGATATACGACGCGGAAAAGTCCCTCTTGCGCACCCGCCGGCGACAGTGACTTTGAACGATCGGCGATAGTCAGGCGGGTTGCGAAGGATTCCGCGGTTGCGAGTGGCTCGCGATCCCAAGCTAGAAGTCGTCCGAAAAAGAAACGGATACTGAGCAGCGCACGGGTGCCCGGCGAAAGCCTGCACTGATGAGGGCTTGCCACCCGCAGAAACTGATCCAGAGTGACGCTTGGGCGAGTACGCGGAAGGTCTACAGCCCATACGTCATGAAGGGGCACGTCAGCAAGGAACTCGTGAACTCGGAGGGGCAACCGCTCGAACTCTTGCCTTGAGATCTGTGGCATCGTGGCTTCTTCCTCCATCATGCGCTACGTAGACTGTTCGCGCTTGCAGAAGACCGTTCTCACGAATTCCTTTACTCCGGCAGGGCCAGTCACTCGAACGATGATCGGCCCCATATTGGGGAGTGCAGCGAATTCAAAGGTCAGGAAGGGGCAACACTCGCGCTCAGCCACGATCAGTTCCGTCACAAGTTGAATCAAGTTGGCGTCTCCCGGAAGACGAAAGGCAAATCCCTGTTGAAGTTCCTCAGTCTCCATCCCGGCAGCCTTGAATCTCGTAAGAAGCTCGGCCTCGCGATCGCGCGACTCTTCGTTGGTCAGAGAGCAAGCGATCGGCTTGCTTTTGAGATTGCTCACGGACGGCTCGCGGGAGGAACCACGCCGTTCATCCGGAGGTATTCGACGAGTTGTCCATAATGGTCAGCCGCGTGTATCAGCGACTCCACTACCAATGCCGAACGAGTCACCTCTCCCCGCTTCAGCGGGGAGATTGGCGACGAATTGACTGGTGTGTTCATCTGGCCGATCGCTGCGATGGCTCTATCTAAATGGGCGAATGAGTCTGTCAAGTAAGCGAGGATCTCAGCCTTAGTTCGTACCATTTCAGGCCCGACTTCGTCACCGGCATCTGCGGGTGGCTCCTCGCCCAACGCTGCGGCCGCCAGGATGTGATTGGTTGCGGACAAATGTTTCACCATTTGACCGAAGGTACGCACGCCCTTGAATTCGCCGTCGGTTGGTGCAAAGGCGAATTTGTCGGCAGGCATGGCTTCTACGGCGGGGATGATCATCCTCTCGGCGATCTTCAAGAACGATTGCAGCGCGTATTTTTCGCGCTGTGCATCAAGAGGTGCAAGTTGTTTTCTGTCGTTGGGCTGCTGGCCCACCCGTGCCGAGAGGTTTCCAGTGGCGAGGCCCAGCGCGATTACTGCGAACCATTTCATTCGCTGCACGATTCGTTTCTCCTTCGGCGGAAATGTAGAGCTACTCTCCGCCATTTCTCACCGTACAACTTAAAGTTGACTTTAAGGCAAGAGTGATTTTTGCAAACAATTTGTCAGCGACAGCCGAGTGAGCAGTGCGGTGAAACGCTAGAATGACGCATGGCTCAGCTGACGATTTCGCAGGTCGCACGGCAGATTGGACTCCGGCCATCGGCCATTCGCTATTACGAGCGGATCGGACTGCTTCCTCGCCCACAAAGGCTAAGCGGGCAGCGACGGTACGACGCGACGGTCCTCTACCGCCTGGCCATCATTCAGCGTGCGCGTCAACTTGGCTTTACATTGGGTGAGATCCGACACTTGTTTTTTGGCTTCCGCGATGTTACGCAGGCCTCAGAGCGTTGGCGGACGCTCTCGCAGCGAAAGCTCCGGGAGTTGGATCAACTCTTGGAGGGAATCAAAGCAGTACAAGGCCTGCTCAGACGCCTGATGTCGAACTGTCGGTGCGAGACACTCGATCAATGCGGCAAGGGCATATTTCAGAGCATGGGTCGGAAGGTAATCTCAGAGCCGATTTTTCGCAATATTCGAGGTCAGGAAAAGCTCCAGCGTAATTTGACCCAGATAGAAAGCCGAAGTCACCGAATTCCCTAAGGGTCGCCTACAGTATGTAAGGTATCCAACAATGAGCGAGTTTCTGGCATTCTCCCTCCGCGCTCTTCGCTCATGCGTGCAATGCCCACTCGCCGTCTGGAAGATCGCATCCGCGAATTGTGCGCCCGCGTCGTATACGAGAACGGCACGGAGTGGCAAAAAACCGTTCATAAATTGCAGCTTGCGATTCAAGAACACTCCCTGCGACTTACGAATAAGACAGCGGCCGCAACCGTTGGTGGCAAGCCTGACGTGATCATTGAGCGGCGGGAAAGGTCCGAAAGGAAAGCCGGAACCGGGGCCTAAGTACTTGCAGATTTTGGCGCACAAAGGTGCACCTTCTCCCTAGGTGTGGTACTGCAGTTGCAGAAATAACGACGATGAGCACCGCCGAATTAGGGTTGGAAGTTTGGAAGCTACGTCTGAAGGAAGACTGCGAACGTCAGGATAAGCTGCTGGCGTACAGCAACCTGGGCGAGGAATGCCTCAAGGTGTTGTGGGAGGCCGGGACCGAGCCTACAGTGCAAGGAGTCATTGACGGTGGCGAGAAAGCCGCCTGAGTTCCCGGAAATTTCTACATCTCGCCGCCGTTTGATCGTACTAAGCGACCTCTTCTTCTTCCGCGGTTAGCGAGCAGGTCGCGTGACCGCATTCGCAAGCGATCTCCACTTCCTCAGAACCCGCATCACGACAAAAGTCACTACAGTATTTTTCGCCGGCGCCCACTACACACGTACAAGGAATGTGCGCACAGGTGTTTTGCTCAACGTCTTTCATAGGCTCTGCTCCCTTGATGATAGAAACGGGACTTCCTTGCACATGCCAGCAGACATGAGGCAACTCCTCAACTAGCAAAACTGTCAAGGAGCGACGAAGAATCTTGGCAGCCTCTTCGAGCAGCACCAAAATCTAACTGGAGTGCGACGGGCTCAGAAGCGTCCCGGACCGGCAGCACGGTCGAGTCTGAGACGTTGAAGCAGTTTCCAACAATGGCGCGAATCGTGGGTTAAGTGTTTACGGCGCACGTCTCTATAGCGAGTGATGGGCGTGAACCGGCGAGTACACAAAGCAACATCTTGGGCTTCGTCAGCTTGCGCCGGTTGGACCCGATCGTATTCCGGTTTCACCCTGTAAAAACATTCATCTAGGTCAACAGCTTGCGGATTTTGCCAGGTTCCGTTAACGTTTACGGTGCCGGGAACGTCAATTTGATCTTTTCTGGCTGACTTAGCTAGTTGGAAAGGCCAGCCGTGACGCCGGCCACATAAACATGGGTAAGCCTCCCACGACACTCGGTGACATTGCAAAGTCGCTGGGTACCTCCATCGGAACGGTCCACCGTGCTTTGCACGACAATCCCGGTGTAAGTCCGGCCACCAAGGCTAGAGTGCTGCAAGTGGCACGGACCCTCGGCTACCGGCCGAACCTGGCGGCGCGCTATCTGTCATCGCGGAAAACACTGCGTATTTCCGTCAACACCCTAGAAGGTACGACCTCTTTCTGGGATGAGGTTCGGGCGGGAATTCGCGAGGAAGCGGCCGGGATTCTGTTGGAAAACGTGGAGGTCGAATTCCGTACCTGCCGTCTGGGCGAGGGCGAGGAACAGGCTTTTGAGGCCGCGATTAAAGAGAAGGTCGACGGCATCATTACCTTCCCCAGCCAGCCGGAGAAATGGCGATGCTGGATTCGGCGCGCCTCTCGCGCCAGTATTCCCGTGGTGTGCGTGGCGACCGATGCTCCCAGCAGCGGAAGGCTGGGGATGGTGGCCATTGACACCCTCGCGAGCGGCTCGATTGCCGCTGATCTCATGGGCCGATTCATTGGTGAGCGTGAGGGTTCCGTCGCGATCACCGTCTTTGACATGGCGATCACCGAACATGCCGAGAAATGCGCTGCGTTCGAGTCTACGCTGCGATCCTTCTATCCCCGTTTGAATCTGTTGCCGCCGGTGGAGGATCACGATCTCGAAAAAGAGGCGTACCGAAAAGCGCGCTCTCTCTTTGAAGAGCATCCTGACCTGGCCGGTGTTTACGTCACGACTGAAGCTTCCATTCCGGTATTGAATGCGGCGCGCGACGCCAATCTATTGGGAAGCTTGAGCGTTATTACGACGGACTTATTCCCTGAGCTCGTTCCGTACATTCGGTCGGGTGCGGTGGTAGCTACGATTTACCAACGTCCGCGGGCTCAGGGACAGATCGCTCTGCGGATGCTGCACGAGTTCCTGGCCGAGGGTGGAAGGCGATCGCATCAGGTAGCCCTCGCGCCGCACCTCGTGATGCGGGGCAACCTCGATTTCTTTTTACGCCGGCAGTCGCAGGAAACGCAGAAAGAGCCGCAACCGGCAGAGACGCGGCGTGGCCTGCAGGACTTCGCATAACTTCCATTCGCGATCGAGCACGAGATCAATCATGAACTATCTAGGCATCGACGTTGGAACCGGTGGTACGCGCGCACTCATCATGGACGTACAGGGGCAGGTAGTGGCCTCAGCGTCGGCAGAGCATCAGCATTTCGCGAGTCCGCGGCCAGGGTGGGCGGAGCAGGATCCGCGCGATTGGTGGCAGGCTTGCGGAGTTGCAGTGCGGAAGGCTCTGCAATCGGGAAATATACGCGCCGAAGATATCGGATGCGTAGGATTTTCTGGACAGATGCATGGCGCGGTGCTGCTCGATTCTGCCGATGAAGTGGTGCGGCCTGCGATTATCTGGTGCGACCAACGCAGCGAAGCGCAGTGCAGTGAACTGGAACAACTGATCGGAAGGGATGCGCTGATTCGCCTTACCTGCAATCCCCCACTAACAAACTTCACCGTGACAAAGTTTCTGTGGGTGCGAGAGACCGAGCCTCAGGCTTGGGGACGCGTGGCACATGTCATGCTGCCAAAGGACTATGTGCGCTTTCGGCTTACCGGTGAGCGGGCCATCGATATGGCGGATGCGTCGGGGACTTTGCTGCTTGATGTTGCGAACCGCAAGTGGTCCGCCGAGGTTCTTGGCAAGACGGGCATCGATCAGAAACTGCTGCCGGCACTGTTCGAGTCGCCGCAAGTGTGCGGCAATGTCTCGGCAGCGGGATCGGATGCGACGGGCCTCAAGGTAGGGACTCCAGTGGTTGCGGGTGCGGGAGATCAGGCCGCGGGCGCTGTGGGCATGGGAATCGCACGCGTTGGCGCTGTCAGCGCCACGATTGGAACATCGGGCGTGGTCTTTGCCTCGACCGACCGCCCTGCCATGGATCCGCAAGGGCGTCTGCATACTTTCTGCCACGCCATCCCCGGACGCTGGCATGTAATGGGCGTGACGCAGGCCGCAGGATTGTCATTGCGTTGGTACCGCGATCAATTTGGAGAGGCATCCCCGGGCGTGCAAAAGAAAGATGGACGCGATCCCTACGATGTATTCGCCGAGGAAGCAGCGACAGCACCCGCCGGATCGGAGGGAGCATTCTGGGCACCGTATCTGATGGGCGAACGCACACCGCATCTTGATCCCAATGCACGAGGGGCGATGGTAGGGTTGACGGCATCGCACACCCGCGCACACGTCATCCGCGCCATTCTCGAAGGCGTGGCGTTCAGCCTGAAAGATACGTTTACCATCTTCGAGGAGATGAAAGTGCCTGTCACCGCAATCCGCCTCGGCGGAGGTGGCGCACGCTCGTCGCTGTGGCGGCAGATTCAGGCCGACGTTTACGCGCACGAAGTAGAGGTCGTTGCGGCTGAGGAAGGCGCCGCGTACGGAGCGGCGATCCTCGCGGGCACCGGGGCCGGAGCCTGGGCGTCGGTAGAGCAGGCCTGCAATGCGATCGTTCGTGTAGCAAAAAAGATCACGCCAAATCAGAAAGATTCGGCGACCTTGCAACAGGCGTATCGCGGTTACCGCAAAATATATCCGGCGCTACGTCAGCTTGCGGAAGCGTAGCGCCGGTTGTCTTCCAAGCAGGTGAATGGTGCGTTCCTATTCCAGCATGATCGGTTTCGGGCCGACCGCGATCGCGTGTCCAGGCGTGACCGACACCTTGCTTCCGTTCAGATCACGATAGTCACTGAACCCGGAAGGCACGTTGTAGCTCGTGCCACTCTCGCTCGGCGTCCAAACCCACAATGAATTAGTCCCGTTGGACTGAGTGAAGGTGCACGTCCACAAAGCAACGCCACCGTTCGTCGTCGAGGAGCATGGGGCGGCGAAATGACCTGCCCCCAGATACTGCATCATGTAGTTGTACGCCTTCTCGTATTGCGGATTCGATCCGACTGTTTCCCTCCACTTGTACCAGGCTAGGTTTCGCCCGCCGTTGGAAGCGTGCAGTAACTGCCAGCGTACGACCTGTCCCGCGCAATCGGCCTGTGTGAACTGCGCCGCGGGGCAGGTGTAGTTCAAGCCTGGAGGCGGTGCCCCGTTGAAGTTCGTTTCCGTATTGGCCCACTGAGTCGTCTGCCATCCGGCGGTTGAGTTCTGGATGTTCAGGTAATTCACGACGTATTTGTTCCACTGGTCCTCGGGCGTTCTGGTCGTGTAGTTGGTGTTTGTCAGATACACGTGCCAATCGATCCAGTCAGAGATGCGGCCGTGGGAATTCTCATAGTTGAGCCAGTTCTGGAAATCAGCCTGATAGCCGAGTCCCGTGTCGCTGTAAGGCGTCGTTGATGGCATCAGGATAACGGCATTCGGTACGTTCGCGCGGATGATAGCGACCGCCGGCTTCACCATCTGGTAGACCTGCTGCATCGTGCCGGTCCAGTGAAACCTGATATCCCATTCGTTCCACATCTCGTAACCCCTGATCAGGTTCTTCACGCAATTGCCGGCAGGGCTGCAGTGCTGCACGAACTTCGTCACGAAATCATTGAAAGCCGGGCTGCCAGCGGCAGTGAGATCGCGCGGCGGCACGTTTGTTCCGTTGGGTGCAGTAGGTGGAGCGGAACACTCGTGAGCACCGACCAGATAGCAGGGCACCCAGGCGAACACCTGGCTGACTTTCACCGGTTGATGCTGGGCGATCAGATCGAGCCAGTTATCCAGCAGAATCCAGTTGTAAACACCATTTCCCTGATCGATGGTGGACCAGTGCGTTCCGGCATCGTGCAGGCGGAGCATGCCCGGCTGCGCCGCCGTGCCCGGCCAAATGATTTGGCCGTAGCCCTGGCCGGCACAGTTGTGCGTATCTCCAATTCCGCATTGGAAGCCCCAATTGGTGGGATAGAGTTGGCGCGGTGCTCTCCCGGGTTGCATATTGGGCTCGCCGTTTGAGGCACTGCGTTCTTTTGCAGCATTCTCGTTGGAAGGGGCGGCGCGCAGGTAACCAGGCGTTGCTAAGGCCAGACACAGACACAAAAGTAACAGGGAACTTTTGAAAGCCGCAGGAAGGTCTTCAGGTCTCCGCGGGATAAGTGGGGGAAGCATATCCGTTCGGCTCCGTTAGCGAGATTTAGTGACGCAACGCCAACGTAACAACTGGGTGGCACTAGAGGGAGATAACCAACGGGCAACCAGGGGCCATGCGATTGGTTGTAGTACCAACGACTTAGTCCTTGTGGTAAGAAAACGAGCTGAAACGGGCCGACTTCGGCCCTTGGAGTTGCAGGAATCCGGCGAAGCGGCGTAATATTTCCGGCCGGTTCCCTGCAGTCTGCGACTTGAGCTTGGGCAAGGAGGTCGTCATGCTCCGAGAACGTGCGCTGAAAGTCGTTCTTGTGCTGGTCGGATTGCTCTTCACAGCCGCTGCTTATCCCACCATTGACTCATTGCTGCATGGAGCGGGACCGTCCGATTACGGCGACGACATGATGATGAGCCTTTACTTCGTGCTCGGCATCTTCCTGCTGATTGCGGTCCGGAATCCCGGGGCCAATCGGAGCTTGATTGCGTTTACCGCCTGGTCGAGTTTTGCGCACGCCGCGGTCATGACGACGCTAGGGCTTCAGCATGCGAGCGAACGAACCGGATTCGTGGGCGGCTCGGCTGGGCTGGTTGTCATTGGTATTACGCTGATCGTGCTGACTCCGAGATCGGCTGCTGAGCGCGCGTCTGCGGTTGCGGTCGAAGAGCGTGCGCCAGGGAAATGAGACAATCGAGACCCGTTTGCTCACGCTGCGACGTTCGCAAACTTCTAGAGAAAAGAATATCTTTTCAGGCGTCATAACTTCCAAGCTGGAGGTACCTACACGTGTTGAATCGCAGAACATTTTTGAAGATGGCGGGAACGGCGACAGCAGCCACGGCTCTGGGTGGAAAGGTCTACACGCTGACTGCGGCCGAGGGTGGTCCGTTCGCACCTATTGCCGCAAACGATCATATCCAGATTGCACTCATCGGAGCGGGCATTCAGGGCCAGGGAGACACACGGTTCGCGGTGCAGGTTCCAGGCGTGAAGCTGGTTGCCGTCGCTGATTGCTACGACGGTCGGCTCGAGCACTGCAAGGAAATGTGGGGCAACGATATCTTCACCGCCCGCGACTACCGCGAAGTTTTGTCGCGGAAGGATGTCGACGCCGTCATCGTGGCGACGCCGGACCATTGGCATAAGCAGGCCGCTGTCGACGCAATGAAGGCTGGCAAGGATGTCTACTGCGAGAAGCCGATGATCCATCTCTACAGCGACGGTCCGGAAATGATCGAGACGGCTCGCGCGACCAACCGCATTCTTCAGGTCGGAAGTCAGCGGGTGAGCTCGATCGTTTATGTCAAGGCGAAGGAACTGCTGGCCTCGGGTGCGATCGGACAACTCAACATGGTGTCGGCGCATTGGGACCGCAATTCGTCGATCGGCGCATGGAATTACACGGTTCCACTCGACGCCTCGACCGATACTTGCGACTGGCCACGCTTCCTGGGTACCGCGCCCAAGATTCCATTCAACCCCGAGCACTTCTTTCAATGGAGGAAATGGAAGGTGTACGGCAGCGGTGTGGCGGGAGATCTTTTCGTTCACCTCTTTAGCGGGACGCACTTTATTACCGGTTCGAATGGTCCAACCCGCGCGATGGCAACTGGAGGGTTGCGCTTCTGGAAAGACGGGCGCGACGCCGCTGACGTAATGCTCGGTCTATTCGACTATCCTCAAGGATTCAATCTGGCCTTGCGCGTGAATTTCGTCGATGGTGGCGAAGAGAGCGAAGGATTCGTTTTCACCGGCACGGAAGGCACAATGGAGATCGCGAACAACTCGGTCACCGTGAGCCGCACTCCGCGTGAAAAAGATCCCGGCCTGATGATCAACACCTACACCGACTCGATGCAGAAGCGGATTCGCGATGGCCATCGTGAGAAATATCCGCTGGAGCATCCATCAGGGCCGCCGGCCGTTGGATTCGAGAAATACGAAGCCGCCGAGGGATATCGCGACAACTACGACCACTTCAAGAATTTCTTTGCGGCAGTTCGCTCGCGCCAGCCGGTCGTGGAAGATGCGTCGTTTGGCTTTCGAGCAGCAGGCGCCGCCCTACTGAGCAACTTGAGCGTGGAGCGAGGCGCCGTGGTGAAGTGGAATCCGGATACGATGAAAATGGAGAGCTAGGAGAACAATCACGCCGTCGACGACTGTGAGGAGCCAGTTTCCAAGCGACCTCTTGCGTGCACTGAACGACAGCAAAATGATTCGTGTGTGCGCCGGCACCGGTGCGCACCGCTTCATCGGAATTTGGTTTGTCATGGTCGCGAACCGCCTTATCTCTCGTTCATGGAGGATCAAGCCGGACGGCTGGTACCGCACATTTCTCAAGCAGCCTCGTGGAGCGATCCAGGTGGGCAAAGTGCGAATTGCAGTCCGCGCTGTGCACATCAGAAGCAAATCTCTCAAAGATGCAGTCGATCGCGCCTATCTCGAAAAGTACAACTCGGGTGGGGAAGTAAAATACACGAAAGACCTCGTCACCGAGAAGTCCCGAGCCACGACGCTCCAATTCGTGCCCTATCGAAAGTGAAAGGCTGCAGTTCCCAAATGGGTACAAATCGAGCTCTGTCCGCAGGGTCCAAGAAAAAAGTTCTGGCCTGCCCGGACTCGCGAGCCGACAATACTTAGTGCTGAACATTAACCCAGGCGCCGAGGACCTCGCTTACAAGTTTGCTACTGCTCTTGGAATCGGCTTGCTCATCGGTGCGGAGCGAGAGAGGCGAAAAGGGGAGGGCCCAGCGCGCTCTCCGGCAGGCATCCGCACGTTCACGATCGCTTCTCTGTTGGGGGGAGTGAGTTGGACCCTCGGCGGTATCCCGCTACTGGCCGTTACATTTCTCGGGATGGCCAGCTTAAGCGCAATCGGATATGTGCGAACCGGAGAACAGGACCCCGGTCTAACTACCGAGACTACCCTTCTTTTGACAGTGCTCCTGGGCGCGTTTGCCTCCCAGGATCCAGTGCTCGCTTCTGCGCTAGCGGTCACGGTTGCAATCGCCCTCCGGGCTCGCACTGGAATTCACCATTTCATTCGTGAGGTACTAAGCGAGCAGGAACTTACCGATGCGCTGATCTTTGCTGGGGCTGCTCTCGTGGTACTTCCGTTGGTTCCCAATCGATATCTCGGTCCATTCAGCGCCATCAACCCTCGCATCATCTGGCGAATTGTGATTTTGATTATGTCGATCAGCGCTGCCGGACATATCGCTGTTCGACTGCTTGGTCCACGTTTTGGGCTTCCCCTGGCGGGTTTAGCTTCCGGTTTTGTATCAAGCGTTGCCACAATTGCGTCGATGGGGGAGCGGGCACGAAGGGATCCACAGATTTCCCGGCCGGCAGTCGCAGGAGCCGTGCTTTCATCAATCGGTACACTGATTCTGCTGGCAGTGGTGCTGGCAGCCACCAATTGGCATGCTTTTTCTGAACTGAAACTCTGTCTCATTGGAGCCGGGCTTACGGCAACCGCCTACGGGGGCTTGCTTGCGTTCAGAAATCTCCGCCATGAAGCGCCTGAGGCAATGGAAGTGGGAAGAGCCTTCAGCCTGAAGACGTCATTGGTCTTCGGCGCCACGATAGCACTCGTGCAGTTAGCATCCGCCGCACTCAACGCAAAATTCGGCCAAGCTGGAGTTTTTGCCGCGGCTGCTGTCGCCGGCTTCGCTGACTCCCACGCCCCGGCGGTATCTGTGGCATCCATGGTTTCCTCCGGCAAGCTCAGCCCCCATGAGAGCATCGTTCCAATCCTTGCCGCTCTGACCACGAACACTCTCACCAAGGTGGTCGTTGCGATTAGCAGCGGCGGCCGGCGCTTTGGCTTGCAGATAATTCCAGGTTTGATTCTGGTGATCTTGGCCGCATGGTCGGGAGCGATCTGGTCCCTCTTTCGTCAATAGCGGTTCCCAGGGCTGCCAGTTCTATTTGGCCGACTCCTTCAGGACCAAGACCTGATCACCGGGCACGTCTTTCATCGTCTGGATGATTCCAGATGGCCAATGAATCTCGACCAGATCTACAGTTGAGTCTGCGCCTAGCCCGAAATGCACCGGCCCAGTGCTCGAAGAGCCATATCCGCTGCTCGTCGTCATGTGGTTGTATTGCGCACCGGATTTCGTAACGACTTTAATGCGCGCGCCGATGCCGTCGCGGTTGCTCTTGGTACCTTGCAGTCTGAATTCGATCCAGTGCCGGGCGCCCGGGCTGTGATTCATCCAGATTTCAGCAGGAGCATTGATCGCGCTGACCACCACATCGAGTTTGCCGTCGCCATTCAGATCGCCGACGGCTGAGCCGCGATGGCGGGACGGAGGTTGCGCCGTGAATCCGGCCTCAGCGGTGAGAGCGGCGAATTTCATCCCACCAAGATTTCGAAACACCGTGTTCGACTGCTCGATGGCGAGGTTTGTGGACGCGAGTGACTGCACGTGGCCGCGCGATACAAAGATGTCTTTCCATCCGTCGTTGTCGAAGTCGGCGATGTTCGGCGAATAACCCGCCATGGGAAGGCTGAGTTTGGTCATGCCGCTCTCACGCGTGACCTCGGTGAAACTGCCTTTGCCGTCGTTCTTGTAGATCGGGAATGTTTCCCCATCGAGAGCCACGATGACGATATCGGGATAGCCGTCGTTATCGATGTCGCGGAAATCGACGCCCATGCCCGAGATGTAGACTCCGTCCTCGCGCAATGCGACGTTGGTCTCGAACCCAACTTCTTCAAATTTTCCGTTCCCCAGGTTGCGATAGAAGGAGTTCATCAGCTTGTCATTGGGGACAATCAGGTCCATGTGGCCATTCAATTGGGAATCGGCCGCCGCCACGCCCATGCCTTTGCCAGGATGCTGTCGGAAACCGGCTTCTTTTGAGGCATCTCGAAAGGTTCCATCGCCGTTATTGATGAAAAGCTGATTCGGTGTTGGTTTGTACATCTTCGGGTGGCAGTAGTCCGGATGGCCATATCCCACGCAGACAGGTTCGTGATTGAAATCCCACTTCAAATAATTGATTACGACGAGATCGAGCAAGCCGTCGTTGTTTACGTCGATCCATGCTCCGGCAACTGACCAGAGTGGGCCATACTCCACGTCAGGCTTGTCGAGGCCTGCTTTCGTAGTGACGTCGGTGAAAGTTCCATCGCCGTTGTTGTGATACAGCGTATTGCGGTAAACGCCAGCGACGAAGATGTCCTCGTACCCGTCGTTGTCGTAATCGCCGATGGCGACTCCAGTGTCATACCCGGTCCCTGCCAGTCCGGCTTTCGCCGTGACGTCGGTGAAGTGTCCCTTGCCGTCGTTTTCGAAGAGGCGGTTGTAGTACTTGGGAGAATCTTTTCTCAGGGTTTTAAGATCGGCGCCATTAGCGAAGAAGATGTCGAGTTTGCCGTCGTTGTTGTAGTCGAAGACAGCCACGCCTCCTTCCATGGTTTCGGGCGCGTGATGTTCCGCACTCTCGTTGCTGTCCAGCTTGAAATCGATCGGCTGGAATGTGAACCGAATTGGGCTGTCAGAAGAGGCCGGGGTGGGAGACTTGGAAGGTGCGGCAGAGTCAGACTGCGGGCGCGCCAGCCTTGGCGCGCCCGCAAACGCGAATAGAACTCCCAACAACAGACTACGAGAACGACAGCTCATCATGATGGAAGAGGCGCTCTTGGCCTGATTCCATCTTACTCCGGCAGCTTTTGCTCACCCGCAATCGTCAGATGCGCATCGGCATGCGCGGCTGGCGTGCCCGGCTGACCTCCACCGACTGTGATCAGGTAGTCGCCTGCTGTGATCATGCGATCACCGGCCGCGTTTACATAACTCAAATCACGAGGTGAGAGCGTCAGCTTGACATGTTGCTGTTCTCCGGCTTTGAGCGGAAGACGCGTGAATCCGCGCAACGCCTTCAGTGGTGCGCCGTCAACCTTGGGGAATGTGATGTACACCTGAACCACTTCATCGCCATCCCGCTTGCCGGTATTCTTCACATCTACTTCGACGTCCAGCGGATTGCCTGCTTCCAACTGCGCACTCGAGAATTTTAATCCGCTGTATTCGAAGTTCGTGTAGCTCAGCCCATAACCGAAAGGATAGAGCGGCTCTCCCGTAAAGTATCGGTAGGTACGATTCTTCATGGAGTAGTCCTCGAATTCGGGCAACTGCTCTGTGCCTTTGTAGAAGGTAACGGGCAACCGACCGGCGGGATTGTAGGCTCCGGCCAGTGTCTGCGCGATCGCAGTGCCACCTTCCTCGCCCGAGTACCAGGCATCGAGGATTGCATTGGCATGATCGTTGGCCCAATTGACAGCCAATGCGCTGCCATTCATGAGAACCACCACAAGAGGCTTGCCTGCACCTTTTAATGCCCCAAGCATGGCCTCTTCTTCTGCCGGGAGCGCCAGACTCGTGCGATCGCCACCGCGGAAGCCTGGGAGATCCACCTTCATCTCTTCGCCTTCCAGTTTGGAAGTGATCCCGACCACTGCAACGACGACATCCGATTTCCGCGCCGCTTCGGCGGCTTCGAAGCTCGGATCTGCCACCAGGGGCAGCCACATGAATTTGCTTTGCCGTCCCCCGGCGACATACTCGATCTTTACCGTATAGTGATGTCCCTTGATGAGTTGTATCGTTGCCCACTGCGGATTCGGGTCGTGCAGAAGCATGTCGTCCACGACCAGTTTGTCATCCAGCCACAAGCGTTGCATCGAACCCGAGAGCCCGATCTGATAGGTCGCTGACTCCGTCGGCGTTAGGACACCAGTCCAACGCACAGAGAAGTCTTGCATTCCAGGGGGGAGGGCAAGCGCTTGCGAATCCGGGTGAGTCAGTTGCAGATCGACGTAGGGATCGATTCTCGTCACCTGCGGAGTTCCTGTCATTTCGCCCGCGAAGTACTCACCTTTGATCCCAGGCTTTCCATCAGGGGTGGTGAGAACCGAAGTGGGGATTACCGTTTGTTGGCGCAGGAAGTTCGTACCTGCAACATAGGAAACCTGCGCACCGGAGAACTGTTTTCGAATACCTTCCAGGGCTGTTACTGCATGCGAAGCAGTTCCAGCATAATTCCCGTGCAGCACTTGCACCGATTCAGCGAGCGGGCCGACTACGAGAATCTTCTTCGCGTTCGGTCCAAACGGGAGCACGCCGTCATTCTTCAACAACACAATCGACTCCTGTGCTGTTTTCAGTGCCACTTGTCGATGCGGTGCGCTGTCGATCTCGGAAGCGGGAGTATTGGAATAGGGCACCATCTCCGGCGGATCGAACATGCCCAGCCGCATGCGCGCTGTGAAGAGCCGCTTCAGCGAACGATCAAGATCTGCCTCAGTCAACAGACCTTGCTTCACAGCGTCGATAAAGGGCTGATAGTCCTTGCTATCTTTTGCGATGGTGAAGAAGTCCGCGCATTCGTTGTCCATGCCAGTTTTAATTGCGAGAGCAGCAGCTTCGGCCTGGCTCTTCGTGTAGTGATGTCCTTCGAAGATGTCGACGATCGCGTCGCAATCGGACACGACATACCCGTTGAATTTCCATGCGCCACGGAGTGTGTCTTGAAGAAGGAATGTATTGCCGCAGGCTGGCTGTCCGTTGACGCGGTTATAAGCACACATGATCGACTCTGCCTTGGCTTGGGTTACGGTTGCCCGAAATGCCGGCAGGTACGTGTCTTCCATGTCATGTTTCGAGACTTGCACGTCGATGGTGTGCCGCGTAGGCTCCGGTCCACTATGCACCGCGTAGTGCTTGGGCGTCGAAATCACACGGAAATATTTCGGATCGTCCCCTTGCAACCCGGTCACGAATGCCACACCCATGCGGCCTGTAAGAAACGGATCTTCCCCGTAGGTTTCCTGTCCGCGTCCCCAGCGGGGATCGCGAAAGATGTTGATGTTGGGCGACCAGAAGTCGAGCCCTTCCATGATGTCGCGGCGCCCCGCCTTGACCGCGAGGTCATGTTTCGCCCGAGCCTCGGTGCCGATGATCACTGCCATCTGGTGGATCAACGGGTCGTCGAACGTAGCTGCCAGGCCGACGGGTTCAGGAAAAACGGTGGCCGTACCAGCATTGGCAACTCCGTGTAACGCTTCGCTCCACCAATCGTATCCGGGCACCTGAAGCCGCGTGATCGCCCTAGCTTGGTTTACCAACTGAGAGGCCTTTTCCTCCAATGTCATACGGCCGACAAGGTCGTTGACCCTCACGTCAATGGGTTGTGTCGGGTCTAGATAGGGAGCATTAGTGGTGGTTTGAGCGGTTGCAACGGCGCCGATAAGAAGCAGAAGAAGAGCTATGAAAGCATGATGGATCCTTGATTTCATGGGACGGTCCTCTCCCAGCGCCAACTGCCTTTTCTTCCTCGAGACAGAGGCCGCCGGTGACGAAATCGATTTTCGTAAACGATTACGGTCGAACCGACGCTTTTAGCACACTGGCCCCGCCGGGTCAAGGAGATAGCGGGATCACGCCGTCTAGCCCAGGTTCTAAATTTCAACTTTCGAGTGGTACAGAGTCGCTCGAACCCTCGACAAATATCGATTTTGTGCTTGACAACGGTCAACAGCAGGATGTAACACCGTAAACGTTCTCGGACGCCCGGGCTGTCCCCTGTGTCTCACGGCCCCGGCACAATCAATTTGGAGGCTGGCAAATGAAATCCCTCTCGCCCACGAATGCCGGGAGTTTCGGCCATTTTCTGAGGCGCTGTGACCTTCGTCTGGTGGCGCTCCTTGTGGTCATGGTCCTGCTCTTTGTAGGGCAGGGCTTGGCACAAGAAGCCACTATTGTCGGGACTGTTACCGACCCGAGTGGCGCAGCGGTTCCCAACGTTAGCATCACCGTAACCAACCTAGATACAGGCCTGGCACGCACCCTTACAACAAGCGGTGATGGCCAGTACGTAATTCCCGCCCTTGGCATCGGCCACTATACCGTGAAGGCAACGGCCTCCGGGTTCAAAGCTGCCGAACAGAGCAACATTGTACTGGCTGTTAACGACCGTACCCGCGTCGATTTCAAGCTTCAGGTTGGTAGCGCGCAGGAGCAAGTCACTGTTGAAGCAGCCGCTATTGCTGTTCAATCGGACACCGGCGAAGTCAGCGACCTGATCACCGGTCAGCAGATTGCGCAGCTGGCCACCAACGGCCGCAGCATGTACTCGCTGATTTCCTTGACGCCCGGTGCATCGAGCGGTCAGGGCGACTTCCAGAT
>Ga0126370_10000135_pt1 | contig 24867 bp, 13 predicted proteins | sample PanSoiMetaPlot_3_FD_92586 | JGI IMG/M metagenome (GOLD analysis project Ga0126370, IMG submission 92586) | Tropical forest soil microbial communities from Panama - MetaG Plot_3 | ecosystem: Environmental > Terrestrial > Soil > Tropical forest > Bulk soil | place: Panama | collected 2016-02-17 | reverse complement strand
CTCGGTGAGTGCAAAGACAAGACGACACCGCACTAATAGAATGATCCGCGAACTCCGTAACCTAGGCTATCGAGTCGAACCCTTGGTCACGACAGTATGAGAGCTGAGTTTTCGACCCTGCGATCCGAGCTTTTGCGTCTGGCCGTAGTGGCAGCCCTGGCGCCACATCCAGTACAGATGCACCGCCAGCTTCCGCGCCATCGCTACTTTGGGGATCTTCCGTCCACGCGTGAAAGAACCGATCGCGCCACTCCGGGTGACTGCGCACCGTGTTTGTTGCGCACTCCTATTGTTACTTGGTTAATGGATGCTGGTCCAAGATTGTGAGGCCTCGACTATTTTCTTCCAAACTTGCGCTGGATCGCCAGCGCGAAAAGTGCCGCCTGGAAGGTAACAGCAAGCCGTTCGAAGCCTGCCACGAGTCTGGTTGCGATGGACAGGTTCTTCAAGGTTTCCGAACTCTTGGAAGCTTCCAGGAACGTAGATGTTTCCAGACTGTGAACGATCGCGTCGACAGCAAGATGGCTATATCCAGTCAACCAGTAAAGGATTGGGAAAAGCACGAATATGCCCAGCAATAGCCAAAAGAGTGCTAAACCGGGGCGCGCTCCATACGCGCTGAGATACCGATACCACGCGACCAAAGAGATGTGCCGTAAGGCGATCGATTGCCCCAGACGCTTGGATTCGATCTCTCCGTATTGGAAATCGATGGCGTCGTCGAATAGCCCCCTCTCTTCATGACCCACTCTTAGGTCGTTGTAAAGTGTGCTCAACGATCGGAGTTCCTCGATGGAGAGCTCCGTTGCGGAACCCGCTGGTCTCTCGTCGTATACCGCCCGGCGGTCAGAGGCCAGCAGGAGTGTGGGTTGCCGATCCCATTGCACGTTTTGAAACTTTGCTCGACCTGCGTTGGAGTCTATGAAGCGACAAGCCTGCAGACTGAGATTACGGAAAATAATCGCTTCAGGCTCGTCGAAGTGAGCGCCACGGAATGATGCACCGGCGGCAGAAAACACGCCAGCTTGTAAGCGGCGCAAGACCGACCTTACTTGATTGACGCTATCCGCGTTGAAACCAACCGCTTTGAGTTTTTCTTCGAATGCATTTTGGTCAGCAATGGGAGACAGCATTGCGCAATTGTGATCTTCAGTGTCCTGGAAAAGCAGGCCAGCCTTATCCAAACCATCAAGCAAGCCGGCGTACTGCCCAGGTCGCCTCGCTCGATACAGACTAGGCGGGGATCCCCTTCAAAAACAGCGGAGGACCTGAAGGTTGCCTCAAGTTTCGCGAACTTCTCGAATACCGTACGCCAGAAAAAAACGGGGCCTTCGAATTTTGCCCACAAGAAATCCGCGTCTTGCTCGAACCGGCTCCAGCTGAGGTTTGCCTCGCCGTTCTCCGTCGAGCCCAGAGCGCCGGTTTCCAGCTTCTGGAAGACTGCGTATTTGAAATCTGCAGGCTTCTTAAAAATACATTTCCAGAATCGTGCATAACCTTGAAAGCGCGCACCGCTGAAGTTGACGGATTCGTGAAAAATGCAACGGCGGAACTCAACGCCGTTTTCAAACCTAATCCCACAGAAATTTACTGGTTTTTGAAACTCAAAACCGCTAAACGTGAACGGCTGCGACACTGTCTGATCCTTGATACGCTGACTGAGGTCTTCAGTGTTGATCGCGCGGGGAATTGGTGAAAGAAAGGGGGCAGATGACGGCATACTGTCCTGCCTAAGACCCGAATACTATACCGCAAAATCACAGGTCACGACTCCGTCAGATGGAGAAAGACACACGTAATTCGGGTCGTTCGCCTGCCCGCAACCGTTCTGCAGAACGTGAAGCAACGGACGTCGAACGTCGCTTGACGTCGACCCCGACTCCATGAAGTGTCTGCGTGGGCAATATCGAAGACTTATTTTCCTCCGTCATCAGCAAATAAAACCTCCTGCAGGATGAAATAGCGCTGAGCCGAATTTAACGTGCCTCATTTCCAACCGACGGCGCTTGTAGTTCTGGACCTTACTTCGACTGCTTAATGATCGCGTTCGCAGCGTTGCCGGCCACGACCCAGCTTGCCGATCCGGCAACGACGGCTTCATCCTCAAACCATAGGAATCCGAAGTCGTCGATGCACTCCGGAAAATCCGGCTTGATAATGATGTATCCCGGAATCACCGCGCCCGGAATATAAGCATTGTCCGCGCGATTGTTGCTGTACGTCATTGTCTTCGAGACCGTACCAACTCCAGCCACATACGAAGTGCTGGATACTGGGTGCGTACCGAGAATGTAATTGACCGCGCGAAGGGTATATTCGGGGCTCACGAGATCCGGAAATGTCTTGTGGAGGAAATACATTCGGATCGCCATATCCACCACGGCGCCCGATCCGCCCCAGGTACCAAGGCTCGGAGGCACGCCGAACGGAGTGGAGTCTAACCGCTTGTCCAAATCCGCCATGTATGCCTTCACCGCTTCGCGCATTTGTTCTTTCGCGCTCGCGTCCAGATAAGGGAGGGCCCGGACGACCGTCCAACCATGGAGGTCCATCTGCTGCGGGGTGATCATCTGAGGGAACAATTCCTTCAGACGGGACTTGTATGGCTCGGCACCATTCGTAGCGATGGTCAATTCCAGAGCTGCGGCCCAGTCCATGCCGACGAACGATCGGCCACGGCCAGAGCTGGACTGCGGAGCTGCTGGTGCGCTCGATGCACCAGAGTCCGTCTTTGGCTTTCGTCCGCCCTGAGTGCCGCCGACCACACCCTGAGACGCAGCGAGCACCCCGCTTGCAGGGGCGTCTCGTTCCGGCCCGCTCCTGGTCGGATACAGATTTGGATTCGCCGTCGTGTCCTTCCATGCTTTGATCGCGGTCTCGAGACATTCTTTCGCTAAGGCGTCGTCCCAGCCTTTCAGCGTATCGGCCGCTGCAGCCAGCGCCGCAATCGCATTCCACTGGAAATAGGAATTGTTGGTGGTAAAGATCCAACGATCATCCGGCTTGCCGGAGTAATCGCCCTTCGTTTCGTTCGGGCCGAGCTTCGGGTCGTAGATGCGGCCGTCAGTTTTCGACGCTCCGTCGCCCACCTGTGTGTACTGGCGCAGATCGGGCTCGTGAGTGCCGCGGATGGCGTGACCGATGTTGTGAAACTGCGCCAGGATGAGCAGTGCGCCGTGCTTGACTTGCTGCACCGTATCCGGCACGCCATCGGGGCGATGCATTTCAACCTCACGGGCGGTTTCATCCACCCTAAGCTCGTCGTACTTGAGATTGAATTCGCGATACCCCAGAGCGAGGCTCTGAATTACGCTCAGCTGCGCCGGCTCCTCGAGATCGAAGTCGCCTGCGTCGTACCAGCCGCCGACGTTCATACCAGGGATGTGATCGCCGCCTTTGTACTTCCCGTCCGTTGCCGTGGCCTGGTTCCAGCCGTCGAATTGCTCGCCAACTACGGGCGCCATGCGAGCATCATCCAGATGCGAAGCGCCATGCCACATACGGTAGCCTTCGCGAACGGAAACGTGATCCATCTGCGCCGCAAGGTGATGATCCAAACTGTCCTGCCAGATGTTGGCGTAAACATCCTTTGAGATGGGAAACGGCGCGGTGCGCTGATCTGCGTACTCGATCACATAAAGGCCGGGGTCCTTTACCGGAGTGAAGTCGAATTTCGAATAGACATAGCGCAGCCATGGTGTTGAAGGCGTGATCGGGCCCTCGAGTACCTGCTTGTAAGATCCATCTTCCATCAAGCGGAGCACTCGGGCCGTCTTCGGCGCGTTGTACTTCGGGTCGAGCTCCAGCACCGCTACCTTGGGGAATTCCGGCGCATAACCGACCTGGCTGTGCGCGATTACCGGCGGCCGCGTCCAGTTCGGAATCACGTCTGGCCTGATGTGCCAGACAATTGCGCCGGTAGTCTTGCCGGAAGGAATAAGAGAACGCAGGACAAACCAGCCGTTCGGCGCGCGGTCGCGTCCATCGAACAGCATGAGGTCAGCCGTATCCGATGCTACATTCACCCGGGCCAGCGCGTCGTCGATCCCCAGAGTGATGCTCTTGCCCTCGGCGAAAGGCAGCGGCTGGGTGTATCCCTTGGCCTTATCCCAGTCTTCAAGGTAGTACGCCTTTTTCGGTTCGTCCGACAAGGGCAAAACCTTCGTCATCGGATCGTTCGGCGTACGCGGGAAAATGCCGGCTTTGGTTTCGTCTACAAGGTAAGCCTTGCCCATGTAGATGGAGGGCAGGAACTCCAGGTTGAAGCCGGCCCGTCCAGCCAGTTTCTGCGGGAGAGGCTTGTCGAGATTGATACTGACCTTCACGCCGCCTGGCTCCGCTGCCACTTCCAGCGTGTAACTGAAGTCGAACGTCGGGAACGCGAGGTCGGCGGTGAGCCGGTTATTCGTCCGGTCGGCATGGCGATCTTTGAGGGTTGCCACCAAGTCCCACTGCTCCGGCGTTGGCATCAGGCGCACGTCGCCGTTCGTGGCGATGCGCTGGCCATGCAGAATCATCTCCATCGCCGTGTTCTTTTGGTCCACAAAAATGGGATGGTAGGTGCTGTCGTACAGAAAGACGCTGAAACCCTGCGTATCGAGATAGTTCTTATCAGTCACCTTCATGGCAAAATTGGCAGCGGACAGGCCTGGGGCCGAGATTACGGCCAAGAGGAGACAAATTGTGATTCGCGTGAACATAGATAGGGATTATTACTGCTCCTTTGCTCGAAAATGATATGACATGCACGGTTCTCTGGGGTTCCCCCCCAAGGCGACGCGACGGCGTTTGGACCATCGTTCTCGTCGGGCGCGGCTCAACATCATCAGGTGAGCCCTACCGCAACTGTTGCTCAGCACGTAGAGGTAAAAGATCAGCCCTGCAAGCTAACCTTTCTTTCCACTCAAATCGATCAAAACAAATAACGCTGCGCAAAATTGAAGCTGGTCTTGAGGCTTCTAGTGCGAGGAATGGCCAAACGTCACTCGTAGCGCATAAGCGTATTTGACTGGAGATTGCGCCGGCATCCGGACGTGGAGGCCGTCCGGGCGCTGCTCAAACTGCAGTTTCGCATCGCCGCCTAACAAGATGACGGACTGTACACGTTCGCCGCCGACAGTCGATGCGAGCGATTGAATGACAGCCTCACCGTTCGTTGGCCAGGCGAGCCCAATCGCGTAGAGCACATCCCCTTTGGTCGTGAATCGAAAGTCTTCGGCTGTATAGTGCGTCGTGTCAGTATCGTGAAAGGATCCCGCCGCAACCTTGGTTGGTCCCTCCCCATAGATCCTCCACGGTCGAGTCCCATAGATGGCATCGCCATTCACATTGAGCCAAGCGCCGACGTCGAGAAGAACTTGCTGCACTTCCTCGGGGATGGTGCCGTCAGAGCGTGGACCGATGTTCAACAACAGATTGCCATTCTTGCTGACGATATCGATCAGTTGATCGACCACGAATTCGGGCGATTTGAACGTGTCGTCCTTGATGTAGCCCCAAGATTTATTACTTATAGAGGTGTCGGTCTGCCAGTAGAGGGGACGAATGTCGCCCAGTTGACCGCGTTCCAGATCGAGCACGGCGGAGTGCTCCTGCATGGCGTAGTCTTTGTAATCGATTACTCCCACGTGGTCGCCGTATTTGAGAGAACTGTTGTAATAAAAAGCGGCAAACTTCGTAAGATTTGGCCGGATTGAAGCCTGTCCGATCCACCAGTCGAAGTAGACAATGTCAGGATGATATTTCTCCACAAGTTCGGCGCCGCGCGCGAGCCAATCGTCGGCCCATGCAGAAGACACGTAAGTGAAGTCATCATTGAGAGGAACACCCCACGGGGCCGACAACCAGTTATGAGCTGGTCCATAGAATGCGGCGTATTGCGGATCGTTTACATCCGAGGGAATACCGCGGCCCACGCCTAGAAAGAAATTGTGCTCAACTCGATGGGAAGACACTCCAAAATGCAGCCCTGTAGCCCGCACGGCTTTGCCCAGTTCTCCCGTGGTGTCGCGATGCGGCCCCATTTTGGCTGCCGTCCAGTCGCTTAATCCACTGTCGTACATGGCAAAGCCATCATGGTGTTCGGCCACCGGTACAACGTACTTTGCCCCGGATTTCTTGAATAGCTCAGCCCACGCCGTCGGATCGAAGCGCTCCGCATTGAACATCGGGATGAAATCTTTATAGCCGAATTTGTCCTGGGAGCCGTAGGTCGCGGCGTGATGCTTGTATTCCGGCGATCCCGGGACGTACATATTTCGTGGATACCATTCATTGCCGAAAGCAGGAACCGAGTAGGCTCCCCAATGAATGAAAATCCCGAACTTCGCGTCTTTGTACCATTCGGGAACCTCGTACTTCTGAAGCGATTCCCAGTCAGCCCGGAACGGTCCCAGCCGATCCGTTTCGTCGACTTGTTTCAGCAAGTCGGCGCGTGCTGTGTCGTATTTGCTGCTCGCTTTCTGCCAGACTTGATCGACGCTTGCCGGCTCCTGAGTGGCGGTTGGAGCCGTGGCACTCTGAGCGTGCGCCATGGAAACCGCAGACGACAGTAACAAGATTGTGGCAAATGTAAGAATTGAGAATAGACGAGTTGAAAGCATTATTGCCCTTTCGTCAGACACATCGTTCGATTTCTGCTGGATCAATTCAGCAGCGATTTCCTGGTCGAGCAGCAGCGCTGCTCTACAAAAACAACATCAATCCATGCTCACCATAATCTTTCTGAAACGTGGTGGATTCTCGCTCCAGGAGTGCAGTGCATCCGCTGCTTGCTCAAGGGGCACGACCAGACTCACAGCTTGATCAACGGGGAACGTCTGCGCTTCCAGAAGTTTGATGACGGCCTCGAAATCCGCAGGTTGACATTTCTGGAGCCGAGAATATCCAGTTCTTTTTGAACGAACAGCCTGGTTTCGTAACTAACGGGTTCCTTGGCATACCCGATGTACACAACGCGCCCGGTGAATGCGACCTCTTCGACCGCGGCTCGGAATGTAGCCGCGGTGCCGATCGCTTCGATAGCAGCATCCGGTCCTCGGCCTTCGGTCATTTCCAGCAATCGGTCGTGTAGCGGCTCTCGCGTGCTATTAATGGTAAGCTGTGCGCCGGCCATGCGCGCCAAGTCGAGTTTTTCGTCATCCACATCGATACAGATCGTTCGCGCACGCCGGGAACTTGCGGCTGCTACGACACCAAGTCCTACGCCCCCGCAGCCCCAAATCGCAACCGTATCTTCTGGAGCGACACGTCCGCGTGCGGCCGCGTGAAATCCTACGGTGAGCGGCTCAACCAAGCACAGTTCTTTCAGGGTCAGGTTGGCCGGATACAGTTTTTCTCGCGGCATCACAATGAATTCGGTGAGGGCGCCATCCCGTTGTACGCCGAGGGTCTGATTGAACTGGCAAGCATTCCGACGGCCACGCCGACAAGAAGGGCACTCACCACAACTTGTGTAAGGGGAGACCGCGACATTCGTCCCCGCAGGTAGTCCGGCCTGGTGTCCGAGGTCTTCGACGACGGTCGCCGATACTTCATGTCCCAGAATGCGAGGATACGTAACAAGTGGATTGAGTCCGCGGAACGAATTTAGATCACTGCCGCAGAATCCCACCATGCGGACCCTGAGCAGCACGTTCGTATCTGTGGATGCCGGATCAGTGATGGTTTCAAGATCGGCCTGACCCGGTTTGCGAAGCACGAGCGCTCTCATGTCTGTACTCCGTGGAAAATAATCGGTAAAGTTATCGATGTCAACCATAGAAGCTCGCGACAGAAACCGGCTTCTGTGGCAAGGCTTTACTGCGTTTGACAGTCGGCGAGCTGGAGCTTCGAAACTGGCGGGCTACCTATGAATGTACGAATGAAGGACATCGCGAAGGACCTTGGAGTATCCCTGATCACCATTTCCAAGGTCCTGAGAAATCATCCTGACATCGGAGAAGAGACCCGTGAGCGAGTTCTCGCGCGCGTGAAAGAGCTGGACTATCGTCCTAACTTTGCTGCGCGTAGCCTGGTGACCGGCCGCTCCTATCTTGTGGGCCTGGTTGTTCCTGATCTACTGCACCCCTTCTTTGCGGAAGTTGCCAAGTCTCTCTCCGAAGTCTTGCGACGAAGCGGCTACTATCTGATCGTTTCCTCCTCTGACGAAGATCCGGATCTCGAAGAGGTGGAGATCAATCACCTGCTGGCACGCCGGCTCGACACCCTGATCATTGCATCGTGCCGCACGACCGTAGACGTTTTCTTTCATATCGAAAAACAGAACATACCGTATGTATTGATCGATCGATGCTTGCCTGGTCTTTCGACGAACTTCGTCGGTGTCGATGATGAATCGGTTGGGATGCTCGCCACCAAGCACTTGATTGATATTGGCTGCAGAAGAATCGCTCACATTTGTGGACCGGACATTAGTCCTGGCACTCGCCGGATGGAAGGATACAAACGGGCCCTAACGCAAGCTGGGATGAAAGTAAAGGACGGTTACATCATCTCGCAGAGCAAGGGAGATATCGGAACCAAACAGGGCGGCGCAGAAGCGATGCGCCAACTCCTAAGTCTCGTACCCAGACCTGACGGATTGTTCTGTTTCAATGACCCATTAGCAATGGGTGCCATGAATTATGCGCTGGATCACGGAGTTCGAATTCCAGAGGATTTGGCGATCGTGGGCTGCGGAAATCTCCACTACGACGACTCGCTTCGTGTTCCACTCTCCAGCATCGATCAACACAGCCGGAAAATCGGAGAAGAAGCTGCGCGTATCGCGCTCCGCATTCTGAACTCAAAAACACCCCTAAAGCCGGAAAGTCTGGTAATGCAGCCCGAGTTGATTGTCCGCGAATCGACGCAGCGACGCACGGGTAAGAATTCAAAAAAGGTGCGCGCAGGAGCAAAGCGTAGCTATCGGCGTTAGAGATCCTTGCATGCTGGGCTTTATCGTTCTGGCATTTCTTTGTCGGCTTCGTTACAGTTAGCGTTACAGTCACAGATACAACCCAATGAGACTGAACTCGCTTCCGCGGCTCAACCTGTTTGCACTGCAGGGATTGCGCCTTGACCCAATTTTTCGTGGAGCTAGTCTGCACACCTTCGCGGCAGACGTTGGACTGTTGCCCTTGCATCCTTGCGTAGCCCTCCATCTGTCCGATGACCCCGAAACTTGCCGTGTGTCGCGTTATTGAGTGAAGGCAAGAAGCTCCTGCTCGAGAGGTTGCTTTCGGGGGAGGGCCAATCCTCGGGCAGGACCTGTTGCCGAGACTCATTCTGCGAGGAGATTCTCATGAAAACCTATACCTTCGGGCCAGCTACGTCATTGGCATCGACTTTCGGAATCGCAAAACGAGCAACGCGCCTGTTCGCAGTTTTCGTGGCAGGCTGTTTGACCATAAGTGCTCAACCCGGTTCACCATCCGCGGCAAGTGCCCCAAACAGAAAGACTCAACAACAGTGGCTGGACTCGTTTGCCCAACTGCCAATGAGTTTCGAAGCAAATCGCGGCCAGACTAACCCGCAAGTTGAGTTTCTGTCCCGCGGATCCGGCTACACACTGTTCTTAACTAAAAAGGAAGCTGTCTTCGCCCTGAATGCTCCGTCGGAGCACAAAACACGGACGACTCTACGGATGCTTTTTGAGGGGACAAATCCTGGCGCGTGGGTAACAGGCAAGGACGAGTTGGCGGGAAGGAGTAATTACTTTATCGGGAAGGACTCGAAACAGTGGCATACCTCGATCCCGACATTTGCAAGTGTTGAGAACCACGATCTGTACCCCGGAGTGGATCTGGTGTACTACGGCAACCAGCAACTTCTGGAATACGATCTACGCGTAGCGCCTGGGGCCGATCCGGCACAAATCGCGCTGAAATTTCGGGCTGCCGAGCCGGCTCGCGCCGGCCAAAAAGTTGCATCCGAGGTTCATGTCGATGCACACGGAAACTTGGCGAGCTCCACTGGCGCGATCCTTCTGCGCAAGCCCGATGTTTATCAGACCTTCGTCAACAAGTCGGATGTTGCAGAGAAGCGAGTTGTGGAAGCGAAGTATGTCATTAAGGAAAACAGTCGGGTCAGCTTTGCGATCGGACCTTATGATCGGAGCCAGACACTTGTGATCGACCCGGTCGTTCCGTTCTACTCGACCTATCTGGGCGGCGCCAACAATGATTATGGATATGGCATAGCCCTGGACGCGAAGGGAAATGCCTACGTCACCGGCAGCACGGCCTCCGTCAACTTCCCGAAACCCGGTTGCATTCAATGTGCCAATGCGGGCGGATTGGCCGATGCGTTTGTTACTGAACTGAATCCAGGCGGCTTGGTTTACTCCACGTATCTTGGTGGAGCGGGCAACGACTACGGATATGGAATCGCGGTTGACCCGCTGGGAAATGCCTATGTGACGGGTAGCACGACTTCCGTAAACTTTCCGGTGGCTCTCTGCTTCCAGTGCTTGTTTCAAGGAGGAACAGCAGACGCGTTCGTTACGAAGATCGCAGCGGGCGGAGCAGGGCTTGTGTACTCGACGTACCTCGGGGGAAAAGCAGCCGATTTTGGGCGCGCGATCGCGGTCGATCCCGCTGGGGATGCATTCGTCACTGGCAATACGACCTCGAAGAATTTCCCAGTGCCAGGTTGCGTTTTCGGCTGCGTGCCGGCGGGGGGAAGTGATGCATTTGTAACGGAGCTGAGGCGCATTCCTGGTGGTCCAGTGGCACTGGTTTATTCGGACTACCTGGGCGGAGCCGCGAACGACTACGGACATGGCATCGCGGTCGATCCAAATCAAAATGCTTACGTGACGGGTGCAACTTCGTCCGTAAACTTTCCGACGACTGCCCCAGCATGCTTCCAGTGCGCTCCACAAGGGGTGTCGGATGCATTCGTAGCCCATGTTGCGCCGTTCGGAGCGGCGCTGGTTAATTCGACTTATCTGGGCGGGCCGACCAACGATTACGGCTATGGGATCGCGATTGACGGACAGTTGACCGTGTACGTAACCGGAAGCACTGCCGGTCCGTTCCCACTGGGTCCTTGTTTTCAGTGCGTGTATGGCGGAGGAGCTTCTGATGCCTTCGTGACGAGGTTGGATCCGACGCTCACGGGCATTATCTACTCCACCTACCTGGGTGGAGTTGGCAGCGATACCGGTCGCGGAATTGCTGTTGACGCCATGGGTGACGCCGATGTAACCGGGAATACAAACTCGAAGAACTTCCCGGTTGCCAACTGCTTCCAGTGCGTAATCAACGGCGGAATGGACGCCTTTGTAACGAGCCTGACGCCGCCAGGAGTTGCAGTCGTCTACTCAACGTTCCTTGGAGGGAAGGGCAACGACTTCGGGCGGGGCATTGCCGTAAACCTCGCATTCAATCCCACGGTGCATTACGTTACCGGATACACGAATTCTCCAAATTTCCCGATCATCGGTGCCGGCTTTCCCCCGGCTGGTGTGAACGATGCATTCGTGACCGGGCTGCCATAGAAGTTATCGAGGCTGTTGGACAAGCGAGCAGTACAACTAGAGCGGCGTGGGGCATGGGGAGCCCTGCGCCGCTTCTTTTCTTGACTGGTGGGCGAGGCTTTAGCCGGGCGGCACACTTCTGGGATTCGGCTATAATACGGGCTCAATCGGAGCCCTCCGACGATCTGACAGGGGTGTATGTCGTCATGGAAACATCGGCCGACGTTACAGTTCTGCTTAGTGAGCTGACGAAAGGAAATCCCGAGGCGAGTTCCAAGCTCATCCCTCTTGTGTACGACCAATTGCGTCGCTTAGCCGACGGATACATGCGGCGCGAACGTACCGGACACACTCTCCAAACCACAGCGCTGGTACATGAAGCTTATCTGAAGCTATTGGGCCAGCGCTCGGTCGACTGGCAGAATCGCGCACATTTTTTTGGAATTGCGGCACAAGTCATGAGGCGCGTGCTGATCGATCACGCGCGCAGTCACGTCCGGGACAAGCGTGGCGGTGGAAGAGAGCATGTTCAGCTTGATGAGGCGCTGGTGTTTTCTCCCGAGCGCTCGGGGGAGTTTCTGGAGTTGAATGCCGCACTGGAGCGGCTCGCCGGTGTGGATGCGCGCCAAGCGCAGATCGTCGAGATGCGTTTCTTCGGAGGCTTGACGGTCGAAGAGACCGCGGAAGTTCTAGGGATCTCTCCAAAGACAGTGAAGCGCGACTGGTCGGTCGCGAAGGCCTGGTTACACGGGGAACTCAAGGGCGGCTATGGAAGCGCAGAGCAAGTGGGAAACAGTTAAGTCTCTCTTCGAAGCTGCCCAGGAAGTCGCTCCCGAAGACCTTTCGCAATTTCTCGCCACAAGATGCCAGGACCCGGAAGTTTGCGCCGAAGTGGAGCGCTTGTTGCGCGAATACCGCGAAGCGGAGAGTTTTCTTTCGACTCCGGCCGTCGGGCGAATCTCTGAGCCTTTGGACCAGTCGCTGATTTTCTCGCCCGGCGAGATTCTTGCAGGCCATTTCAAGATCGCTGAGTTTATCGCTGCCGGTGGCATGGGAGTGGTCTACAAGGCGGAAGATCTGGATCTCCGCAGGTTTGTGGCCTTGAAGTTTGTCTCCGTCGACATCGGCGACCCGCAGGCGCAAATGCGACTGCGCCGCGAAGCCCAGGCGGCATCCGCGCTGAATCATCCCAACATATGCACCGTTTACGAGATTGGCGATCATTCCGGCCGAGCCTTTATCGCGATGGAGCTGTTGGAAGGCCAGACTCTAAAACAGCGCATTGCTGAGGGACCGCTTGAGATCGATACGATTCTGAGCCTGTCGCTTGAGATAGCGGACGCTCTGGATGCGGCGCATTCTGCCGGTGTGTTTCACCGGGACATCAAGCCAGCAAACATCTTTGTCACTACACGTGGCCACGCGAAGATCCTGGATTTTGGAATTGCGACCAGCAGCGGACTGACTAGGGCGGCGGATCCGTCTAGGCCAGCAGGAGTAACTGACGCGGCGGTGACAACTCCGGGAGTGATCGCAGGGACCTCTTCTTATATGTCGCCGGAGCAGGTTCGTGCCGAAGTTTTGGATGCGCGCACCGATCTCTTCTCGCTTGGCGTGACACTCTACGAGATGACGACCGGGCAGTTGCCATTTAAGGGCGAAGACGCGGCAGAGGTTCGCCGCGCTGTGCTCGAGGCTGATCCACCTCCGGCGTCGCAAATCCGTTCTGAAGTGCCGAAAGAACTTGAAGCAATCATCAAAAACTGCCTTCAGAAAGAGCGGGGAGTACGCTACCAGCTCGCTTCGGACCTCAGGGCCGATCTCGCTGCACTCAAACGGAGCCGTGAGTCCGGATTGATTCTTGCCGGCGAGAAGAGGAGAACGCGCTGGTTGGCATCAGCGATGGTGGCTGTAGTCGCGATATTGTCGACGGTGTTGTGGTTGAGGATGCGTCCGCTACACCTGACTGAAAAGGACTCTGTGGTGCTCGCCGATTTCGGAAACACCACCGGAGATCCGGTATTCAGCGAGGCCCTGAAGGCTGGGCTGCTGGCGGATCTGGGACAGTCGCCGTTCCTGAATATTCTCTCCGAGGACGAGATCGCGAAGCAGTTGCGCTTCATGGGCCGTCCCGCGGACACATCGCTGACATCGCAAGTTACCCGCGAGGTTTGCCGCCGTGCGGGCAGCAAAGCGATGCTTGCGGGCAGCATCGCGAGTTTAGGAAGCCACTATGCGATTACGCTTAGTGCCTCCAACTGCGAGGACGGATCTTCTCTCGCGGTGGAACAATCGGAGGCCAAGAGCCGCGAAGAGGTCCTGAGCCGTTTGCACGAGGCCGCGCGTCGGCTGCGCACCAAACTGGGCGAGTCACTCGCATCGATTGAGAAGCACGACATCCCGCTGGAGCAAGCCACGACGTCGTCGCTCGAGGCGCTGCAGGCGTTCAGTCAAGCGCAAAGAGCATTCCGCACTCAGGGAGAGACCGCAGCCATTCCGTACTTCGAGAGAGCCTTGAAGTTGGATCCTTATTTCGCTCTGGCGCTCTCCGATATGGGAACGCTGTACTGCAATCTGGAAGAAGCAGAACTTTGCACTAAGTATGCGAGTGAGGCTTATGCATTCCGCAACCGAGTGAGCGAGAGGGAACGAATTGTCATCGAGTCGAACTACTTCATGGACGTGACCGGGGAGCTGGAGAAAGCTGCTCAAGTCTTCGAGCAGTGGAAATTGCTGTACCCACGAACTTTGTATCCCTACATAATGCTCGGAACTGTTGCGTCGAGTCTTGGGCAATTACAAACAGGTTTGGATAACGATCTCGCTGCGTACTCACTTCGCAAGGATACAACGGTTGTATATCGCAACTTGTCGATTGACTACATGGTACTAAACCGCATTGAAGAGGCCAAGCGCGTGTTGGCTGAGGCACGCGAGCGTAAGCTAGACACATCCTTGTTGCAGAACTACTACCAACTGGCCTTCTTGCGTGGTGACCAGAAGGAAATGGACCAGTGCCTTTCTGCCGCGCTGGGCCATCCCGATGACGAGTCAGCGATTCTCTCCAGTCAAGCTGACACTGCTGCCTACTACGGACGTCTGAATAAAGCGCGAAAATTCTCTCGCCGCGCAGTTCACTCCGCATTGTCTGCCGGTTCGAAAGATAGCGCAGCCAATTGGGAGGCTACCGCGGCACTCAGAGAGGCAGAATTCGGGTATGCAGAGCCGGCTCGCCGTGATGCGCAGGCGGCGCTGGGGCTAACGTCCTCTAAGGCTATTCAGATAGCGGCGGCGATCGTCTTCGCGCGAACTCGCGACCCTGCGCGTGCGAAGAAGATCGCAGATACTCTTCTTGTGCAGTCACCCACGGATACCCTTCTTGCGAAATACTGGGCTCCTACAATTTTGGCCGCTATTGCTCTAGATCGTGGCGATCCAAAAGAGGCTTTGTCACAGTTAGAAATTGCGGCACCGTATGAGCTTGGCGGTGATCGTCCACCCTTCTCTGCTGGCTCAACCCTTTATCCGATATACCTGCGCGGTCAGGCTTATCTGAGAGAAAAGGAGTGGACTAAGGCGAAAACCGAGTTTCAAAAGATCATCGCGAACCGTGGTCTGGTCTGGAATTTTCCGCTCGTACCACTGGCGAACCTACAACTGGCGCGCGCGATGGCTGGAGAAGCAAACCCGGACGCAGGAGCCGCCTATCAACAATTTCTGTCTTTGTGGGCAGGAGCCGATCCTGATCTACCGGTGTTCCTAAACGCAAAGCGCGAAAGCGCCTTGCTCCATTAACTGCCTCGTTTCGTTTAGTTGGTGAACCCGTCGAGTGTTCCGTCGCCCGACGTCCCGCCACTGCTAGGAGCGGTCATACAGCCGGAAGTGCATTTCCCCTTGCCACCAGGAGGAGGGAAGTCCCAAGGATCAGCATTCGCGCCGACCGGCGGGAACACTAGCATTCCGCCCGCCGGGGTTCTGCCGCCATTTCTACCGACGAAATCAAACAACGTGTATTCCGTCCAGGTCTGCGACCCCTGACAGGAGCTGCCGATGCCGCACAGTTCGAATAGTGTCCCGCATCCTGCGGCAGGACATGTTCCGCCGATGACACCCGCCTCGCTCGCCGTTCCGTAGAGATACTGATTACCCACGATATCCAGCGCCAAGGTGACATCGGCAACTGGTGCCGCACCGTCAGCGGTACCGGTGAAGGCATAGATCGTGTCTTCAGTAAACCCATTTCCAGTTGGTTGAAACTCGAAGACGACTCCACAACCCGCCGCTGTGAAGGCACATGCCGGAGATCCGCCCGCCCTCGTTGTGCCGAAGACGTCTCCTGCAGCATCGAGAGTCAGGGCTGCATAAGGATGGGCGCCATCCGGGCCAGAGAAGGAATGGAGGAAGCTTTCGCTCCAGACATTCCCGTTGAAAGTAAGACGGAACGCAACTCCGAGATTGGCGGCGCCGCCTGCGGCAGTGGTACCCCAGAGATCGCCGTTTGCGTCAAGAACCGCGCCTGCTCGCGGATGGGACCCATTGCCCCCAGCGAAAGAAAAGAGCACGGATTCGGTTCCGGAAGGCTTGACTGCGAAGACGGTGCCTAAGCCGTGTGCACCTCCAGCAAAGGTCGTGCCATAGAGAATACCCGAAGCATTGAGCGCCAGCCGGGACAAGGGTTGAGCACCATCGCTACCTGCAAAAGAATGAAGGATTGATTCGCGGAACTTGCCGCCACCAAGAGCAGTCAGTTTGAAGACCGTCCCGATATGGTGAGTTCCGCCGTTACTGGTTGTGCCGTAGAGATTGCCAGCCGCATCGATGGTCAAACCAGCCTGTGGGAAAGCGCCGTCAGTCGTTCCTCCAGCGAAACGGTGGATTACGGTGTAGCCGGTGCCGTTGGAGTGTATCGAGAAGACCGTCCCACAACCCGCCGCACAGTTGGGACCTGCGCCGCCAGTTTTCGTAGTGCCGTAGACCATCCCCGTCGTCGGGTCATAAAGAAGATCGGCGACCGGATCTGAGCCGTCTAGCCCGCCGGCGAAGTTATGGAACGTGGTCTCGGTGCTTGAACAAAGAAAAGGCGCAGTCACCAAGAGAAGGATGATCCACGACAACAAACGCAGTGCTCTGCTCATAGGATTCCTCACCGGGGGGACTGGACGTACAAGCTGGAACGGGATCGCTTGGACCCCGACTACAGGCCCAAGAGAGTATGCGCAGCATACATCAGGCTGAGGGAATGTCAATCTGTTTTCAAATGGGACTTTCAACTTTGTTCTGACTGATTTGATCCCGCAGCGACGTGGCGAAACTTGTGCGTCAGAATGCGCAGTAGTCCAGAACACAAGAGCCGAGCCGCCCAATGGAATCGAGCGGTCACCCTCCTCGCGAAATCATGACCCCTAAATGGCCACCATGTCGCGTTTATCAGTGAAGGCAAACCGAAAGAACGGTCTGCCAAAAGAAAAATCTCAGTTTATCGGAGGGTAGCACCATGTCCCGTACTTCAGAGTATTCTCGACTTCTCAAGTCCATCGCCTTCACCATGCTTGTTGCCGGGCTGGCCGCAGGCCAAGCTCCCGCAGGAGCGAAACGCCCAGCAGCAGTCCCGGCAGATTTTGTCATCACCCCATTCGGCTATTTCCATCCAAGCTGCGTCAGCCATCTCGCCAAGGGAGACGTTCTGCTGCAGGACGAAGCCGTCATCCAGCACGCGAATGGAACTTCTGAAAACATCGAGGAATGCGCCTATCCTCACTTCGAATCCGACGGAACAAAGGTAGTCGGGGATGTGAAGCCCGCCGGGGACGAAAAGTCTCAGCCACCCTACATCGGCCATTCCTGGGTTGAGTATGCGAGCATCCACGATAGTGCCAACTACGGCCAGATCTATTCTGAGTGGGATGTCCCGCCTACACCTAAATCCGACGATGGACAGATCCTGTACTTCTTCAATGGCCTGGAGCAGTACAGTGGCGATGTGACGATCATTCAGCCCGTCTTAGGGTGGAACGCCGATTTCTCCTCAGCGTGGGGCATCGCCGCTTGGAATTGCTGCAAGAAAGGTACCGTCCAAGAGGCGACGCCGGCGAGAGTCAATCCCGGCGATCATCTCGAAGGCTATGTCTTCAACAACTGTTCTGCCGGAACCACGAAATGCGGGTCGTGGGACATCGTCATTGTTGACCAGGAGAATGGGAACTTCTCTCAGCTCATCAAAACCTCAAACTTTGGGCAGACGTTCAATTGGGCATTCGGGGCTGTGCTGGAAGTCTATTACATCAGCAAGTGCGCCGATTACCCTGCCGCCGAGGAGTCTGGCTACAGCGGCGGACTCAGTTTCTACAACGAGTCAGTCTTAAACGACAACTTTGTCTCTATCACCCCGGCATGGACTGTGAGCAATGTATCCGGAGGGTTGACGCCACAATGCAACTATGGTGGGTCGTTGCCGAAACAGGTGGTTCTCAAATTTTGATCAGTCCGGCGTCCAAGGGTGGGGCACCGATGCCCCACCTAACTGGATCCGTCTCATTAAGATTGCGACAAGGCTCCAAGGCGCGACTGACGCTGACTTAGTTCAACTTCATTGTCACGGTCACCTCACACGGCCATTAATTCTGTGACATTCCAACGATGCCTCCACACGGGCCTAGGGTGGTTGAAGTCAGATGATTTGAATGGAACTCCAAGGCCGAAGTCGGCTAATCGGCCGACAGTCAGCCTCACAGGTAAGCTAGCCCAAAAGCAATTCTTCCACCGCTCGATAGCCCTGATCGATTGCCTGATCCGTATAGGCTGCGGCCGCAGCGTCAGAGTTTGCTATTGTGATGCGGCCGAAGCGTCGGCGAGCAATGTCGCAGGGACGTTTGCCTTCGGGCCAGTCCGGATCCCACAACGGGTTGTACTCATAGGCATATCCGTGCGGCCATCGATTCACGGTGATCGCCTCGATGTCTCGGCCGGGATCGAAGCCGGCGCTGCCTAGGACACGGGCAAACTGGTCGCGAATGTTTCTCTCAAAGACCTCGAACGAAGTGGCCAGCAACTCATAGTGGCCAGCCCGCTGTTGTTCTCTCGCCGAAAGACCAGGCTGACAAGGTGTGCGCAGCATGTGCACCAGCACAGCATCCTCAGGCGATTGAGCCGGTTTGTAATCGCCCATGGCGGGCCCCTGATCCAGATTCATCGAGGTGTGATACATCCCCGGACAGGAAACACCTCTTACACCCAGCTTTTGAAATACAGTCCAGTTTCTAAGCCCCACAACGGTATAGACCAACGGAACCTTCACACCGTAATGCAAGGCTTCTTTCTGCTCAGTGGGCAAATCCGGACAAAGGTATGGAATGACCATATTCCAGCACGCCAGCACTACTGCCTTAGACTTCACGCCGTACACTTTCCCATCCCGTCCATATACAACTTCCACTTGTTTGGCGGAGGTGACGTCTCCCACATGTCGCGCGAGGACTGCCGTGCTGTTCAGTCGTATGCGGACCGGAGAATCTGCGTGATCCAGGCGGCTGTAGTCCACCTTCGCCGTGACAATGTCTTCTGCGGTGCTCCCGGGAGCAGAATCGGGCACCAGTGCACGCACCAGCATTCGTGCAATCGACGCATTTCCGTCGGGGAAGTGAAAATGAAATTCCTCCTGCGGTGTTACCTCACCGAGTGCCGTGAAGCTCAACCCTTTCGAAGGCACACGATCGAGGCCCATTCCTTGGAAGCCGGGAAAATGAATGGCCCAGCAATCCAGCGCTGGAACGGCATCGATACCAACCCCGTATAACCCGTGCGTACGACTCTGGTAGAACGGAATAGCGTCAGGATGAGCTTTGACTACATTCAGCAGGAAATCCTTATAGCTCATTTTCGAAAGGCGAACCTTCTTCTCTTCTTGCGCTACTCCCTCCATGTAATCAACCTTGGCTTCCTGAATGCGGACGATGTCTTGTTGTGCCTGCGCTGCAAGCGGAGTCCGCGCCATAAATTCTGCCCATTTGCCGGAGGTTCCCTGCCGGCCGTATGAACCTCCAGGCGCATTTGTGACCAACCGCTCCGCCCCAAAAGTCTCCTTATCGAAGAAGTACCCGAATCCAAGTTCACGAAACGCCGAATTGCCCGAATACTTCTTTTGCAGCGCCGGCGGATCGATGCCCAACTCGGTCAGCAGTCCGCGAGCCTCTTTGCTATAAGGAAAAGGAGACTCGATCGCGACAGTTCCGCCATTAGTCAGTTGCATCCTTCCGCCCAGGTGGAACTCATTCCGCTTGGCGTGCCCCCCGAAATCATCGTGATTGTCGAGAATGAGAATTCGGGCGGCAGGTCCCGCATGCTTCCGATAAAAGTAAGCAGCGGCCAAACCGCTAATACCGCCGCCGACTACGATCAAGTCGTAATTCTCGCCGGTATCGACTGGCTTTCCCGCTTTTTCGGTGAATGTTCCATCTCTAAGTGCGTGCGCGACTTCGAAAGCGCCGGGATGACTTCCGCGCAGCCCAGTGACCGTTGGTGGATAGTAGCCGGCACGATCTTGTGCCGATGATGCGGAATTCTGGGTCGCCAGCAGTTCGCTGATCCATGGACTCGCAATGCTGCCACCTACTCCAACGGCGATCCCGTTCAAAAAGTCACGGCGCGTGATGTTCCGGTGCATGCCCAGCGAGCGATCTCTCCAACCCCCGCTGTTTTGATCCGAGGAGTCAGTCATGTCCTACGCACCTCGCAGTTGTTCTTGAACGGCTCGATAGGCCTGGTCTATCGCAGCATTGGTATACGCGCTGGCAGCGGCGTCAGAATTGGCGATGGAGATGCGTCCGAACTGCTTTCGTCCAATCACACACGGACGCTCTTCCGGGTTCCAGGGCGGATCAAACAGCGAATCGTATTCGTACGCGTATCCATGCGCCCAACGATTTACGGTGATCGCGGCAATGTCACGTGCCGAATCGAATCCCGATGATGCAAGCATACGATTCAGCTGGTCGCGGATGTTCCTTTCAAAATCAGCAAACGGAGTAGCGATTAATTCATATCGTCCCATCCGGTATTGATCACGACGCGGCAGGCCCGGCTTGCACGGAGTCCGCAACATGAACAACACCATCGGCTCTTCTGGCTTGCTGGGAAATTCGTAGGCTCCAAGGCTAACGGGAAAATCGAGCATGGTGAAGCTGTGGTAACTTCCGGGCGAAACAATCTGCTTGATGCCGAGTTTGTGGAATGCCGTCCAATTGTGAATGGCCACGTGCGTGTAGATGAAAGGCTCCTTCACGCAATAACGCAAAGCTTCCTTTTGCTTGTCCGGCAACTCCGGACAAACGTACGGAACCATGCTGTTGTAGCAGGCGAGAACGCAGGACTTCCCTTTCACTTTTTTGAGTTTTCCCGCCTGAACATAAGAGATTGTCACTTCTTTCGTAGAATCGATTGCTCCCGAGTTCTCCGCACGGACCACTGTGGAATTCAGCCGAATTCGAATGGGTGATAACGGCCCGTCAAGCTTGCTGTAATCGGCCCGGGCAGTGACAACATCTTCCATAGTGTGCCCGGTGAGCGCTTCAGGGACCAGACTTCGAACCAGCAATCGCGCTATTGATGCATTTCCGTCCGGGAAGTGAAAAATGTATGGCTCTTCCTTCTCTTGGTCCCCGCCCAAATTCAGACCATCAAACCCCGCATACTGGCACGCGCCGTAATCATCGGGATTTCGATAGCAGGCACCCGCGGAAACGGCGTCGATTCCCACAGCGAACAAGTCGTGCGTATAAGACTGGAAGAACGGCAATACTGCTGGATCCGCTTTACAAATTTCAGTTAAGAATCCCGCATAGCTGATTTTTGCTAAGCGTGCATACTTCTCTTCCCTCTTTAGCCCTTCAAGGTAGTCCTTCTTCTCGCCATACAGGCGGGCGATTTCCTGCTGGACCTTCTCGGGCAACGGACTCTTCTTGAGGAATTCAGGCCACGGCATCGAGCCCATTCCCGCCACCAGCCGATCGTCACCGAAGGTCTCTTTATCAAAGAAGCAGGCAGTACCGAGGTGTGAATACAGTTTCTGATCGTATGCATTGTAAAAAGTCTTGGTCTGAACTCCCAGATCACGCAGAACACTTTTTGCGACGTCACTGTATTCCGAGGGACTCTCGATCGACTGCGTTCCGCCATTACTCAGCAGGAGGCGGCCACCGATGCGAAACTCGTTTCGGCGGGCGTGGCCTCCAAAATCGTCATTATTATCGAGAATTAGAATTCGCGATCCGTTCCCAGCGTGTTTTCGATAGAAATAAGCGGCAGTCAGCCCGCTGATCCCGCCTCCGACCACAACCAGGTCGTAGGTCTCGTGCGTGTCTTCGGGAGGTCCAGCGCTCTGCCAAAACTCTCCATCGCGCAACGCATGGGCCACGTCGTAGCAACCCGGCGCACTTCCTCTCATCCCGGTCAAACCGGGTGGATAAGTGTCGGAAGAATCGGCGGATGACGGAGAAATCCTTGAGTGTTGGGATGCCAAGCCGGGTAGACTCGCACTGCCCAGCATTCCAATACCGACTGCGACGCCATTAAGGAAATCGCGCCGCGTGATGCGGCGATTCATCCCCAATTGCTCGTCCAATGTTGACCTTCGCAACATTGCGATAAGTTTGCAACCTTAGAGAAGCCACCCCGGCCTGTCAAGAAAAAGTATGCATCATCCGTTCTGAATGCAGGCAACAAGGCCGTGTCTGCGAACAGCAAACTCCCTTTGCCTCTGTCGAATTTTCTGCTTGACACCAAACCTCCTATTTTTCTAACCTTCCGAAATTCTCGTAAAGTTCGGGGGAGTCCGGCGGCGGATCACGGGCTCAGAAAATGACTAAAGATACTGGAGTGCCTTGCTTCGCGCGGAGCCTTCTCTGGTCATGGCGACATCCCCTTGATAGCCCGCGCTGCCGATCCGGTCTTTCTGATTCTCTGGAGATTTCTGTTCTGCATCTGGAGTTTGCACGGTAACAAGACAACCCGACCTACCTCGGAGGGATTCAGTATGGCACTTCGCAAGCGTCTCCCTAACCCACGCAGAGCACGCAAAGGAGCAATCGCTCTCCTAGGCGCCTTGGTATTTAGCACTGTCGCTTTCGCCCAAAACACAAGTGGACGAATCATTGGCACCGTCTCTGATACCCAAGGTGCTGCTGTCGCTGGTGCAAAAGTGACCATCACGAACAAGGGTACCAATGCCGTTTCCGACACTGTCACCAACAACGAGGGCTATTACCAGGTTCTGCAGCTCCCCGTCGGTTCATACACCGTTGCAGTCGAGCAGCAAGGTTTTGCCAAAACCGTTACGGCCGAGACACCCCTAGACATCAATCAGTCCCTCCGAATCGACGTTCATCTCAAACCCGGATCCGTCGTAGAAACCGTGCAGGTCGCTGCAGAAGCAGCCCAGGTAGAAACGGTGAATGCCACTCTCGGTGCGACCGTGACCGGTGCCCCGATTCAGGACCTTCCTCTGAATGGACGCAACGCGCTCGATCTCGCCCTGACGCAACCCGGAGTCATTCCCATCGCCGACGACATCGGCACTTATGGAACCAGCAACGGCGGGTCGAATGGCAATGCCGGAATCAGTGTGGCCGGCGGACGTGGCGATGCCGTTACTTACCTTCTCGATGGCGGCCTGAACAACCGCACCACCAGTAATCAAGTGGTGTTTAATCCCAATCCAGAAGCAGTCGAGGAATTCCGTTTGCTCGAAAATAACTACACGGCCGAGTATGGACGAAATGGGGGCGGAACAGTCACTGAGGTTATCAAGTCCGGAACAAACTCGATCCACGGAAGCCTCTTCGACTACCTGCGCAATGACGCCTTCAACGCTAATGATTATTTCGACAATGCGCTGGGAAATCCTCGTCCCGTCCTCAAGCGCAATCAGTTTGGCGGCACTGTAGGGGGCCCAATCACAATTCCTCGCCTGATCGATGGCAAAGACAGGTTTTTCTTCTTCTTCGGTTATCAAGGGCAAAGGCAGACACAGACCGTAAACGCAGGCTTTGTTACGACCTATACTCCCGCTCAGTTGAACGGTGATTTCTCAAACTTCAACGGTGCCGGCCCAGATCCCGGAGTTGTAGCGTTCCTTCAATCGCATCCTTATTACCAGTCGGACCCTACGAAGCAGGCCCAGGGCATCATCGACCCTACGAAGATTGATCCCGTCGCGCAGAAATACATCACTGCCGGATTGATTCCGACCTCGTCCACTGGACAGGTGTTCCCACAGGGATCAGAAAAAGATGATGTAAATCAATATCTCGGCAAATTCGATTTCTACGCGACGCGCAACGATCGTGTCTCAATGACTCTCGGCTACAACAAGGAACCGATTCTCAATCCGTTCTTTGGAGCAAACGTCACAGGCTTCAGCGCCGCTACCACCACCTGGGACTATTTCGGAAACATCGGCTACACCAAGACAATCAGCGCGTCGACTTTGAATGAATTGCACATCACCGCGCAACGCTGGTATCAAACGGCGTTTCCTACTTCGAAACCTCCGAATCTCGCGGCTTTGGGCGTTCAAGTGCAATCGGACGATCCTTTTGGGCCAGCGACGCTTTCGTTCGCGAGTGGCATGACCGCTGGCTTCGATCCAAACGTGCACTGGAAAGCTGACAACAACTACGCGGTCTCCGACACCTTTAGCTGGAATCGTGGACACCACAGTCTGAAGTTCGGCGGCCGTTTCGGGATCATGCAGGAGAACACGGTCTACGCGTATCAGACCAACGGAATCTTCTACTTCTCCGGTCCCTACGGCATCGGCTCCGGCAATGATCTGGCAGACTTCCTCTTTGGCGCCTCTGACGAATTCGACGAGTATTCCAAAGCGCCCAGCAACGAACACCAGAAGCAGTACGCGATCTTCGGTCAAGATGAGTGGAAGACAACTTCGCGTCTGACCCTGACGTTTGGACTACGCTACGAGTACACCACTCCTCAAACCGACACGCACGGCTATAGCTTCAGCGTTGTGCCGGGCGTGCAGTCGGTGAAGTTTCCCAACGCCCCTCTTGGATTCCTGGTTCCTGGAGACCCGCGCGCGCCTCGCGGTTGGTACTTTCCTGATCATAGAGATATGGCTCCTCGCTTCGGCTTTGCTTGGGATCCCTTTGGGAACGGCAAGACCAGCATCCGCGGTGGCGCTGGCCTGTTCTTCGACACGCTGAACGGCTGGATGTCAGATTGGGCGACGGATGAAGCTCCTTGGGCGGGCGGTGCGGCTGTGGTTCAAGACCCAACTTTGCCCACGAATCCGCTTCCCGCAAACGGGCCCAGCACGATCCTCTCCCATCCGTATGAATCTGCTCAGTACGTCGACCCATTCCCTTCGCAGATACCCCCTCCTTCAAACATCAATT
>Ga0126370_10000133_pt1 | contig 25017 bp, 20 predicted proteins | sample PanSoiMetaPlot_3_FD_92586 | JGI IMG/M metagenome (GOLD analysis project Ga0126370, IMG submission 92586) | Tropical forest soil microbial communities from Panama - MetaG Plot_3 | ecosystem: Environmental > Terrestrial > Soil > Tropical forest > Bulk soil | place: Panama | collected 2016-02-17 | reverse complement strand
TGTTTACCCGCTCCGACATCTGCGCGCCCTTCGATACCCAGTAGTCCACACGCTCGCGCTTCATTTCAATGCTGGCCGGGTTGGTGCGGGGATTGTACGTCCCCACCACTTCCACCGGACGGCCATTGCGCGCCCGCGCCTTCTCAATCACCACAATGCGATAGTGCGGTTGTTTGCGCGCACCTACGCGCGCCAGTCGAATCATTAACACGAGACGTATTCCTTGTTTCCGGAAGAGTCCGGGGAGGTCAAGACAAACTATTATTATGCAGGAGCTTAGGTGGGAAAGCAAGCGTAACTGCTCGATACGCCGACACATCTAATCACGCCACAGAAACTTCTCACGGCATTAGGCTTCCCGGAGTATTCGACAATGATTAAAGACCCGAGTTGTCGCGGCCCCAAGAAGCCAGTTTTCAGCGTTTTCGCTGATCACTCCAACGCAAATCAATGTTTTCTAAAGTTGTCATCCTGAAGGCCTGCGTTCCTTGCAGGCCGAGGGACCCATGCAACTTGCTTGCAACCGTATCCCCTGGCAATTGCATAGGTCCCCTCGACTTCGCTCAGGGCAAGCCTTCGTCGCAGGAACGCTCCTCAGGATGACAAGCGCAGAGTGTTACGCCACGGCTTCTTCTTTTTCTGTGTGAGACTGGACTGCTTTCTTCCCTAAGAACTTCATCAACGCCGCGTTCACTTCCTCCGCATGCGTCCAAGCCACGTTGTGCGGACCGTCCTTAATCACGACCAGTTCGGCTCCTTTGATCAGCTTCGCCGTTCGTTGCCCAGCCGCAGAAAAGGGCACAATCCGGTCCGAGTCGCCATGAATCACCAACGTAGGCACGTCGATCTTCGCGACGTCTTTGCGGAAATCTTCATGCCAAGTCGGTACGCATGCGAGGCTCGCATGGGCCGAAGCAATCGCTGCGGTGTTCCAACTTGCCTGGATCGCCTGCTCGCTGACACGCTTCCCCAAGTGCACGTCGGTGTTGTAGAAGTTCTTGAAAAACTCGGTAAAGAAGGCGTAGCGATCAGCTGCCACTGCCTTCTGAATTCCCGCAAACACCGCGGCGTCGACGCCCTCCCCATTGTCGTTAGTCTTTAAAAGGAACGGAGGAACGCCGCCAATAATCACCGCTTTGCTCACATCTTTCGATCCGTATTTCCCGATGTAGCGAGCGACCTCGCCGCCACCCATCGAGAACCCGACTAATGCAAAATGCTTGAGCTTCAGGTGATGCACAACGTGATGCAGATCTTCTGCGAAGGTGTCGTAGTTGTATCCGGTCGTAGGCTGACTGGATTTGCCGAATCCGCGCCGGTCATAGGCAATCACGCGATAGCCTGCGTCGAGAAGAACTGGGATTTGCTTTTCCCAAGATGCACTGCTGAGGGGATATCCGTGAATCAGAACGACTGGCTGCCCCGAGCCATGGTCTTCGTAATAAAGATGGATGGAAGTGGAGTTCTCTTTTCCAACATCAATGTACGACATAAGGTGCCTCCTTGATTGGTGTAGAGGAGATTAGTGGTGGTTTGAGATTGTGCTGTTGAGTAGATGGTATCCCTGCCTGTTTAGTTTCGCAGCGGGGCGAATTCCCACGACACCGTAGTTCTCCTGCTAGACTCGAAGCTTTGGAGGAATCAGGTTGCAGGCCGTCTATATTCTTTCCGCCGTTCGTACGCCGATTGGCAAATTCGGCGGGTCACTTGCGTCGCAAACTGCTGCCGACATGGGTGTTGTCGCGGCTAAAGCGGCAATGGAGCGAGCCAACGTTCGTCCCGAGCAGATCGAGGAAACGATATTCGGCAATGCGCGGCAGGCTGGAGGTGGCCCGAACCCGGCCAGGCAGATTTCAGTCCGCAGCGGAGTTCCACAGGAAGTCCCGGCATTCACCGTCAACAAGGCCTGCGCCTCAGGCATGAAGTCGATCGCACTTGCCTACCAGGCGATTCTGCTCGGCGATTCGAGTTGCATTCTCGCCGGTGGAACCGAGTCGATGTCGCGCCTTCCTTATTATCTCGACGGCGCGCGCTGGGGTTATCGGCTCGGGAACCAGGAACTTGTCGATGGCATGTATCGCGACGGATTTTTCTGTCCTCTGGCGAAAATGGTCATGGGAGAAACCGCGGAGGTGCTCGCGGAACAATACAAGGTCACCCGCGACGAGCAGGACGAATTCGCGCTGATGTCACAAACGCGCGCCGCCCGCGCCATTTCTGCCGGACGCCTCGATGCAGAAATTGTTCCTGTCACGATCGAGAGCAAGAAGGGAACAGTCACCTTTGCCCGCGATGAACATCCGTTCCCCGACGCGAACATGGAAAAGCTCGCGAAGCTGCCGCCGGTCTTCTCGAAAACAGGAACCATCTCTGCTGGGAATTCCTCCGGAATTACGGACGGTGCAGCCGCCGTCGTCATCGCCAGCGAGCATTTCGTGAAACAAAACAATCTCAAGCCGCTCGCCCGCATCGCGGCGGTGAGCTCGGCGGGAGTCGATCCCCGCACCATGGGAATCGGACCGGTTCCCGCGATGCAGAAACTCGAGGATAAGCATGGTCTCCGGCTGCACGAATTTGGATTGATCGAGCTTAACGAAGCCTTCGCGGCGCAGGTTCTTGCTTGCGACCGCGTCCTCAACTTCAATCGCGACCGTCTCAACGTCAATGGCGGAGCCATTGCCCTCGGACATCCTATCGGTTGCACGGGCGCGCGCATCACTGTGACGCTTCTTCACGAGATGATGAAGCGCAATACAAGAAAAGGAGTGGCGACGCTTTGTGTCAGCGGAGGGATGGGAATGGCGCTCGCACTGGAGAACGTGGTATGAGCGACAGGGGCTAAAGCCCTCAACTCCCAGTCGCTCTTTCGCGGCGCTAAAGCGCCGCTCTTCCACGTGAGCATCCCACATGAGGCAATCCTCCCGACGATTCATCGCGTATGAATGATTCATTCCATATGAGCAACGATCCGCAATTCCGCGTCGCGGTCGAGTCCGACGCTGATCTTCTCCTCGACTTCATGCAGTCCTACTACGCCTTCGACGGCCACGGCTTCGATCGCGAAAAGGCGCGCGGTGCTCTTATCCCGCTGCTCGGAAATCCAGATTACGGACGCGCCTGGCTTATCCTCGATGATGACACTCCGATCGGCTACATCGTCATTTGCCTTGGATACAGCCTCGAATGGTTGGGCCGTGATGCCTTTGTTGACGAGTTCTACCTGCGTGAGGAATATCGCGGACGCGGATGGGGTCAGAAGATCATGACATTCCTCGAAGATGAGGCGCGTGATCTCGGCGTCCGCGCGCTCCATCTTGAGGTCGTAGACGGAAACGAAGCGGCCGGTCACCTTTATCGAAAGCTAGGCTTCCAACCCCATCACAGCACGTTCTTCTCGAAATGGGTCGAGAAGAATTTCTCTAAACCTCCGTCTACGAAGCGTCAACAGCCGGCGCATTGAACCCGCTTGCTGTTCTGGTATGCTTTCTCGGGTCAAAAATGCCGTCACCCGTTACGGCATATTCATCAGTCCCAGGAGCATCCATCATGCGCTCGATAATCAGAGCATGCAGCGTAGTCGCACTGCTGCTGGCTGCCAGCTTCGCGCTCGCCCAGACAGAATTTTCCGCCGAGATCTATAACAACCAAAAGCCTGATTCCCAGGCGAAGATCTACTTTGGCAAAGACAAGATGCGTTTCGAATCCGCTGACAAAGATCCTCGCCACGGCGGAGCAGTCATTGTGAATCTCGCCACCCAAACTTCCACCGTAGTCATGGATCAGCAACATATGTATATGGACCTGCCGCAGCAGATGGCGAATCAGCGGATGACCTACAATTTCTTCCGCACCGGCGACGTAGAAAATGCCTGCTCCGACTGGTTGCAACAGGCGGCGAATAAGGGCGGCAGTTGCCACAAAGTTGGCAGTGATAGTGTGAACGGCCGCAGCACCGTCAAGTACGAAGGCACCAACTCCAAGGGCGAAACCGGCTACGTGTGGCTCGACCCCAAGCTGCGGTTCCCGGTGAAATGGCAAGGCAAGAACGGGGACTCGGGCGAGCTTCGCAACATTCAGGAAGGGTCGCAACCCTCCAGCCTTTTCGAAATCCCTTCCGGCTACAAGAAGTTTGAAATGCCCAACATGGGGAACATGGGCGGCATGATGCAGCAGCACCAGTAAGCAACCCTGTCGAGCCGTGCTTCGATGTCTTCTTGAATGGAAGACACGAGATGGTCTCTACTGATAATGCGCAGGGCAAATTCCGGTGCCTTGGGCGATGGGTAGCGGGGTTCCTCCTTCGGTCAGCGCGCCGGTGGAGGCATCGAAGTGAAAGAAATGCACGTTGCCGTCAGTCTGCATCGCATACACGATGCTTCCATTCTGATTGAACGCAAAGCCCGGAGTCTGAGATGTCATTGGCATGGAGTGGCCGGTGTCTACGATCTTGCGCTTCGAGATGTTGATCGAAGTAACGTGAACCGCTTGGGTGGCCGGGTCAGTCAGGAATAAGAACTTGCCCGTCCGATCTAGTTGAATGTTCGTTGCGGTCGCACAATAGGGAAGCATGGCCATCGTACAGTGGATTGTTCGCTTCGGATTGGGAGTGTTGGGAAAGATGTCTAGATAAGCTTGGTTCGGGTCGGAGTTCTGATGTTGCACCGCGATTACTGCTCCGATCGCGACATCCTCGTTGCTGTTCAGACTGATGAGTTGGCTATCGGCGCCCAGCGTACCATTCCTTCTATTGATTAGGCGCTCCCGGTACACCGAGCCTGTTGCTACGGTCGACGTGTCATAGAGCTTTGAGCCGTCTGGACTGAAGCCATAAAGCAGCGCTGGCCAAAACGGCGCCGGCCCATAGACTCCCTGCAATTGCGGGTATTCCTTCAGCTTGCCGCCAGGAGCCACCACGTTGAAAAGGCGAATCTTCGCGTAGTACTGATTGTTGCTGCTGGTGACTTGCAGCATATAGGCAAACTGCCCCGCCGGACGCATATTGAACTGCGACAGGGAGCCGGCGTTCAACGTCTGAATGGCGGGCAACTGTGGTACGCCGGCAGAATCCGTCTTGAAAACCGAGAGATGTTGAATATTCTGCCCGTCGGCCCAGACGATATAAACGAAGTGGTCATAAGGGGCTGGATCAAACTGCATCATGAATGCCGGGGGCGGAATGACAGTGACGGGCTGTTCGACCGGAGTTGCTGCTAGTGAACCTTGGTCGATGGAGTAGGTGGTAGCGGACCCGTTATCGATGACGTAAAGGATGTCGCTGTTGGGCTTCGCAGGGGTTAGTGGCGATCCTGTGCCCCCACAGCTCAAAAACACACCCATGCCTAGCACAAACAGAAACCAAAAAGCACATCGCCTGACGTACATAGCTTTGCACCCCGGCGTCAGTTCGCAGCCATGATACCAACATTGGACGACTTCTCAGGATGGAGGGTTGCGCAAAAGTCTGATCTGTTGCAACCGCGACTCCGATCTTCCGCTGCAGCCGCACAAGGGACCAACCGAGCGTGTTTGGTGACTGTTCCCTGTACACGCATTTGCGCCTCTAATCACGCGACACTATACTCGCCATGGTGGGGTTGTACCTTTCTGGAGCAGCGATGTCCTTATCCGCGGTCATCGTCGACGATGAGCAACTAGCCCGCGACGAGTTGGCCTATCTTTTGAAGAACGCCGGCGACGTGAACGTCGTTGCCCAAGGCAAGAACGGCTTGGAAGCCGTTAATTTGATTAAGGAACACAACCCCGATCTGGTTTTTCTGGACGTTCAGATGCCCGGGCTCGACGGCTTTGGGGTAATCAAGAAACTACTCGATAAGAAGGTCCCGCTGCCGAAAATCGTCTTTGCGACGGCCTTCGACCAATATGCGGTCAAGGCCTTTGAAGTGAACGCTGTGGACTATCTTCTCAAGCCGTTCGATAAGAAGCGGGTCGCCCAGGCGATCCACAAAGCGCGGGCGCAACAGGATGCTGACGCCGCTCCCGCCGAGAAGTTTGAGACGCTGGTAAGGATGCTTGAGTCGCAGAAGCAGCCAGCTTCCAAGGTGCTGCTAAGAGCAGCCGGGCGGATGTTTCTCGTGGACCAGAAAGATATCTGTTACGCATGGATCGAAGATGGCGTGATCACAGTTGTGACTGCGGGCGCAGCGGGGATGGAAGGCCAGTCCAACTGCCGGACGCTCGAGGAGTTGCTCGACAGCCTCGACACCAACGTCTTTTGGCGGGCTCACCGCTCGTACCTTGTCAACATCAACCGCATCCGCGAGGTCGTGCCTTGGTTCAAGAGTTCCTACCAGTTGCGGATGGACGACAAAAAACAAACCGAGATCCCCGTCAGTCGTGCCCAGACGAAGCGTCTGCGGGAACTTTTCGGGCTCTGAGCTTCCTTGCTCGAGGCTTGGCATTTCTGCAGCCTCGCGGACACGTTCCGCGGTGGCTAACAAATCCTCGATCAACCTGCCCGTGTACATCCGTGATCCCTTTTCGGTAGTCCCTAATCCTTCGAATGCCGGAGGACAGCCCAGCTAACTATCCTCCGGCTTCTTGGGGGAAGGCGCTATACAGCCAAGGCTTCCAACGCGCTGCGATCACGAATGACCAAGGTTGGTCCGTCGAGACGAATCAGGCGTTTTTTCCTCAAGTTGCTTAGCAACCGGGTTACCGTCTCACGCGATGCCCCGATCCGCTGTGCCATTTCCTCGTGCGTCATCGGGATCGTCGCGCAGCTGTTGGAGTCCTCCGACTCCTGCTTCCGACATTGCGAGAGCAATAATCGTGCCAGTTTGCCTGCCGACGACCGGGTTAGGACCAGATCGTGAATATCGTGGTACGCCGATCGGAATTCGCGGCTTAAGCACTGCGAAGTATGCACGCCGATTTCGCTGTGTTGCTGCATCAACTCGAGATAGTGCTTTCGATCAACAAAACTGACTTGGCAGGGTGTGGCCGTCTCGGCCGTTGCCTCGTAACCCATCCCCGAGATGGTGGCGCTCAGACCAAGCGCCTCGCCGGCATCTGCTGTCTTGAGAATGAGGATCTTGCCTTCCCGGGAAGTTGTGGAAAGGTTTACTCGGCCGGAACACACCATGAACATCCCCCGAGGAGCCTGCCCCTCCACGAACAGAATTGCGCCTGCGGGAAGGATGGTTTTGTGGCTGACTCGATCCAGCGACTGCAACACCGCATCGGAGAACTCGCAGAAAAAGCCACGCGACAGGTTCGTACACTCTGCACAGCTGTCCGTAATCTCCAGCCCATATGGTCCTTTCATTCCGTCCTCCGTAGTTACCTGCCGCCTTCTTGAGATTGGACCATCAGACACCGCGCCTAGACCCCATCCACCCAGATGCCGCGAACTGGAGAGCAAGGCCCGAGCATGTGCGCGAGCATCGCAATTCGAACTTCTGGAGGCGGAGATTAGCTCCCAGCCAGCGGTGAGATCTTCTTTCCGCTCCCATTCGATGTGGCAGGCGAAAAGATAAAGCGGGTCAATCTCATGGTGTTGCTGATCTTGACCCAATATGGGAAGTTGGTAGGTCGTCGGTTCGTGGACCACACTCAACCGGTTTTTCCGTCCATCCGGCGAAGGGAAATCATCACCGCGGCAACGCCGCGCTCTGGCGAACGGTACCTGCGAGTCGACACTCCTACCCGGTACGCTTGTAGCAAGCGTTTGGGGCTGCTTTAGTTGTAGCACTTACTAACTCCACCCGACGGGCCCAGGGGAAGCCCGCCGGTTCCAAGGAATTTTCTGGGACTGCTTCCCCCAACGGCGAGGCGAAACGGTGAAGCCCGGCCAGAGGCAGAAGACCCTTCCTGATGTGCACGCGGGATTCCGAAAATGGCACTTTACGGCACCGTAGCAACTTCCCTGAATGGAACAGGTTCCGAATCAGGAGTGGGCCAAATCGGCCATGCATCCGCCGGTTTGTCGGCAAGAATGCCGACTATTCGGCACTGCCTCATCCTTGAGTCAATTGAGTCAATTTCCCACGACCTGAACAGCCCTTACTCTCGAAGAGGGTGAGCAACTTACTTATAATCAAAAGATGGCGCGCGGCTGGGAAAGTAAATCGGTTGAGGCCCAACAGGCGGAAGCCTCTGACGCAACCTCGAAGCCTCGTCTCAAACTGACCCCTGAAGCGGCAGCACGTCGCCGTGAGGAGGAAAGCTTGCGCTTATCTCGCCAAAACGTGCTTCAACAGTTGCAAGAAACTCAGAATCCTCGTCACCGCGAACTTCTTGAAAATACCCTCGCTGAGCTCGACAGAAAGCTAAATCGTTTCAATGCCTAACGTGCGCTCACCGGATATCAAACGGCTGATTCGCTGGGAACAGTCACGTATAATTGGTCACTTATGACAGCGTACGTGTATGTTTCTCTGAAGAAGAGTGTCCTCGACCCCCAAGGTAAAACCATTCACGGCGCCCTAAAGAAGATGGGTTACAAAGGGTTGGAGGGTGTCCGCCAGGGCAAGTATTTCGAACTCACCCTGAACGGAGAACTGTCTCGAGAACAGGCGCAATCGGAAGTCGAGCGCATCGCCCGCGAAGTTTTGACCAACCCCGTCATTGAAGAATTCCGTTGCTCCCTGGGTGACTAATCCAGGTACCTTTGAGGTTTCCACATGTGCGGCATTGTCGGTTACGTCGGCAAGAAGAGTGTCGTTCCTGTAATCATTGATGGATTGCGTCGGCTGGAATACCGCGGATATGACTCCGCGGGCATCGCGGTCGGCGACCACGGTCAGGGCGGACTCGATATTCGCCGGGCCGAAGGTAAGCTGCGCAACCTTGAGGAGGCCATTCGCAATAAGCCTCTCGAAGGAACCTACGGCATCGGCCACACTCGCTGGGCTACTCACGGTCGCCCCACCGAGGAAAATGCTCATCCGCATCGGGACTGCAGCGGCAAAATCGTCGTCGTCCACAACGGTATCGTCGAGAACTACCTCAGCCTGAAAAAGAAGCTGGCTGAAGAAGGCCATAAGTTCACCACCGAAACCGACACAGAAATCATTGCCCATCTTGTTGAGAAGTACGCTACTTCGAAAAATGGAAGTCGCCCCTCTCTTGAAGAGGCCGTCCGCCAGACCGTGAAGCAGTTGTCAGGCGTCTTCGCTCTCGCCGTGATCTCGACCGACGAGCCCAACAAGATCGTCGCGGCTCGCAACGGCCCCCCCGCTGTGATCGGGTTGGGCAATGACGAATACTTCGTAGCCTCTGACGTACCCGCAATCCTGCATCACACGCGCGACATCTTCTTCCTCGCCGATGGTGATATGGCGGTTGTTACACCCCGCGGCGTTCAGCTTACTGACTTCGATGGCAAGCCGGTGGTTCGCCAGATCCAGCACGTCACCTGGGATCCTATCCAGGCCGAAAAGGGCGGCTTCAAGCATTTCATGCTCAAGGAAATTTACGAGCAGCCCAGTGCGGTTCGCGAAACCGCATTAGGCCGAGTCTCCCAGGATACCGGCCATATTTTTCTCGATCAGATGGAGATCACCGAGGCCGAGTTCCGTGAAGCCAAGAAGATCAACATCATCGCTTGCGGAACCAGTTGGCACGCCGGACAAGCAGGAAAATTCATGATCGAATCGCTCGCCCGCGTCCCCGTCGAAGTGGACTACGCGAGCGAATGGCGTTATCGCGATCCGATCGTTGACCCCGGCACGATCACGTTAGTCATCTCCCAATCCGGAGAAACCGCCGATACGATCGCTGCCCAGCGAGAGGCCAAGTCCAAAGGCTCAAAGACCCTCGCCATCTGCAACGTTGTCGGATCGATGATCACACGTGAAGCCGCTGGCACCATCTATACTCATGCTGGCCCGGAGATCGGCGTTGCTTCCACCAAAGCATTCACCGCGCAGCTCACTGCTCTCTACATCTTCGCAATGTATCTCGCGCAAGTCCGCGGCGTGATGAAACCCGAGCAAGCCCGCGAGTCCATGTTGGAGCTTACGCGCATCCCGGCGAAGCTCGAGACGCTATTGGCGGCAGACAACGCGTGCGATGAACTCGCCAAGCGCTATCAGAAAGTCCACGACTTCCTCTTTCTCGGGCGCGGTATTCACTATCCGATTGCACTTGAGGGGGCCCTGAAGTTAAAAGAAATCTCCTACATTCACGCCGAGGGTTATCCCGCCGGCGAAATGAAGCACGGACCCAATGCGCTGATCGACGAGAACTTGCCGGTCGTGATCATTGCTACGCGGGACCTCAATAATCCCGACTCCGTGTTGCGCTACGAAAAGACCATCTCGAACCTGAAGGAAGTGAAGGCGCGCTCTGGAGTCGTGATCGCGATTGCCACCGAAGGCGATGAAGAGATTAAGGAGTCCGCCGACCACGTGCTTTATATCCCGCCTGCACCGGAAGAACTTTCTCCGATCCTTGAGATCGTGCCGATGCAGTTGCTCGCGTATCACATCGCGGTGCGTCGCGGATGCGATGTGGATCAGCCGAGGAACTTGGCGAAATCTGTTACGGTCGAATAAGCTTGCCAGCAATGCGAGTTGTGGCGATCCCAGCGCTGCTTGTCAGAGGGAATGAGGCATGGATCGGCTATGCGCTGATCCTCATTCTGATTGGCTACGGCATTGTGCTGTGGCATGCGCCTTCCCGCGCGAAGGCGATGGCACAGGTGGCCTCGCAGCTCGGAATACATTTCGAACCGATCATGTCGCGCGCTCAACTCGGCATCAAGGGCACGACCTTCGACGTTGGATATCCTGGTGAGAATTGCATGCGTGGCATGATTGCCGGACGCGAAACCCTCATCTTCGATAAAACGATGCTGATCGAACCGGTAGCCCGGCCAAGCGAAGACAACCCAACCACGGAGCAAACCATCGTCGGTTTTCATGTCTCTGCCGACACCCCTTGCCGTGACCACGGCATTCTTCAGCCAAGCGAGTGGCACGTGGAAAAGATGGGCGAATGGGTTTTTGTTTATGGAAAAACGGGCCTGATCAAGCCTCGCAAGATCCCAGCCTATGTCGAGGAAGCTCGAGGCTGGTTTGCCAAGGCGATTGACTCGAAGGGTTAGAAACGCTTGGTCGAGCAGACGTCAGGTCTAATGCCCTAAGTCCTGCATCATTTCGGCAAGCCTTTCTGGTCGTAGAGCAGTTCACCGTGATCAGCTGACTTGAAGGGTTCCTTCTGAGCGGCACACTCACGTCCGATCAGCAGGAGGCGCTGACTCAACTTCACCCGCTCCAGCCTTTCCCGTACTGCTTTTTGCGCTTTGCCATTCTAGGAGGCACATTCGCCAGGCGCCGTCCCGTCTACGCGGTCTCCGTGAACGCATACTCGTGCTGCCCGTCGCGAATGATCAGCAACCGTTTTCCTCCGCGCTCGCCCACCACGAATTCGAATCCATCGGTCCCAGGGTCGATCGTAATGAACGACGTCGTTCCGTCATCGTTCTTGCGCGATGCCACCGTGCTCTTCCATTCGCCCAGATCGAAGACTGTGGTTCCGTCGTGAGCAATTACATCCAGGTCGCCCAATTCTTTGCTCGAATAGTGTTTCGCTAAACCAGCCACCAACTCCAGAGCCGCGGGTACCACCAGCCGTTCGCGATCTTTCGCAATTTGGGCCTTGTGAGCAGCCGCCCGGGCGGCGATATCCGCCTCAGCTTCGGGCTTGCCGTCGAAAAGTACCTCGAGCAAGCGCCGGCTGAATGGCCCAAGCATCATCCCACCATTGTCGGAATTCGTAAGAATCGCAGCGGCGATGCCGTATTCTGGCAACGCAAACCAGTTGCTCTTGAATCCCGACATGCTTCCGCCATGGCTGATGACTTGAACGCCGTAGGTGTGATCCATGCTCAGCCCCATACCGTAACTGGAATCTTCGCCAAGTGGGACCTGCGGAGCCCGCCGCATGAGCAGGTTCTCTGCCGAGACCAGGGGCTTCCCATTTGGCAGTTTTCCCTCCGTCAGTTCCAGTTGTACATACCGAATCAAATCAGCCGACGACGTCCACACCGCTCCCGCCGGACGCGCTGGCACAATCGAATAGTTGATGTCCATGCTCGCGACCTTCGGATGCCCATCCACATCATCACCATGCGGTGTCGCATGATTGCCCGCCAACGCTTTTGCATAATCGAACGTCGTGGACTTCATGCCCAGCGGATCAAAAATCATCTTCTGCATAGCTGCGTCGTACGCAGCTCCTAACTCCCGATCCGGATAAACGAGACTCCCGCCGATGTAGCCCGCAGCTGCTGCCATCAGATTGCTGTACTGAAATACCTCGCCAAACTTGCTCGTAGGCTGCATCGTTCCCAGCAAAGCCAACTCTGATGCCGGAGTCGCCTTCTTATACTCGAACAGCCATTCCAGGTCCTGCCTCGGCAATCCGGTGCAGGCGCAGATCAGGTTTTTGACCAACACCTTCTTCGTGGTTTCCGCGTCGCCCAGTTTGAAAGAGGGATAGATCTCAATTACCGGCTGATCCCAACGCAGCTTTTTCTGATCTACCAGTTCCGCGAGAAGAAGTGTGGTCATCCCCTTCGTATTCGAGGCCGCCATGAACAGCGTGTTCTCGTCTACCCGTGTGGGCTTGCCCAGTTCCCGCACTCCTAATCCACCCTCGTAAACGATCTTGCCTTTATCGATAAAAGCTAGAGATACTCCGGGAATGCCGAGCTGTTTCATCGAGCTCTCGACAAACGCAGTCAGCTTCGCGATCGTCTCCGCATCGAGCGGATGCGCCTGCCGTCCGGCAAACGATTCGCGCTTGTAGCCCTTGGGCCGCAGGCTGCCAAATACCAGATTGACTGCCGCCCCACGTTTCTCCACAGTCGGATCCGTTCCGTCGAGGATGATCACCGTCCAGGAAGTGCCTGCACGAAGGGCGAGAGCCTCCACGGCAGCCCGCTCATTCGGCGAGGTCTCGTACTCAAAGATCTGGCGCTCATCCCAGCCTTCTTTGGCAGGCCGCGGCGTGACTAGTTTGACCGGACGCTTCGATTCCGGTTTGTACGCAGCCCATGCCGCCGTAACTGCGGCTGCAGCATCTCCCGCCGGCGCGTCAAAGATCGCGATGTGCGTGTCAGGTTCCGGAGTCTCCAACACGACCAGATCCTTCGCCGTAGCAATCGACCAGCCCACAGGCAAGGTGAACGTGGCTCCTCCTGCGGTCACACGCGGAGTGTCCGCCGATACACGTTCCGGCGCGCTTTTTTCCTGCGCGGCCGCAGAAATTCCTCGCGCAGTTGCTGAACTAAAACAGAACGCAATGATTGTTAAGGCGAGTAGAACCAGGAAAGAGCGCTTCAAGGCAGGGTGGTAATTCACGGGGCTTCCCTCTTCAGACCAGGAGTCGGAAAAACGCCATCCACGATACCGCAGGCCGGTAAGCTTGTAAAACTTGCTACGAGATCGTCCGCAGGCACGTTCTAAGCCGCTTCAAGGCTACAGCCAAACTCGCCAAGCCACCAATCCACACCACGAAGGCCACGTTCACGACCCAGCGGGGAGCGATCCCCACGCGTCGGAGCAGGAACGGAAAGAAATTCCAAGTGGTGATGTGCACATAATCCCACTGGTCGTACCCCATCGCATCCGTATTAAGTCCCCACGCATCCATCTTTCCCAACGCAAATGCCAAAATATTCTTGAAACGCAGTGCGATCACAAACGCCGGATGCCCCAGCGTCTCCATCTGGTAAATCTCGAGCGGGAGCCAGAACACCAGGGACGCAACCTGGATGATGAAGCTAACAGCGAGGAGGAGGATCCCTAGTGGCCAAACCCAATTTCCCAAGCTTGCGCGATATCGTAGAAGCAGCGGAACGCAGAGCAGAGTCACCATCTGCACTGCGGTCGACACGTACCGATCGCCCCAAGCAAAATCCCCCGTCCAATACGTGTAACGCGCGTAGAAGGCGATATAGCCCACCACCAGTAGCAGGGAAGTCGCCGCATAAGCTCTAACGTCAGCCTCCATCTTCTTCCACACGAGCGCCAACAGGAGAAGGGTAAAGATCAATAGGGGATCAAATAAGAAGATAGACTTCTCCGGCTTGAACAGTGCCCCCAGAAATCCCTCATGAAACGGCGTGCTCCACGGAAAGTTTGCGGGAAGGCTTGGATCCTGCATTCGCGATTCGCGGGCGAAGATCGGAATATAGCTGTGCAGGAACGACCCGAACCGGTAATAGCTGTACCAGCGCTCCGCAACCGCAAAGAAAACGTAAATGGGCACGGAGACCTTGCAGTACTCCACTAATTTTGGCCAATACGTCTGGGCGGCTTGCTGCTCGAACCACATCACGGCCAATAGAAAAACTCCGGCTGCGATCAGATCGAGCGCAGTCGTTACCCGCGTGAGTAGGTTCAATCCAAGTGCCGCCGAGCCCCAGAACAGAGCCTTGCGATTGCCGCTGCGCAGCCACTCCAGTTGATACGAAAATCCAATCAGCGTCAGAAGCATGATGTAGTTGTTCTCCATCATGTTCTGTGTGTAGTGCATGTGTGTCGTGCAGAACATCATCGCCAACACGCCGGCGACTGCCTCTTTAACTGCAAATCGTAGTTGTCGCAGAAGCCGAAAGGCAATCAGTGCGGTCAGCACATTTACCAGGATGCTCGTGCTATAGCTAACCACAATGCTTCGCACCGCTGGATCATCTTCATAGTTGGCGAAGACGTGCCAGTGCGAAATCCACGTGCCCACCAGATCGGCCGGCAGCATCAATAGTGACTGCCCGATCCCATACCAGCTATAGATTTTTCCCTCGCGGCCATGCAGCCCAAATTCCGGATACTCATTGGGAAACACCTGCGGCTGAGACGTCCACAGCCAATGCGTCGTCTGCAGTCTGTGTGTCGTGTCGGCACTTCCCAACTCTCCTGACTGCACCACAAATGCCAGCAGTCCGGCCGTCAGGCACAACAGAAATAAAGGATTCCGAAACCATACCCGCAGACGTGAACTCATCGTTTTGGATGGTAACAAACCAGACCTCGGACCTCAGACCCTAGACCTCGGACCTTGAAGCGGGGCCCACACTCGAAGCCTGAAGCCCGAGGTCTGAGGTCGGAGGTCTAGGTTCCGAACGCTGCAACCCGAACCGCGCTATCCTGTATCGGGGAATCTCTTCTCATGGCCTACTGCTCCTTCTGCGGCACAGAGCTGTCTGCCAACGTCCGCTTCTGCTCTTCTTGCGGCAAGCCCGCGAGCGGTCACCCTATCTCCGACCCCGATGTTGCGACGATCGACTATCAAGCCACCGCGACATACTCATCGCCGCTTCCCCTGCCTCGGCCTCCATCCTCGTCTGCGAAACCGTCGTCTCGGATTTCCACTATCTCCGCCGAATTCCTGATCAGCGAAGGCCGCTTTCTCCCCGGACGCCTGATCGCGGGCCGCTATCGCATCATCGCCCTGCTCGGCAAAGGAGGCATGGGCGAGGTCTACCGCGCCGACGATCTCACGCTCGGACAGGCTGTCGCGATGAAGTTCCTCCCCGATGAGGCCACGAGAAACGAAGGGTTGCTCGAGCGTTTTCGTAACGAAGTTCGCATCGCCCGGCGCGTCTCGCACCCCAACGTTTGCCGTGTCTACGATGTCGGTGAAGTCGACGGCCAATCGTTCTTCACCATGGAATACGTGGATGGGGAGGACCTTGCGTCCTTGCTGCGCCGCATTGGTCGTCTCCCGCAGGACAAAGCTGTCGAAATGGCCCGCCAGCTTTGCGCGGGATTGGCCGCCGCCCACGCCAAGGGAGTGCTCCACCGCGATCTCAAGCCCGCCAACATCATGCTCGACGGACGCGGCCAAGTCGTTATCACTGACTTCGGCCTCGCCGGCATAGCCGACGACATTCGCGGCCCAGAAGTCCGCAGCGGCACTCCTGCCTACATGGCGCCGGAGCAACTTGCCGGAAAAGAAGTCAGCACGCTAAGCGACGTCTACGCTCTCGGTCTCGTGCTGTACGAAATCTTCACAGGAAAGCGAGCCTTCGCGGAGAAAAAAGGACCGCGCGACGATCACGATCACACTCCCAGTCGGCCGACCTCGGTTGTGAAAGATCTCGATCCCCTCATCGAGAAGGTAATCCTCCGTTGTCTGGAAGAAGAGCCTGTGTCTCGCCCTCCGAACGCGCTCTCGGTCGCGGCGGCGCTGCCGGGTGGCGACCCGCTGGCAGCCGCTCTGGCTGCCGGAGAAACACCTTCTCCGGAAATGGTCGCGGCAGCCGGCGAAACCGTCGGTCTGCACCCGAAAGTCGCCATCCCTTGCTTTGCCGCATTCCTCATTGCGCTAGGAGTAATTGCGTTTCTCGGCGTTCACTACACAGGTCTTGAGCGCATGCATTTGGAGCAGACTCCCGAAGTGCTCGCGCAGAAAGCCCGCGAGATGACAACGCGTCTGGGATATCCTGATCGCCCCCTCGATACCGCTTACGGGATCGACTTCGACGGCGACTTCCAGGACTCGGTCGAGAAAAACGACAAGCCGCATCCCAACTGGGACGCCATTCTTCCCGGCCGTCCCTCTCTCCTTTACTTTTGGTACCGTCAAAGCCCGAATTACATGTTCGCGGAAGGGTATCGCGATCAACTGCTCAATCCCGGCATTGTCACGAATTCTGATCCGCCGACTACGCTCTCCGGGATGATTAACGTTCACCTCGATCCTCAAGGTCGACTGATCCACTTCCAGGCCATTCCGCCGCAGAAGGAAACCTCAACCGTACCGAGTCCTCCGTTCGATTGGAATCTGCTGTTCAACGAAGCCGGTCTCGATCCAACGAAGCTCCAAAAAGCGGAGCCACAATGGAATTCGCTCGCCTCGTCGGACTCTCGCGTTGCGTGGACTGGAGTTTGGCCAGGTACCACACGGCCTCTGCGTGTGGAAGCAGCGTCTCTCAGGGGTAAGCCTGTTTACTTTTCCCTGATCGGTGACTGGACCAAGCCGCAACGGGTCAAAGAGCCCGACCAGACGCTGGGTAAGAAGGTTTCCCAGATCCTTGGCATGACCCTGCTGATCTCGTGTCTCCTTGGAGCGCTCTACATGGCTCGCCGCAACCACCGTCGCGGACGCGGAGATCACGATGGCGCCGTTCGCCTCGCTGTCGTGATGTTCTGTCTCGAGATGCTGCTCTGGCTGTGCCGAACGCACCTTATGCCCGGACTCGAGTCGTTCGGCCTGTTTGTGCTCGCAACGAGCACGTCCTTGTTCGTCGCCGGCCTGACTTGGGTCCTCTACCTTGCCCTTGAGCCATGGGTCCGTCAACGCTGGCCACACACCATGATCTCCTGGAGTCGGCTCCTCTCCGGACAGTTCCGTGATCCGCTAGTCGGCCGCGACATTCTGTTCGGAGTCATGCTGGGCGTCGTCTGGATCCTGGTCTTTCAGCTTCGCAGTATCCAGTTGATGCACATGGGCGCGATGCCGGGTATTGGTCAAAATGAGTATTTTGAAGGTGGGCGCCATGCTCTCGGCGCGTGGATGATGCAAATTGTCAGCTCGATTCTGGGCACGCTCCAGTTTTTCTTCCTGCTCTTCGCGCTCAAGCTAGTGCTGCGCAAAGACTGGCTTGCGGCCATTGCTTTTGTGGCGATCTTTGCCCTGCCGCAGGCCTTGAGCCGTTCGCATCTAGCCATCGAGCTTCCAACCTTTATTCTGGTTTACGCAATCGCCGTTCTGATCGTCTTCCGCTTCGGCCTGATCCCACTGGCGGTCGCAATCTTCACAATTAATATGGCCGCAAATCTCCCGTTCTCTTCGGACCTCTCTTCCTGGTACATGACGGACTCCATCCTGGCGCTGCTCAGCGTGATAGCCCTTGCAGCCTGGGGGTTCTATCACTCAATTGGCGGCGAGATGGTCTGGAAGCTTGAGACAGATTAGGCACGGTATTGACCTCCGCGCGTGGCGGACATAACATCTCCAGAACGGGAGGTTTCCTATGCGGACACTTGCCCTGGGGATTTTTTGGGTTTTCGTATCACTCGCCTGCATCGGCCAAACTCACGAAATGCCGCCTGAGCATCCACCGGCCTCTCAGGACGGAGGCGTTCGAGCAGTTCTGGAGAGCATTGTCATCCCACCGATTCCCAATCACCCATTCTCGGCTACGCTGGAGACTGAATGGATTCAATACACCGGCGGAGGGGGAACCGTTACTCTCGTCAATGAACGTCCCATTGTCCGAGATAGCAAAGGACGCATTTACCAGGAGCGATGGGCGCTCGTGCCGAAATTCAGCAAGGTCAAATCACAGAGAGTGTTGCTACAGATTGCCGATCCCAACCAGCACACTTTGTATAGTTGCGAGATCTATCAAAAAATCTGCGAGCTCGAAACCTACGATCCAACTCACGAACTAGCCGCAGCCGAGCGGCGCAAACCAATTCCAAATGGGGCGATTGTCCAAGATCACATGACGATTGAGGATCTGGGAACCAAAGTCATCGCCGGTGTAGATACGGTCGGCCGACGCGAGACGAACGTCATTGATGTAGGCGTCATGGGAATGATCAACCGCTCACCGCGATGAATGAGACTTGGCATTCCCAGGAACTTGCCATCAATCTGCTTTCGATTCGCACTGGTCCAATGATCGGCAAACAGAATTTCACCATCACGGATTTGAGCGCGATCGAACCCGACCCTGAGCTCTTCAAGGCTCCCGAGGGCTACGAAATCCGCGACATGAGGAAGAACCCTCCGATCTTCTGGTAGCCTCCGGATCAGCGACCTGGTCAGAAATCTTTGCGGAAATACCCGCAACTTCAAGTCCTTCAATAGCATCTAAACCTTGACAGCGATTCACTCAAGTTCTATCATCTCACTGATAACAAAGCTGTTTAGTCGCTTATGCGTTGTTGATAAAGGACTTATCAAGTTTTAGGAGGGCAGTATATGGGCAAGATTATCGGAATCGACCTCGGCACCACCAATTCCTGCGTCGCGGTTATGGAAGGTGGCGAACCCAAGGTCATTGCCAATGAAGAAGGAGGGCGGACTACGCCCTCGGTAGTCGGATTTACCAAGACCGGCGAGCGGCTCGTCGGACAGGTCGCCAAGCGCCAGGCGATCACCAACCCCGAAAACACGGTCTATTCGATCAAGCGTTTCATGGGACGCCGCTACGACGAAGTCGGCGAAGAAATGAAGATGGTGCCGTACAAGGTCGTCCGCCAGGGCGATCACGTCGCCGTGTTGGCGCAGGGCAAGGAATACACTCCGCCGCAGATCTCGGCACTCATTCTGCAGAAATTGAAGAAGGCCGCAGAAGACTATCTCGGAGAGAAAGTAACAGAAGCCGTCATCACCGTGCCGGCGTACTTCAACGATGCGCAGCGCCAGGCCACCAAAGATGCCGGACAGATCGCTGGCCTGGAAGTGAAGCGCATCATCAACGAGCCCACGGCAGCGGCGCTTGCTTACGGTCTCGACAAGGGCAAGGACGAGACCATCGCCGTTTACGACTTCGGTGGCGGAACGTTCGATATCTCAATCCTCGAAGTTGGCGAAGGCGTCATCGAGGTCAAAGCCACCAATGGTGATACCCACCTCGGCGGCGACAACATCGATCAGCGCCTGGTGGATTGGCTCATCGACGAATTCAAGAAAGACGAAGGCCTCGACCTGCGCGGCAAGGGGAACGAAATGGCCCTGCAGCGTCTGCGTGACGCCGCTGAGCGCGCCAAGATCGAACTCTCGACCACGATGGAAACCGAAATCAATCTGCCGTTCATCACGGCGGACGCCAACGGTCCCAAGCACCTGGTCAAGAAGCTGACCCGCGCCAAGCTCGAGTCGATGGTCGAAGACATCATCCAGAAGTCGGTCGGCCCCTGCAAGCAGTGCATGAAAGACGCGGGCGTCGATGCCAGCAAGCTCAACGAAGTCGTGCTGGTCGGTGGACAGACCCGCATGCCTCGCATCCAGCAACTGGTAAAAGAGCTATTCGGAAAAGAAGGCCACAAGGGCGTCAACCCAGACGAAGTCGTCGCGGTCGGTGCAGCCATCCAGGGCGGCGTACTCAAGGGCGAAGTGAAAGACCTGCTCTTGCTCGACGTCACCCCTCTGACGCTCTCGATCGAAACGTTGGGCGGCGTTGCAACGCCCATGATTCCACGCAACACGACGATCCCGACCAAGAAGACGGAGACCTTCTCGACCGCGGCCGACAGTCAGACCTCGGTGGAAGTTCACATTCTTCAGGGTGAACGCCCTATGGCGGCGCAAAACCGCACGCTCGGCAAGTTCCACCTGACCGGAATTCCTCCGGCTCCGCGTGGCGTGCCGCAGATCGAAGTCATGTTCGACATCGACGCCAACGGCATCCTGAACGTCACCGCGAAAGACACGGCGACACAAAAGGACCAGAAGATCACGATCACGTCGTCTTCCGGGTTGTCGAAGGACGAAGTCGAGCGCATGGCGAAGGAAGCCGACTCGCACGCGGCGGAAGACAAGGCGCAGCGTGAGTCGATCGAAGCCAAGAACCAGCTCGACTCGATGGTCTACAACATCGAGAAGATGCTGAAGGAGCACGGCGACAAGATCTCCGGCTCCGAACGCGGAGACGTCGAAAACGCGCTGGCCGATGCCAAGAAGGCGCTCGAGTCGAACGACAAGGCGCAAATGGAAAAGGCCCGCGAGAACCTGACCCAGGCCTCGCACAAGCTGGCTGAGCAGATGTACAAAGCCGCCCAGCCCGCAGGCGGAGCCCAAGGCGCACCTGGCGCAGGTCCGAGCGCCGGACCAGAACCCGGCGGCGACGGCCAGGCCAAGAAGAAAGACGAAGGCGTGATCGACGCCGAGTACGTGGACGTAGAAGACAAGAAGTAATTCTCAGGACTGTCATCCTGAGCGGAGTGGCTGCTTCGCGAATGCGAAGCAGCCATGTAGTCGAAGGTCCCTACGATCTTTACAGCAGCGGACGGGGTAGGGATCCTTCGACTGCGGTTGCTCTTTGCGCTGAGCGCAAAGAGCAATCCTCGCTCAGGATGACATGCATTAGAACAAGGGGGTGTGAATTGGATTTCGAGGTGAACAACGAAACGTATTTCCTGGATCTCTCGTCAGATGAGAGGCAATGGATCGTTCTTGCGGAGACTCCTACGGGGTTGCGTCGCATCCCGGTGTACGTGGACGCGCCCATCACCGACGAGTTCCCCGTGCTGGTCGAAGACAAGCACGGACGCAAGATCGTGAACTAAAAGTGTGGCGCGAGCGCCTGGCTCGCGCTGCGCAAAATCAACAAGGCGATGAAGAGCTTCTGGATCACAATCCGAATGGGACGTTCCGACATTCTGGACAGCGAGATCGCCGACGAAGCTCTGCAATCCTGGCTTCAGGACAAGCTCGAGCACGCCACGTCGCTTCTCAGTGGCAACGGGCAAGTGCGGATCGAAAGAGTTGATCCCCTGCGTGTCGACGTGGACCTGAATTTCACGGTGAAAGGGGTGTCGGTGCCCGAGGTCATGGAGCGCTTCCGCGACGATTTTCGCGCGCTTAGCCCGATCACGCAAGGCGTCGAGATCTCAGAAACGAAGAACTACAAGCTCTGCTTCCCGCGAATCAACGGCGAGCAGTTTCCCGTCTTTGTTCGCATTGACCCGGATTCCGGACGGCCGATCTACACTGAAGACTGATAGAAGTCTTAGACATGCCAACCACTACAAAAAAAGATTATTACGAGACTCTCGGCGTGAAGAAGTCCGCCTCCGCCGACGACATCCGTAAAGCTTTCCGCAAACTTGCCCGCAAGTATCACCCGGACGTAAACCCGGGTGACAAATCGGCGGAAGAAAAGTTCAAGGCGATCTCCGAGGCGAACGAAGTCCTCAGCGATCCCAAGAAGCGCAAGATTTACGACCAGGTCGGCTTTTACTCCGACAATATCGACCCTGCTGCTGCGGAAGCCTACGCACGCGGAGGCGCAACCGGAGCAGGAGGCTTCGGTGGTTTTCCAGGCGGCTACCCCGGTGGCGCGCAGCCGGGAGGCCAGGGAGGCGTTCATTTCGATTTCGGCGGATTCGATTTCTCGGACTTCGTGAATAACGCCCAACGAGGTCAGCGTACCTCGACCGGCACGGGAGGCGGAAGCTTCCGTGATATTTTCTCTGGCATCTTCGGTGGAGGCCGTGGCGGAGCGGCTGCGGAAGAAGGGCCCGAACCGGGCACCGATCTCGAATATCAAGTCAACGTTCCGTTCTGGACGGCGATTCGCGGCGGCGTCATGCGCCTTAACATCACGCGCCAGGACGTCTGCTCACAATGCCACGGCCAAGGCACGCTCGAGGCCCCGGGCAAATGCCCCGAGTGCAACGGTACCGGCCAGATCACCCAGACCGGCGGACGCATGAAGTTCAACGTACAGTGTCCGCGTTGCCACGGCACTGGTAAGAACCTGACTACGTGCCCGACCTGCCACGGAGACGGCACGGTCACGCACACAGAGCCGCTGGAAGTTCGCATCAAGGCTGGCACCCGCGATGGCCAGCGCATCCGCATTCCCGGCAAAGGAAATGCGGGGGCTCATGGTGGAGCGCCTGGCGATCTTTACGCGATCATCCGCACCGGCGAACATCCGATCTTCCACCGTGACGGCGACGACATCTCGCTGACAGTTCCGGTAAACGCGACGGAAGCAGCTCTAGGAGCGAAGATCGAAGTTCCGACAATCGACGGCCGAGCTCTACTTAAGATTCCGCCTGGGACACAGTCGGGCCAAAAGCTGCGTCTGCGGGAAAAGGGAGTTCCGTCAGCAACAAGAGAAGGTGTCCGAGGGGACGAGATCGTAGAGATTACGGTCCACGTTTCCATGCCGCGAGACGAACGCACCAAAGAACTCCTCCGCGAGCTAGCGAAGCTGAATCCGGAAGACCCCCGCGCCGAACTCTGGAGCAAGGTCTAGGTCGCTTGCAGCTCCACCCACCTCAAGAGTGATGTCATCCTGAGCCCGACGAAAGCCGGGTGAGGGACCACGACAGATGACGCTCTGGATGCTGTAGCGAAGATCCAATAATCAGCGTAAGCACAAACAATCCCACTTACCACATCGGAGCGGAGAGTGTCGTAAGGTCGCTCGCGCCGGCTTCGCCGCCGCTCACGATGACATCGGGTGTGAAAGCGAGAATGATAATAGTTGACTAAGTCAACTAGTTCTCCTATCTTGATTGCATGCCTACCGCGGCCCCATCCCACTCTGATCCCGTCCAACTTATCCGCCGCTTCAACCGCTTCTACACCCGCCAAATCGGCGTCCTGCAGGAACACCTCCTCGAAAGCCAGTTTTCCTTGACCGAAGTCCGCGTGCTTTATGAGTTGGCACACCGCGATACGGTCACGGCCAAGGATCTTTGCGAAGACCTCGGTCTCGACCGCGGCTACGTGAGCCGCATGCTGCAAAGCTTCGAGACCCATGGATGGATCACCTCGACACCTTCTCCCGACGACCGCCGAAGTCTTTTTCTCGCCCTTACAGCCAAAGGCCGCAAAATCTTCGAGCCGCTCGAGCGCCGTTCCAGTGAAGAAGTGGCTGCGATGCTCAACCGCCTTGCACCCAATCAGCAAGAGAAAATGTTGGCCGCAATCCGCGACATCGAATCTGTCCTCGCGCCTACCGCAGTGCCGACCACGCAATACATCCTCCGCCAGCACCGCCCCGGCGATATGGGATGGGTTGTCCAGCGACATGGCGCCCTCTACTGGCAGGAGTACCACTACGACGAACGTTTCGAGGCCCTCGTGGCTGAGATCGTTGCCGAGTTCATTCAGAAGTTGGATCCCAAGCGCGAACGCTGCTGGATCGCCGAGAAAGACGGAATCAACGTGGGTTCGGTGTTTCTTGTGAGGAAGTCCGAAACCGTCGCCAAACTGCGTCTGCTATTGGTCGAACCATCGGCGCGCGGCTTGGGAATTGGCAGACGGCTGGTCGAAGAATGTGTCCGCTTTGCCCAAGAGGCGGGCTACAAGAAAATCATGCTCTGGACCCAAAATGAACTCACCGCCGCCCGGAAAATCTATCAAGCCGCGGGCTTCCAACTCGTAGCCGAAGAGAAACACGACAGCTGGAGCCGCAAGAATCTTGTGGCCGAAACTTGGGAACTGAAGCTCTTGTAGATTCTCCTGTGTAACCCTGTGTTCCCTGTGGTGAGATTTCCTTCCCTATCTGGAACCAAGAAACAAGATTTCACCACAGGGATCACAGAGGAACACAGGGGCGTTGTGATATGCACCAGGTATGGCTTCTCCTGCGCGCTCCCACTCCGTTCACATAAATACAATCACCGGCACAATCGTGAACTCCGCCATGAAAGTTCATTCTGTTCTTGGCCCGGCCTCCTCGAGAGTGCCTACCAGGCGTGCCTCGCTCATGAGCTTCGGAGCCGGGGATTTGGTGTGGCAACGGAGATCGCTCTTCCCGTAGTTTACGAAGGCCAGAAGCTTGAAGTCGGATATCGAATCGATCTGATGGTCTAGAATCGCGTTGTCGTGGAAGTAAAGTCTGTCGAAGCGATTCATCCGATTCACGAAGCGCAACTTCTCTCCTACATGCGCCTGAGCCGGATCGCAGTGGGGCTGCTAATCAATTTCAACGTTCTTTGCCTTCGGAACGGGATCAAACGCATGGTTGACGGCCACGACTGGCAAACGTAATTCGGTTTCCCTGTGAAACCCTGTGTCCCCTGTGGTGAGTTTGTCTTTTGAACAATTCAACGTCTTTCACCACAGGGATCACAGAGGAACACAGGGAGATCGCAACTCGCGGCTCATTACCCTCGTACCAAGCCTCTCGCGTTACAAAAATTTGCAAATTTCTTCAAAAAATTCTTGCATCTGCACGAATTTCCCGTAATCTCACTACTGCGAACTAACTTCGCGGAAATGCCCGGGAAATCGCAGCAAACTCGGGAGCCGCGAACAGAATGTCTTTTTCGGAAGACTCAAGGGAGACGCGGTGGTGAGAGTGAGTCGCTTAAGGAGGCAGCCATAGAAATTGGCAACAGCTAGCCGGCA
>Ga0126370_10000131_pt1 | contig 25199 bp, 17 predicted proteins | sample PanSoiMetaPlot_3_FD_92586 | JGI IMG/M metagenome (GOLD analysis project Ga0126370, IMG submission 92586) | Tropical forest soil microbial communities from Panama - MetaG Plot_3 | ecosystem: Environmental > Terrestrial > Soil > Tropical forest > Bulk soil | place: Panama | collected 2016-02-17 | reverse complement strand
TGATTTGTCTATGGTTTGAGAATAGGCAGAATTATTGGTCAATGGAGATGCAAATAAAATAATTGTTAGTGACGATATGACAGCTATAGATACATACTTAGCTAATTGTCTATCAAAAAACACCTTCACCAAGGGCCCCCAAAAATTCTGTCTACTCATAATCCAATTTGACAACATCAGTTATCTAGTTATATTAGGTTTTAGGTACAGCCATCTAATTAATTTGATGATAAGATTTGCAGCTAAAGTAGGGCTCAGGTCTATCGAATATTTTTAATAATAAAACTACCAAGTATTTGGCAATCATATAATTGATATAACGTAATCCGTGCATATGCCAAATGCTATGACTCTTCAGTATATCTTAATTCATGCCCTGCAATTATGTCTTTGCTTATTTGTGACCCTATTTGGAGACATCATCTGTAAAGATGGTGATACTAATGATGCTGGTAGTTGTAGTTTACTATATTTTGGTATCTGACTCGATGTAGAGTAATTAGACAGTATAATCATCAATTTTGACCTTGAGTAACGTAGAAAGATGTAGCAGACATTCTTGTAGAATCTTGAATAACTATGATATTCTTGCTACAATCAAATTGCTTACCGGAGAATATTGATTTTTGAATTAATAGATTTGTTAATCGAAGAATTAGAAAGACAATACTATGTTTTCTCTAGAATCACGTACATAGAAGGATCCGATAGCAGATCTGAATCTAAATCACAAAAGTTGACTCTCTATAAACAAGATTAGAACCTCGCTATGTACAACCGCTTATTATGAATTGTAGGAAGCACAATAGGGCCTGAAGTAGCAAAAATCTTCATGCAGGCAGATTAATTGTCACGAGCACTAACTGGAGCAGCAAAGTATTTTCCATCCTCAGGCTCCTATGATCTCATATTTCTTACTGGCTTGTTACTTTCAGGAGCAGCAGCAATAATACTGGAAATATTGTTATGACGTCATACTTTACAATGGCTATACCAACCTTGGATGATGATAATAGAGATCTGATAGATACATATGAACAGACAAACACACGCTTGATTGAAAAGTTAACGACCAATTCTTGAGCATAAATATCATTCATTTTGGAAAACAGATTACTAAATGCTTTTTGATAAGTCATTTTAATGGCTGACTAGCATTTATGGACAGTTGTTTTCTTTGCATGTTCCAGCAAGATTATTACCTGGTTATTGTATTATTATATAATACCAGCAAGCATTAGGATACATTCGCGCTATAAGTCTAATACATTAAACTAGACAAAAGCGTGAGAGGGGTTTTTTTAGCAGCCATGGTACTAGGGTCTCGTTGCTGCTACTAGTACACGGCTGCGATTTTGTCCCCTATGTTTGATTCCTCTGCTTGCTGGGGTTTATCACATACTGCATTTAACAGTTAATTAGAAACTGATCACTTATTCAGAGTAAAAAAACATTTCGCGAAAAATATTATAGAAAAGATTTCTGGTTTATCCAAAAATTATTGATAGAATGAACTAACACCCATATCCACACTCATCGCCAGCTCGTTGTATATGTTTGAAGTAAATATAATAAATCATCTAGTCACTCCCTCCTGCCCACCGAACATCCAGCTTCTTAAATAGGATCTAGATACTCTATCGGTTAAAGTGAATACGTATGAATAGAATTATTTCATTTTTTTGGTTATTGATTTCAATAAAGATAGAAGAAAAAGTCAGAAGTGGCCTCAACAGACTACTTTAGAGGAGTTGTTTGAGAATACGTTTTCTGTCAGTTGCTCACATAACTCGACCCGCTCTCATTTTCACGATTCCAGAAATTACGCAGACACTGCTAAAGTTCATCATTTTTTATCATTATGTGAAATTGAATGGACGAGATGGCATACAATCTATAGCAACTACCTACCAAATCCAAAACAAGACAATTATTCTAAAACAGATAAATATGCCAAGGAAGACTGACAGGCAATTGAAAGTTACTACATGAATGTGGCGACAAATAATAATGAAAACATGGATACTTACACTTGATCAAGAAAAAGCAACTTGGTTGTCGAATATTATGAGATCAATGAGAAATGCGTACCAAGAGGATAAGCCGTTAATCTTAGGCTCAGAAGATGCTGTCAATGCAATAAATATTATAAATCAGATAGCTCAATACTCAAAAGGCTAAAGGTCAAACAGAATTCCCTATACCGAGATCATGAGGCTAGTAAAAATAGGTGATCGAAATACACTATGAAAAATATCTGGTTATATTATAGCAACTATTTTTTGACGTAGTTGTCCTACTCACATGGTTGGTAACTATTGAAGAAATTGGAACAATCACAGCATCAGTCATGAAAGCAATTATTATTTTTCATAATTAGAACCTATTAAAAGATATTTGGAATTTCTTAAAAGTCTTTGGTAACAGCTAGTCAAGATACAACAACGTTAAGACAAATAATGGATAATAAGAGAAATTCGCTAGACAAGTCCTTTACCAGACAATATTTGTCCATTGTTACTACAATAAGAGCCTATCTACTAATAAGTAGGTCTTAGTTCTTTGTCAAGAAAATGATTTGATAAATTTGAAAATTACATACGGATAAATACGGGGGATTGCATTTGCTTATAACTTTGAACATTCCGTGCTATCTAATACATGATCCCCTATATTCTATCCAATTATGTCATCTGCGTGCATATTGCTATAATAATGATATAAGAATAACTTAGATTTCATAATCGTTTTGATACATAGAGATGTGCAAAGTCAGGTCCAGGTTGACTCTATATTATTAATTCAGTCAACAACGACTATGAGTCAACAGGCCTTCGCAGATCATAACAGGTACATGATCATTATATTAACTATTATCCTCCTGCAACAACGAAGAGATCTTCTTGGTATTTTGGTAAACCATCCAGGGTTTTTGGCTCTACTCCGAAAATAGATCCAAGGACATCGTTTGAATAAGCACCTAAAGCTCCTGATATTCCAATATCTTCAGGCCGCTCATGGTTAAAAAAGACAGCAAATTTCATCTCTTCATTAGTATTTACATTTTCTATGTAGTGAAAATATGCAGGGGGAATAAATACAACTTCTCCTGGTCCAACTTCGAACGTATCGACTTGGTCTCCCGGACTGAAGATAGTCATCCGTCCTCTGCCACTTATTACATAGTCCAATTCGGCAGAATTAGGATGCCAATGAGGTTCACGGATTCCTTTGGGTCTCAAAGTTAGCAAATAGCAAGCAAGACCACAGAGAATACCAAAGTTATTCGCATTACCTAGAGAGACAGTACCTCCATTACTTTGGACTGTGGCTGGAAAGGCTTTAAGATTGAACTTGTGATAATTAGGAATTCTGCGATAAATTGGTGCGGCCACATTACTAGAATTGGATTTTGAGGTTATTAGTAAATCTTGACTTGATTTTTTGAATTTGCTAAAATAGTCAGAATTTAGGCCAAATGTCGATCCAAGTACTCTATCAGTTATCGATCCTGTTGAACCCGATATCCCAATATCTTCAGGTCTTTCATGGTTAAATGCAATTGCAAATTTTGTTTCACCACAGTTGATATTTTCTATATGATGAAGATAGCCTTTCGGAACAAATACAATCTCACCACTATCCACGGTAAAGGTATCATGTCCAGATCCTGGACTGAATATTGTCATTAGTGCTCTGCCTGATATACAGTAGCTAAGTTCAGCTGCATTAGGATGCCAATGTGGCTCTCTCACACCCCCCTCGTCTAGCCGAAGCAAATATAGTGCCATGCCTTTCAGGATAGAAAAATTATTTTCATTAGCCATAGTTCGAGATCCGCCATTGCAAACAGATTGTGGTCTAACAGATTCAAGATCGAAGGCATGAATGGAATTCATATACCTTTCTTATTATCATAACTGGTTTTATTTCAAGCTTCTCGCAGTGTTAATATCTGCTATTGTATACTGTTTAACAGTTTTCTGGTACTATAACATGGAATATACAGAATACCAATGCATCATACAATAAATTAGATTTAATATCTAACTTCTAATTTCATTCCGTTTTTGTTAGTTGTATTATAACTCAGTAAATAGTTAGCCATAACATGCGATTCTAAGTGAAACACATTAATTTTACTAATTCATTATACTCAAAGGCTATTATTATTAATACAAGGACAAAATGGAATATGTAAACTAGCTGAGGCGGCAAAGTCAAAGCTAATGCATACTACTACACCTAATTTGAGTTTTAATCATTCTGGTAAGAATGCCTTTTACTCAGATGTGGAATATAAGGGACAGATTTAAGTTAGTTTTATTATTCATCTGCTTATTACGATAATAAAAATCCAATGGAACCATGGAGAGAAACAGTCGGTCAATATCGATCAAGGCTACACTGGCAATCTGGTTAGATAATCCGTGTTCTATTTTCTTCAAATTTACAGAGTATTCATCATATCATAAAGCACATGTTCTTATAGATCCTGGCTCACTATGAACATGCAGAACGGTCCACTACACGTACCAAAAATTATGGCAAGTCTAATATATTATCTTATACATATCTGAGTATGAGACCTATAATCATAAGCACAATTGGGGGTTTATTGTTGGCAGCCACTCTGTTAGGTGGAATGTTTACTTTCGCCAATATGCAAAAAGCTAGTGCGCAGATGAGTGCAGGAGGCAATATGACAGGAGCAGGCAATATGACAGGTGGAGCTGGAAGTGGAGGAGGCATGATGGGAATGATGATGGCTGGTGCCGGGCCTAATCTTACTGGGTCTATCAAGTTATCTACTGTTTTTGGAAATGCATTAGCATCGCAGATAAAAGTTAGTCTGAGTCAAGCTGCAACGACTGCAGAAAATACGGTTGGAAATAATTCTCATGCCGTAGCTGCGCATTATGGGGTTGTAAGCGGGTATTTGGTAATTACAGTCTGGGTTGTTGATGGCAGTTATAACTTCCATCAAGTAATAGTGGATGCAGGAAATGGAAAAGTGCTAGTAAGTCAACCAGCGTTAAAAGGAGGACCAATGATGATGCATGGTATGATGATGGGCGGCGGTCAAATGATGATGCACGGTGGACCTGGCTCCATGATGAATGGCTGGAGTGGTGGTGGCAGTCCTCATAATGGCATGATGAGCGGACCAGGAATGGGTAAACCACAGTATTAATCGTAGTTGAATGAAACGAGTCAGAATAGCAGAAAAGGAATATCATCTTATTTTTTTCAATTTACGAAGGTCTAAGTAGTACTTATCGACATTGCAGGTACTGTCTTTCAAATGCATAACAAAAAAAGTTAGCACATAATACTACAACATACAAAAATACAAACAAATGACACAGATAATATCCAGTGCGACAAATTCTCATAATAGTTGAACGTGTTATTTCAAGCATCATAGAATGCATTTTATAAATTATACAGATTTTGATCACGACTTTAATTTTCTTGCACTTCGTTACTAGCCGATCTAATCCTCAAAAACCCAATTTAAAAAAATGCTCTTAGAATTTGGTCTCAAATGATCTTCAACTTCAAACTCCTGTACGAAATCTAGTTTGAATTCTGCGCTTTTGATAAAAGAAAGTTAGTTCCTTTCCGATCTGTTGGCATTATCAACATAAGCACGTTTATCCAATATTGATTCCATTTGGACTAGTTGTCTTGGTTGGCGCACTAGCAATATTGTCGTTTATGCTACTTGTTAATAAAATGAAGAAATCCTGGTAATGTGTAATGATGTGTACAGAACTGTGTGTCCTCAAATGTTGAGAATAGTAACTCCTGTTAGGGAAGCATACTCATTTATCGCAGACCACTTCGATTATTGATATGCAGAGAATTTGAGGGAGCATTTGAAAATGCAACCCATCACAAAACAAGACAACTTGTGATGGCGTATATATAACGCAATAAAACTCAGTACTATAAAATATAGTTAAATCCAATTTTAAATTCAAGGTTGTAAAATATATACTAATACAATTCATATCACATTTAGTCGTACCTATATTGGATCTAAAAAATGGCTCGTGAATGCTTGCTATCGACTGAATAAATATTATAAATATGAACTATTTTGAACTCTTATATATAGAAATATACGCTCGACCAAGTTACAATGATAGAGCGATAACAATTATGGATTTTATGAATGGAGAAAATTTACTATGAAGATTGGAATAATTGGATCTGGAGATGTAGGACAGAAATTGGCAGATGGGTTTATCGAACTCGGTCACACAGTCAAAATTGGATCACGAGATCCAAATCAAAAAAAAATAATGGAGTGGATAGGCAAATATGACAATGGAACAGCATCCTCAGGAACGTTTGCAGACACAGCGTGGTTTGGGGAACTAGTTGTAATTGCAACTTTGTGGGCAGGAACTGCAGATGCCATAAGGATGGCCGATCCTAAGAATTTTGCAGGAAAAATAGTGATAGATGTTACCAATCCTTTAGACTTTTCAAAAGGAATGCCCCCAAGAATGGCAATAGGTCATACAGACTCTGCTGGCGAGACTATACAACACATACTGCCAGATTCAAAGGTTATAAAAGCATTTAATATTGTTGGAAACCCACACTTTATACATCCAGATTTTCCTGATGGCCCACCTACAATGTTTATATGCGGAAATGAGGACCAAGCAAAGAATATACTAATAGAAAAGATCCTCACACCATTAGGCTGGGATACACTAGATATCGGGGGAATCGAGGAATCTAGGCTGCTTGAGCCACTTGCGCTACTCTGGATAACACATTACTTTAGAACTGGTAGCGGAAACCATGCCTTTAAGCTGTTACGAAAATGAGAAAAATATATGCTCTATTGAGGGTAGACTAGACATCATCATGAAAGCAGAATAGAAAAGCGAACAATCCTGCATGTATCAAAAGAATTCAGTGATCATAGGGGCTATATCTCCAACCTATGATCAATCATCTGAATTCTACTTCTTGGAGCGTCACTATGTCTGAAACCGAACAGTCTGGATTCGAACAGCACATACACATACACAATATGCCTATTTAATGCTGCTGGTTCATCATCTATCTACACTCTGTCTTTAGCTCAAGACATAGTTAATTATTTGATATGAATTAAGTGTCAATTAACTGTAATGTTGCAACATTGGACATTGTTACTTATCTGATATATCTCTTGATACTGAATATTTCTTTTTCTTCCTGCAATTGCAAGACTTGCGCTTGTGAGAATGAGTATTTTCTAATAATAACTCAACATATTCATCTACGGTCAGGCCTAACGTATCTGCACAGTTCTTTAACCCGTGATATAGACACTCTCTAATTGGTACAATTTTATATAGTTCGGTCATATGAGCCTTAATCATTTCTCTACACTTGGGATGACATGTTATATACTATTATGAAAATGAATTGCAAATACTTTATAGTCCTCTATTATCCTCACTAGAATGTCGTTATCCTTCATTGATCACATTACTATCTTTGCATTCCTCTCGACCGGTTCTTGGGCATTTTGGGATTTGACAAGGAGATGAAAATTGTCGTTCGTATTGACGTATCAAATGGAGGAGGGTATATCGAAATCAATCAAATCGAATCAAATCCCAGTGGAAGATTATAAAGCCCTGATGAAACTAGACATGACTGCCCAACTAGAATTTAGCATATTCAACCCGCATAAAATCTATCAAATAAATGATTTCTGATTTATTTCTCTCCATTATAATATATCTGCTAGAATTTGAAATTTGGAGTGGGATTTGCTTAGATCGATTTTGATTGTTGGCTACAGTTTAAAATTGGCAGTACAAGTCCCATCACCAGTGTGTTCATGCTATTTGGTATTGAATTAATCCCGTCACTTCGTGAGTATATTCATCTATGAGAAGAAATTATATAAAAAGACTAATTTTGCTCTGAAAGAAATTTGGCATAGTACAACTTACTATTTACTCTAAAGTAAATTAGTGATTGGTGATTAGAGAATAGCAATTAATTGTCAATATCTTCTTGTCTAATATCAAATCTATTACATAGAACGTAGTGACCAAGTCCCAATCACTATGAAGGTATTATGAAGGAAGTTTGATTGAAATCGAGTTGAATCCGACAAAATAAACACTACACGAAATTTAATAAAGTGAACGATTATTGTTACATAATAATATCTAGAATATATGATTAAAATGCGAGACTACAATCGAAGATCTATGTCTAATCAATTGAATTCATATGATACTACTAGGACGTGTTATTAGAGCTACACAATAAATATCACTAACGACTTCAACAAATTGGCTTAAAAAGGATTCATATAAGGCAGGTTAGCATAAAATTGAATCATATCTAACGTTCCTAGATGTCCGCCAGTTAGAGACACGCGCAGATATACAGACAGAAGTAGAGGAATTAGAACAGCTAAATCAGTCAATAAGACAGCTTGATAAAATGAAAAGTAATACGATAGCATATTTGTCGGATCGGCTTGTGGCTATACCAGCAAGCTGCAAGAACCAGAGAGAAGACAAATTACTGCAAGTACGTATTCAGCAAAAATACTGTTTTTCATATTACAGTCAGTAAGTTTTATAGATAGTGATACATAGATGAATTTATAAATTCAAGATCAAGATGATAGGAGCATGACCGAAAATGTGAAAGCGACCCCAGAGGGCTATCATTCCATAACCCCATACTTAGTTGTCAGAAACGCATCAAAGGCAATAGACTTTTATAAAAAAGCTTTTGATGCAGAAGAACGTGTTCGCATGGAAAGTCCTGATGGCAAAGGTATCATACACGCAGAACTCAAAATAGGTGATTCTGTCTTTATGCTAACAGAAGAATCCGATATGATGAAATGTCAATCCCCTGAATCAATTGGTGGAAGCCCGATTAGTTTGTATGTATATTTTAAAGAAGTAGATACAATATTTGATCAAGCTGTATCTGCTGGTTCTACTGTTCTGGATCCGGTCTCAGATAAATTCTATGGAGATCGATCTGGTTATTTGAAAGATCCATTTGGACATCTCTGGTCAATAGCAACTCATAAAAAAGATCTTTCTTTAGATGAAATTAAAAAGGCTGGAAGAGAAGCATTTGCAGAAATGTCCAAGATGAAGGAACAAGGATCAAAATAGTAAATAGGGTAATAAGATCTTACTAGAGATACTCAGGAGCATATGCATTTTGTATTTGTTTGGTCCTCTATAATACTTGCACTACCATAGTGGCTGCCTTTGTTCCTTGCATCGCTATAACAGCTGCCTGAGCTCATTCGTTAATGCCTGAGCTTCTTCTGGTCTTCCGATAAACTGTGCTCGTGAATTTTGAAATGCGGTGAAATGCCATTTATCATTCTCTTTGATAGCAACTATCATATGAATAGAGTTTCGTTCTGGATCATACAAGTTTATTAAACCTTAGAAATATCTTATCATAGTAAGCAAGTTTCAATCATGATCTTATGTGCAGATTATACTGATAGCAATTTTCTTAATTATTCAGCAAATATTTTAGATAGATTTTTTAGTGAATATGAGAATTTAGTATATTTGGCATATATTACAAATTATAAATGATGGATATAATCTTTCTAAATTGATTCTTTAAAATTCCTATACAGGACTCTTTAAAAAAAATGTGTTTCATTACTCGTAGAATGATAACGAAAACAAGATTATTTTTCATGACAATGATCATAGCATCATTGATATTTGGAATAGCAGCTGTAACGACAAATATATTCCTGACTCAGACAGCATTTGCACAGAAAAATCCCATCCCATCACCAGATGGCAATGCATATATTCACTCGTGTGTCCTACGAGAACCCACTCCCCCAAATGCAGCCTTCTGTCTTCCTGCTTAAGTAGAACATCATTTGACTTTTACTAAGACAAAAGTAGAGTCAATGTGTTACTAGCATGTAAACCATGTTTACTCAAAGCATAGGCCTAGGCTTTTACTTTCTACCATTTTTATTTTTTAAATCAGCAAATAAACTTTATAGTACAGTATAGTCGTTATTCTTTGTACACCGGTGTGGTAGAACAAAATAATGGGATAATAAGTATTTCAAGAGTTCTCCTCTTCGTAATTAGAAAAATTCAGTCTGCTAATAACCTGAATGACGTCTTTAAAAAAAGATAATCCACAAATTACATAAAGATCTAAGACAAACTGCAAGCAATAAATAAAAATAGCATGTTGCAAGCCGCCTAGTCATAATTAGTACTGACTAAGCAGGCTAAACTGAGAACATGCTATGATATGAACTAACAACTGTCTATTCACAGATAGTTGGCCCTTTGTGGTATTATTAATATAGTAGACCAAATTATTTATTACTGCCCATCTTTGTAACTTTAGTAATAGGTCAAAAGTTTCCACGTCCCATATTAGGAAGAAGATAATTATTCAGTCACTCCCGTCAATCATATTCTTCGCATTTGGTAAAGTTGCATTCTAAATAGAAATGAATTTGGAGTGGGATTACGATCGGACAGGATTGGATTGAATTATATAGGTTATTGACCATATGATAGTAACATGTCTATGTCAGTGAAGAAAATAACACTCCGTGATATGGACGAAGGTGATGACATTCCTGAAAATCATATCCTAAACGACTACAAAGACGGAAGCGTAATAGGGGACTTTTTTTCAAGGCATAATACTCTAGAAGAATATATGGAACTCTTAAGTGAAGCTTCTAAGAAAGTAAGAAAATAATTAAATGGATGTGTCGTTTCCAATCTTGTCTCTTAATTTTGTCATTGTCATAGTACGACGAGACTGTCTTATGCATATCTTATTTTGAGCCATTGTCGCTATCTTGCAACTCTAGGTCTTCTTGCAATGACAGATAGCTTTCTATTAGCGAATTAGCATAGTCATCTATTGTCATACTGTATTCTGATGCCGCTTTACTTAGAAGCGTCCATACCTCTGGGCATAATCCAATGATTACGCGTCTATCTGGGAAATTACCCCTCATTTTTAATTTGAATTAAGATGGGATCCTCTTGATTATCTTTGTGAATAGTCTTCCTATTCGTATCAATAGTGTTTGTAGAGGAATTGTCGATCACTTGTTTACAAAATTCCTATGGTGAAATTAGATATGGCGTGACTTTTGAATTAACTTGACATAGTAAATGTTGAATGAGGATAGTTATTAATCGTAATTAAACTCGGGCAAAGACAAGAATTTGAGAACTATCTTACGATTTATCAGTTGTATTACTTGACCTACTGTATCGAAGTTACTATTGTTGTAATGAAAGCCATCAATCTCTGCAGATTATATCTATATCAGTAACTTCTGCAGATGTCCATAATCTTCCTGGTCAAGTTCTTTATGACATAGACTACAAAAAGTCATACTGTAATCTTACCACTTACCATTATTTCAAATTTATATCGAATTTTAGTGTTCGGCCTAATTTAGGGAATTAATGGTGCATAAGGAGTTATTTCAATCTTATAGTTTTAGCTTTCACATCAATAGATTATTGAATAATATCATCAGTTTATAGATACTAATGCTGATTCGATCTACATATAGAATCAGTAGTCCTATATAGATAGTTTCTATAGTATTTAGTAAAAGTCAGATAATTTTATGGACTGACTTATACATATAGATAATTCAGTTTTATCGGATTATTTTCCAATACTCAAAATATTAATTTCTTTCAATATTATTGCATTCTATTTTTCCTATTTTAAATTACAAGTAATGCTAATGACAAATGGAAAAATAAAACTATAGCATTTTTATGCGATCTCATATCCTAAATCTCCGCATTGTATCTGCAGGTAATAGATACGCTGTTTTATGCAATATTCAAAGTATTTGCCTGCGATTCTATTATGCAAGTAGTGTAGATAGATTTGAAGGATCAATGAGGAGTACGGGACTAATTATATGATAGAGTAATAGATGAACGTTCCTGTTCAGTATGATTCTTTATTGTTGCTAGTTATCCTTTCTATATCTTTTTCACAGACATCACGTATTACCGAGATCTAAACGATGAATAGGAATAATATTATAATACTAACTTCTGGGCATAGCCAAACATTGCTTTTTGGTCCCCGTAACTCAAAAATGAAAACTAGTAGGCCGACCAGAATAATAATCCTTGGCATCGGCTTTGCAGGAGTTGAAGTAATGAAAAGACTTCAAAAGGGATTTCATAATGATGATTCGATAGTAATAACAATGATAAGCAGAGATAATTTTTTCTTATTTACTCCAATGTTGCCTGAGGTCGCTACAGATGCTGTTGAAACTAGGCGCGTAGTAGCGTCTGTGAGATCATTTTGTAAGACTTATCTTGCTTATGAGCATGGTTAATTACAAAAGGTTGGGATTTGAAGGATTTCAGAACATTGTATTTGGTACAAAAATTTGATATTTCGATTGTCAGCTAATTACTTTCTAATGCCTTTGTCCTTCTGCCAATATGGCTCTATACAGTAGGTTAGTGGTCAGAGTATGGACGTAACGAACTTTACAATTTGTAGGGGAGTCGGTGAAGCTCCGTCTAGTAGCAAAAGATCAAAACAGATTTGTCAGGAATGAGTCAGCAGCGAGTCGACTGGTCAACACAATCTAAGGACGCGACTTCATGCTGGAGAGGAGCATCAATATTGAGTAGCGAGTGGTACAGCGGGATAGTCTAATCAGAAACATAATGTGTACTCTGCTAGTAGAGGTACAACTTAACTTAATTGCTGGCAAAAAAGTTATAGTGGGGTAATCGGAAGTACGAGCCCGCGGCATACCGACCATGTAGCATGATGTGAAAGTATCTCGGGTAGTGTGTAACACCTCCTGACTTCATAACAACACAAACTAGAAAATATCACTGAACGTGATGTATAGGCGAATCTACGCTGGGCTTAGTCTGAGGCAACTACTCGAAACTACGCAGTATGGATCTCACCTTGTATCATGCCAGGGTAGTGCGTAATACTTACTGACTGCTTTGAGTGCAACGCCCAGCATATGCCAGCCAGACATAGTAAGTATTTGCCGACAAAGATAGAAGATGGTTGCCGGCAAAAGTCACAATCAACCGATAAATCAGAAATACGAGACATGATGTATCAATGAGGCACGTATTATGCTAATGTCGTCACGGTAGCTAGATAACCCGGTAGCTAGATAACCCGGTAGCTAGATACCCCTACTAACCATATCGATTGCCACTGTAAGCATATGCCGACAAAATATAATAAGCATCTGCAGGCAAAAGTAGCAGTTGATTTCCGGCAAAGATCCTCGATGGCCTTTTGGCTGAAACATCTGACGTGACAACGTTGATATGCTCTTGTACCAAGCACCGGTAGCGTAACCACCTCCTTTGACAATCTGGATACTGCCATAGCTAGAGTATGTCGGAAAACATATGACATGACAGTGTAAGGTTGTAAGCGTCTGCCAGCAAAGAATCACAATGGACTCATCTGGAGTATGAGGCAGCCATATGTCTACTAGCACGCTAATGTGATCTAGTATTATACGGGTAGCTACAGACCCCTACTGACCACTTAGCAACGGCTAAAATATGCTGACAGAGGTTAAGGGCAGACTGAATCACTGTAAAATCGATCGATATTCGATAATATGAAGTATGTCGGGGTTACTCAGTTGCCAGCTATATCCATGGTTCAGCTTTCCCGATACCAGGGATATTCAACCAATCCAAATCGGTGATTTTGCAAATGTTATAGCATTATGAACCACTATTCTGGGAGTCCATAGATGACATGGTTACCTTGTAATACACAAGGATTTTTGTCAGCTATGGATGGGTCAGAAGCCCTAGCCCGGTTTCTATATCCATATCTAATTATTAATATAGGCATTGTGTAATGTTACCATTTAGATCATTTAATACTATATCAAGATCATAACTTAACATCGTTCCATATTGTCACAGTTTTTGTTGATAGAATGCAATTCCTGAAATCCAGTCGTAACCTCCCATTTAAACATTATATGGATCGACTATCTGCCATCAGACCATTATCAATCATATAACTAAAATTTTAGAACTCACTTATATGAATATCCGTTCAGCATCGCTAGTTGACTGCTACCCAATATCATAGCCTATGATGTACCTACAGAGTAATAATTTGAATAAGTAACCTACGGACAGATGAAGAATTGCTGTTCCCAGCCCACAAACTGCACAAACTGCAATTCATAAACGAATTACATCTGCAAGTCATAGTTTAAATCATTTGACTTTAATTAAATCGTAGTTTGAACGTCACTCTGTATATCGATAATCCTCTACTAATTAGCAATTTCGGCATGACCAACTGAGGAATTGAATGCGGCCTAGATAGATATAGAGATGCTTGTAGTTTAAGCCGATATTGCAATTGATAGCAAGTGAGTAACTAGCTGAAGTGCGTATCTTGTTCCTTACAGAAGGAGTTATAAGAAATAATAGTGCTTGCCAGGAAAATGACAGGTGAATAAATTCTTCGTTGTTTAACGAACTAGTTCTTTGCTGGTAAACAAAAACCAAAAGTTGCACCATTGCTATCAGTATTATTATTGGCCCAAATCTTGCCACCATGTGCTACAATGATGCTCTTTGAAATATAAAGTCCCAATCCTATCCCGTTTTCTGATTTAGTTGCAAATTTTGTAAATAATCTAGGGAATATCTCCAAATCAATTCCCCTACCAGTATCCCTTATAGCAACATTCCATTCTTTTGCATTCTGTATCATTACTGATAATGATACGGTAATTGAGCCGCTTTTTGTAAAGTTGAATGCATTATCTAATAAATTTTGAATAACCTGGCAGATCCTTTGCTTATCTCCAAGTACCAGAGCATCATTGACTGTACATTCAAATGATATAGTAGGAGTGTTTGCAAGACCGGCTTGATCTTTTCTATAATCATCCAATAATTCCGTAATTGTTCTGACTAAATCAAAAACATCTTTTCTCAGTTCTAATGAATTATCGTCGATTCTAGATACATCTAACATATCCTCAGTAAGATGTTTTAATCTACGAGCATTTCTGCCAATGATCGTTATAAATTCTTGATACTGTGTTATATCTCCTTTTTTACTACTCAGTAAGTCAGCTAGACCCAAAATCGGTTGGACCGGTGTTCGTAGTTCGTGAGCAGCCACATTGATAAATTCCCTCTGCAAGTCATCATGATTTTGTAGACGACTAATGAGTAACTCTTGTTGTTTATTGGATTCCTTTAATTGTTCATAGAGATCAAGTTGAGTCCATAGTGAATAAAATATTGAGACATAGGTCGAAACCGTAGATTTGCTATTAGAATACGATGTCAATCCCATAGCTTCAATTGAAGACTTTTTGCTATCATCTTTTAATTCCACAACTAGAGAATATTTTCTGTCAACGATCAGAATTGAAACTTTGGTTTGCAATTGAGGCTGGATAACACGAATCTTTAGTACATTCGGATAATTCGGACTCTCTAGATCATCTTGGCTGGAAGTGTCAAGATTATGGCTATTACTATCGATAATAAAATTATCGCAATTACCTATTCCCAATTCTTCTACCATCTTCTCAATCTTTTCACCAAACGGAGTGAGTATTTTTACGTCCAGTCCTCGAAGACTTGCCTCATTTAAAAATCTGACCGTTCCTGACTTTATTTGACGACGAAATGCATTCGCGGTAGAAAATATAACAAGGATTTCGTTGCTTGCGCATTTTATAAGCTCAAATGCAAGTTTCTGAACTTCATAAGGATTTATCATTGTCTCAATGAAATCTGCTTTTATTCCTTCCTCAATCTCTGCAATTCTCTTACTGGCAGCCTCTGCTCTGTTCCACAACATATCAAAGAAATACTGTTGTTGTTCCACAAATGAATTAATATTACAGAAAACGACTTTGGCAGCGACTTTTGTCTCTTCGCCAAATGCTATAGGGGCAAGATATTCTGCACCATTTATCATAAAATTGCCCATTATTCCTTCAAGATGTTTAACCTCATCGACAATTTCCATCAGTTCTCTACAGTAATCTATATTATTCTTTGTGATTTCAGTAAGATATCTTATCCTTACACCTCTGTTTTTTGCATCAATAATTGATTTCTTTACCGTCTCAGTTCTAATTGCTAATAATGGTCTAGTGTAGTTCATGCAAATATCTATGTTTCTTTCTGCATCTCGGAAAAACTGTAATTCCGTCTCTATTGCCTTTTCAGAACCGTAATACACTATTGTACTTTCAGTGTCTACCATGGCTGATCTGGAAGTAGAAGATAACTCCATAGCATCGCGTCCAGACTAGTACTAGAATTTATGAATATAAAAGTAGCGTGGCAGTAACCATCAGATATAATAGAATTTGCTTTAATTATAATAACAATAGGTGCTGAAGTAAGCTAGTCTAAAGTGATGGAATTTGTGTTAGAAATGCGTGCATCATGCAAAAGATTACAGGAAATAGTCTCATATTGTGGTGTTATATATTATGTATATATGCAGTCCGTAATCTTTTTTTACCATATATAGCAGCTACATCTCGATCATTATAAGTCCTATTGAGTTTTATCCAAGAGATCATTGTACTCCTTCTAGATGCACCATCAACCAAAGTGGGCATGTATGGTTCTTAGCAAATCTTTTAAGTGGGAAAGCAGAACTCAGCTGCACTGTACCAACGGGCAAAGCAATACTTGTACCTATGCTTTCAGGAAATTGTGATGCTGATTTTACTATTCCAAATGCTCCACCTAGTAAAAGCAATCCTAACCTAATTCAATGTGCTAAGACAGTGACGAATATGGCGCAATAAGGGTAGCTTAGATGGAAGAAACCTGCAGAAATTAGACCAATATAGAACACTGACTAGGTTTTTCAATCTAACTGTGCCAAAAGATAATGTTTTCGAGAATTGGCTAGGCACATGGAGATCAGTTAATGAGGGATTCTTTGTATTTTTGGAGCATTTGCCACGTGGCACACATGATCTGCACCTTAAAACAAATATAATTAATCCAATCAATCCCTCGTATAGTTACTCTGCAAATTTGTTGTATCAATTATTGGAAAAGGCGTAGCATACAGGATATGGATGGTTATACCCGACCCTTACATACGTATTATGCACATAGTTGATACTCAATACTTGTACTTAGAAATGAACATTCATGTATTGGAGTTGGAGTAACACTTGTAAAGAGCCAGAATTGTAAGTAGTTGATAGATCAGATCATGAAATACGAGAATTTTTGTAAGGAAACAGGAAATTAGATTTCAAGGAAACAATAAGAATATCAATACATGAATCCAGAACTTACGAAGCCTGTTTTACAGAAAATTCTGATTTGGCAGATGAAATATTCAAGGCATAGAATATTTTTTATAAATGTATATCTCTTTGTATAAGGGTCGGATCAAGGGAAATGGACTACAAACAAATTTATGAAAAAATTATGGACATAGATCCAACCATTAGACTAGTTACTATTTGTGATCGTGATGGAAATATAATGTATACAGGCCATCGGGAAGGTGTAAAGAATCTTCTAACAGAGGATGAAAGTAAGAGATCACTTGAGCTTGCTGTTAATTCATGGAAAACACGTAGCCAGCTTGAACCAAAGATAGGAAAGGGAAATTATGTTTTAGCTGAATATGAAAAGATAATGAGAATTACTATGCCATTAGATGATAGCCATATATTATTCATGACAACAGAAAGTGGAGCTGATCATTTAAGAATAATTAACCGTATAAGAGGACTAAGTCTGCAGTAACGCATTACCTTAGCCTAGACAAATTTGCTATTACGTAAAAATCATCAAAATATGATAAAATAGATAGGACAAACATGAGATTTGGTAATTTGAGGAATACAAGAGAATTAATTAAGAATAATTGAGATACGTTTACTTTTTAGGCTTATTTATCATACTAGTAAAAGAAGAGTGATTTTTTGTTTATCTATCGCCTTCAACGATAGACCATCTAGATAACAAATTTACATATTCAGAAACAGTTTCACCCATACCTCGTCTGGCAACACGCCTTTCAAGGTGATTATAAAGTGCTTTGGATATACCAATAGGAACTCCTTTTAAATAGATAATATTTTGTTTCGATCTGGCCTTGGCAATTGTGTTAGTCATATATAGCTTTTATGCTCCTTATTATATTACTAGGTTTCATATTCTACGTATCATGATTCATCCTATTGGGAAGAATATCAAAGGGGTAACACTGAGTATAGCACAGAGATGCTAATAAAATCTTAATTCTTACAACCGTATATTGTCCCTGATGCTCAATTTTCTGTCTGCTATCGTTTTGCATTTATAGAATCTAGATGTATCATTGAACATCTTATAATCAGATAATACATAATCAAGTCCTTATTCAAGTATCATATCTAACATTTCCCGATTTGTCAAAGCTTGATAAAGGTCTTGTTTATTTTTTATTTGAATAGCATTGACAAGATCTTATCCTTATTCCAACGATTAGATATGTAGGACTATGGTAATAAAGATTTGAACATTTGTGTTCTTTTGTAGTATTAAGTTTACTTACGACTGTCTTATAGATAAGAGGATAAAATGTACTTACTATTTGCAAGTTAGACAAGCTCCAAATGCAGCAATATTTCCCAGAACATCAGGTCCTTTTTCTAAATTTATATTTTAATTTGATGTCTTAATATGACTAATTTCGGTAATAAATTGTTAGTTACAGGGCAAGGCAAATTATAAGGCCGCAAATTTGTGTATTAGAGTACATTATTTGATTAGGAAAGCATATCAGATAACCATTCCTTTGCTTTCTTGATCTCATCCAACCTTAATTCATGACCGCCATTTTGCCAATATGCTGAAATTTTAGCACCGGATTGTTTAAATAAATTGACAAGGTTTTGAGCCTCCTGTTTTGAAACAATTGGATCATGTAATCCAGAAGACGTGAATATATTCTTGTTAGTGAGATCCGGCAGTACGGAGGGCACAAGCGGAACCATGGGACGAAAAAGAATCGCGCCAGAGAGGATTTCTGGGCGAAGCAATAACATGCTCGATGCTATGTTGGCACCATTGGAGTATCCTACAGCAATCAAACCATTCATATCAAAATCATAGATATTTGAAGCGTCTTTTACAAAATTTGCCAATTCATTAGTACGAAATTTTAAATCCTCTACATCAAATACGCCTTCAGTCAGTCTACGAAAGAACCTAGGTGTAGTACCGTTTTCTAATACCTTTCCCCTTGGGCTTAGTATTGCAGCTGACTGGTCTAACTCGTGAGCAAGAGGAACTAGATCCTCTTCATTTCCTCCAGTGCCATGAAGCAATAGAAATGTCCTATAAGATTTTTTTCCTTTAGTTCTTTGAGCATTCGGTGTTCTATTCAGTTCTTCCGAACCCGTGGGATGAATAAAGCGATGAATAAAACCAAGATGAGTGTTGTTGTTGTTGTTATTACCTTTCATTTTAGTTTGCTTTATACCCCTTAGGAAGACTTACTCTAGGAAGGACTTTTTCCAGATCCTTGCGTACAGACTCTAACCATTTAGGTAGCATTAGGTGTGTTCCAAGCTTCTCTGATCTTTCATCTATGGTAAATCCAGGAGGATTTGTAGCTATTTCAAAAAGTATGCCACCTGGTTCACGGAAGTATACCGAATGGAAATAAGTACGATCGATTACTGGTGTCGCGTTCAATCCCGATCGGACTATCTTTCTACGTAGTAGTAGTTGTTGCTCATCAGTAGGTGTACGCCATGCTACATGATGTACTGTTCCAATACCAATAAACCCGGGTTGTGTATACGGCAGACAAAGCAGATCAACTATATTGGAGCCTTGGCAGACTTCTTCATCTTTATTTCCAATAACTTGGTAACGAAAACGATTTCCATCTTGACCTATGAGTTTAAAACCCAAATCATCAGTCAAAACACTTGCAGTGCGCTCATATCCTTCTTCACACAATGTAACAGAATAAAAACCTCTTATAGAATGTTGAATGGGAATCGGACCTTCCTTCCAAGCGCCTAGAGTTGTTTGCTCTGCTGAAGTATTGGATACAAGTTCTAATTCTAGTCCGTCGGGATCAGAAATGGTCAATACTTCTTCGCTCTCACCAAATCGCTTTTTTGGTCCTTGGAATTGAATATTTTGATCTCTAAATCGATCAATCCAATATTTTATCGAATTTACTGGAATCAAAAATGATGTTGCGATCACTTGTCCGGTTCCCTTTCGTCCCTTAGGCGCATCCGCCCAAGGAAAGAAAGTAAGGATTGTCCCAGGTCGTCCTGTCTCATCACCATAATAAAGATGATACGTAGTAGGATCGTCAAAATTTACTGTTAACTTTACTAATCTGAGCCCCAATATTTGAGTATAGAAATCGATATTCTTTTGTGGATTACGTGCTATTGCAGTAACATGGTGTATCCCTAGCACGTCTTTTTGATTTTCCGTCTTATTTCTATCCTTACTATTATGGAGATCTTGTGGTTTCTGAGTCATCTTATTCTCCTACATTTGGGCTCAGGGATGTAACTTTTCTACCATATGCAACAAACACTATATTTTGCACAATACCAAATCACAAGCACTTCTATTATACATATCGCTACAAATTGCGACTTCACGACTAGAAGAATATCCATTTGAAGTGTATCACAGATTCGAGTTCAGGTTTCCTATGCCGATTGTAGGTTAATCGACAAGCATGTTTATCGTACTATTTGATTAGATCCGTTCTCCTGAAATGGAAAAAGACTGATGAATATTTAATGTGTTAATAGGGTTTTGTTTTGTTTTTGTTGGCAGCAATATGTACAGTTTAATAATTGTGGTTTAGTAATATCAAGATATAATTTAAAATGTTGATCGGCAGACCATATTCTCATATTTACCACAGTTATTCTTATCTGTTCTTAATTGTGGTAGCTATTCTAATTCTAATAGTAGGTCTAATTGATTTTGATATTATATCCTTGCGATTACGTAATAACATAACCGACGAATGTTTTGATGGTGATTTTTGTCAACTCTGATGATTTAATTGCGTCAATTGCTGATTTAATCATTTATAGAATATCTGCATGTATTATATGCCAATAGTCCTACATCCATTGTAGCCAGTAGTTACAATTATCCATTCACATAAGCGAAGCCAAGGCACAATAAGGGATCTTTATTCGTTTATTAATTTCCTAGAAACGTATCGACCAAAACTGCATAATGTCACATCAAAATTCAAACGACATGTAATTCTAAACAGTCGGCTTCGCTAGCTTCTTTAGCACAGAATCTGACTAAATTCCACGATGCCTACAACTTGTTGAGTTATCCTTTATGCATAATTAGATAAATAAGGCATAAAGCGTAAATTTGTACGACAGACTTACTAATCGTAACTACATATTAATATACCAATCTTCACCTATATACCCAGGAAATGTCAGAAGATGCAGTAGTCAATTGGGAGTCCATAATCCATAAGAATGTAAGATCAAAGGATGGTCAAGATGCTGGAAATGTGGATGCCATAGAGGGGGACATAGTGGTAATCACTAGTGAAGGCGATCGCAAAGAGTACAATTTGCCAAAATCTCAAGTGGAAGGATACAACGGTGCAGAAGTCTCTTTGAAAATCACTTTTGGGGAATTAGACAAATATAAAGTATAACTAAAGATATTCAAGCATTGTTGCTTTATTTTTTGTTACATTATCCAAAGGCTCTAATTAGTGATATTCAACACCATTTTTCTTTCTACTAGGATTGTAACTACATCTCATTTTAGCCCAATAAATCAACTTTTAGATTCCTAATCGATGGAAGCGTATATATCAAAAGCAAAACCATCAACAATAACCTAATTCTAGTGGTTCCTCCTTCTGATTTATAGTTGCCCTCAATCTAGGTTTGATTGACTTCGACTTGGTTAATGTTTGATATCACTCAGATTCTATTTATTTCGTATACTACGTATCAGTTAATAATGAATAATTGCGAATAAACGAATCACTTTAGAATCTGCTTGATATCAGTAAATCTATGTCTTATGCTTACTGCACTTGTATTTCCAGCATAAGCCAGCTGCGCTTGAGTCATTTTTTCTCCTTCTTTTTGACATGCTGCGTATAACACAGCAGCAGTCAATGCACTCGGATCTTTTCCATACGACATGTGGTTTTTCTTCACTTTGGCCAACATTTCAAGAGCTATTCTGTATGTCTTTTCACTGACTCTAGCCTTGCTTGCAATTTTTGATAGATAATTGGTAGAATCTATAATTGGGATATTTTGAATCTTTAGATCTCTTAGAAGCAAACGATAACATTTACCTGCAAATATCTTATCATCATTTATGGTTCCAGAAATTTCATCAAGCTTTCTTGGGATGTTTAATTTTCTGCAAGCTGCATACACACAAGCAACAACCATGGATTCTGTAGATCTTCCCTGTATCAATTTTTTGATTAGTGCTCTACGATAGAGATATGCTGCTTTCTCTACGACTACATCAGCCAAAGAAAGCTTGTCTTTGATTCTTGACATAATTTCGAAGGCATATTTTAGATTCCTTGCAGAATTATTGTTATCAAAACTAGAAATTTTATTCCAACGGCGTATCCTTTTTATGATTGGCGTTTGAATCGCATTTATAGCATCACCTTTTGCATCCAAATTTGAGTAAGAAATTTGGGTTGATAATCCCATATCATAAAGAGCAAGAGAAATTGGTCTTCCAGTTCTAACTTTCCTACTTATTTCTGTCATCCCACGATCTGAAAAGGATCGCCATTCGGGTTCGAGAGATTCCATATTATCATGAAGGACCATTCCACAAATATTGCATATGATTTCCCCAGTAGTATAATCAAAAATTGCAGAACTACTTTTGCATAGGGAACAGCGTGCATCATTATGATTGGAATGCTTGTAGTAGGAAAGATCAATGTTTGGCACATTACTATATGAAAGGGCCATACTCTGACCCTGCCTCTTACCTTTTTCAGAATGATGTTGTAAATAATAGCTTGGTTTTGGCAACGATCTTGAATCATCCTTATCGTTTAGATCGATCTCCATAAATCACATTATTATAGCAACTTTAAAGGCACTACCAATATAGATTATTAGATCTATGGTGACTGCAGGATCGTTATTATCATCTATCTAGCTATACATCGTAATTTTAAGTTTCAGATGCATATCGCATAGTTGACTTGAACTGATAATTGGCGTCTTTTGGAAATAAAAGTCGCCCTTTGACTCGGAATAACCAAAGATTCTAATGCGACAAAATCAACTTACTGAATGAGTTCGTATAAAAAGAACTATTCCTCTATACTTTGAATACTTTTCAACTATAATCTTTCTGAAGTTTTGTTTGACCAACATCGTTCTGATTCAGAAACATGTTACCTTTATGAATAATAGGTTGAGTTCTGGTTCTTCCTCAGAGCCCATTGGTGAGTTATTGATTACTTTTGATAAATCTCGATAGAATAAAAATCGATATGCTTAATAATTAATCAATCAATGCTGATCGTACCCACTGGACGGAATTCGATCGATCATCAATACATATTTCACCAATGGGGAAGAATGACCCCATAGGATTTCTATATAATCGTATCCAAGATAATCAATCAGCTACTTTACAAACTAGGTTTTGCTAAGAGTATTAACTTGCTAATACATAGTTCTTTCAATGGGATTAAGCGACATCTACCTATAGATGCATAAGGATTTAGAGACAGATCCTTTTTGATTCTGCTTATTCTGGATTAATAAGTTATTCGTATAACATTGTCGCTAATAGTGCCTAGAAATGCCGACTAACGTCTTAATCATGTATCAGCTAATAGTCCGTCAGAACAGTTCATCTTAGTTCACCATCGCTACGAAAGTGCTAAATACTTTCACATGATATATATGAACAAGTCTATCTGAACCAAAGACTGTGAGATATGACCCGCGATTGCTCCTAGCCCCATTGCCATCAGGCTCATCTCTTGAGCGACAACGAGCCATATCTCATTATCACATGCTTGGAATTCATATGGAATTCGAATGGACGCAAAAATAACTGACACGTTTAGTTGGGTGTCAAAAGATGGCAGACTAGTTATAGCAGCAAGAATGTTAAGAACATTTGCATATGGCTTTCTAAGTGTAATTCTTACAATCTATCTAAAGTTAATAGGATTAAATGATTTTTATATCTGCCTAATAGTGTAATCCTTATACTAATTGCTAGTTTTTATGCAGATAGAATAGGTAGAAGAAAAATTCTATCGCTCAAATGCGTCATACTTTAATTTAGGTGTCCTAAATAGTTAATCATTATCCCTTCTCATTATTACACAGTACTAAGAAAATTATCAATTCTATTCTGTAAATCCATATTAATTTCAGTGATAGACCTATTTCCATTAATAGGGATCAAGCCATATTGTTTTTGCATTCTGAGGAATTCCTTAGCTATCATACCCTGATATCTCAAGAATGAATCCAACATATCTTCAGATAGGCCAAGATCTGCTCCTGATTCATAATAATCTAATGACAAATTCTTTTGAAATACTCTGTGCATTAGTTCGCTTGGATCTACATCAAGATAGAATACCAAGTCTGGCTTTATCGCAAATCCAAACAGATTATGGGACCATCTTCTGTTTATCCCTCGTACAGCATCCCTAGCCAAAAGAGTAAATATGTATCTATCTGCAAGCACAATATAACCTGAACGTAGAGCTGGTACAATCTTATTTTCAAGCTGATCTGCAACATCTGCTGCATAAAATAAACTTAAAGTTCTTTTTCCAAGAACGAAGTTTCTTTTTGCTTCGAGTATTCCGGCTCCTATGAGCTCAGATCTTCTTAAACCTGTATTTAATACTGCATGACCATCAGCTTCCAATTTAGACGTAATCATTGTGATCTGAGTACTTCGTCCTGAAGAGTCAGGTCCTTCTATAACAATCAGACGACCTTTCATCTCTTTATCTTCTAAATATGAAATTCCCTCTCCATAGTAGGAGAGTTGCTTTGGGTTTATGGATTTTAGAATAGTAGTACTAGTACTAATAGTAGAACGAGAAGGAGAAGAATTACGAGTAGTAGT